>Ga0316189_10002600_pt1 | contig 17675 bp, 13 predicted proteins | sample LowCovwburrow_MG_FD_204930 | JGI IMG/M metagenome (GOLD analysis project Ga0316189, IMG submission 204930) | Coastal sediment microbial communities from Maine, United States - Lowes Cove worm burrow | ecosystem: Environmental > Aquatic > Marine > Coastal > Sediment | place: USA: Maine...
GGATGCAAGACAGAGAACGTCGGCTCTGTGCAGTTCACCGAACCAGGCACGGGGAACGGGCGTGGTGCCCACAAGGGCAACGTTCCAATCACCGCCGCGCGCCCGGGCAATGGTGGCCTCATCCACAGCAACGGTCCAACGATTGCCCGTGGTGACACTGTGGTCCCAGGCGCCCTTATTGTAATCGAGTAAATCCATTGAGAGCCTCAGAAAAATTAATTGTCTTTAAGGTAACACATCATCTTGGATTGAATGGCTGACAAGGCGGGGTCATAGGCACATTTAAACACGGCCGAAATGGCTCCAGAATCATCCCTAAATGTCCCGAGGAAGGAACTGGGCGCCCGTTCTGATATGCGGAATGGCCGACCCTGTAGCAACTGCGGAAGGGCCTCTGGCGGCAGGAGTATCTCGGGAAAGCGGGTGAGCAGGCTGGAAACTTGAATCGCATGGGATGCCAGCAACCCTTTGGTCAGCTGCTCAGAGGGAACACACTGCTCGGTGGTAATTGGGCCAACTGCGGATCGTTCCAAGTCAACCAGGTAACCACAGGTCCCCAGCGCCTCGGCCAGGTCGCGTCCCAGGGCGCGCACGTACGTCCCCGTAGAGCAGGTCAAGGCAATGCGCAAATTTTTGTCGCTCTTCCGGGTGATTTGCAAGTCGTGAATGGTGACCTCTTTGGGCTCCAACTCCACCGCTTTGTTTTCACGGGCCAATTCGTAACTCTTGCGCCCACCCACTTTTTTGGCCGAGAAAACCGGGGGCACCTGCATCTGGGTTCCGGTAAATCGTTTGGCCAGTCCTTTCAGGTCATTGTCGCTGAACTCGGGTATGGGCTGTTCCTCGCTCATTTCACCCGTCGGATCCAGCGTATTTGTGCGGGTGCCAAGGCGCAGGGTGGAAATATAACTCTTGGGCAGCAGGTGAACCTCGTCGGCAAATCGTGTGGCTTTGCCAAGGGCCATGATCAGGACGCCGGAGGCGAAAGGGTCCAAGGTACCCGTGTGGCCTACTTTCAACTTTCGCGGTACCAGTTTGCGCACCAGGTCCACCATATCGTGGGACGTGGGTCCTGCCGGCTTGTGCAAAGGAAGAAAACAAAAGCTCTCAGGTTGCATTGGGATCCTGCTCCGAGGGGATATCCAAATTCTCAAGAAGGCCGCTGATACGACGTTCGGCAAGAATATCGTCGTCGAGATGGAAACGAAGGGCCGGAATTCTGCGCATGCGCACTCTCTTCGCCAGGGCCCGTCGAAAAGCGCCACCCGCCTTATTGAGAGAGCCGGTTAACAACTCCGTATCGCGCACATCGTCTTGAGGCGTGAAGCGAATGTCGGCGAACTGGAGATCGGGGCTCACCTTTACTCGGGTAATGGTGATGCCTTCCAGGTTAGGGTCTCGCATTTGATAGAGTATGGTCTCACTGATCACCTGGCGGATCTGTTCGGAAAGCACCGAGGCACGATTGGACATAGTACAGCTACCTCAACGTTTCTAACGTTCAATTCCCGTCTCTTATCGGACAAGAGACGGGAGTCTTGAATTCGTTTTGGGGGCTTCTAAAGCTTGGTAGCCTGGACCTCTTCCATAACGAAGAAACGAAGTTCGTCGTTTTCTTCGATATCGGAGAAATCATGGATGCCAATGCCGCATTCGAAACCCGTTTTGACTTCGTTCACATCGTCCTTGAAGCGTTTCAAGGTCTGTAGCTTGCCCTGGTGAAGCTCGTTTCCTTTGCGGAAGACCCGAACCAATGCATCCCGTTTAACACTGCCACTGTCCACCATACAGCCCGCAATTTTGCCTTTGGCAACCGCGAACACCTGGCGGACCGAAGCCTTGCCGATTTCCCGCTCTTCGAGGGTTGGCGCAACCAGGCCAAGCATGGCGGCGCTAATCTTGTCGACAACCTCGTAGATAATCGAGAAGAATTGTACGTCGATGCCTTCTGCGTCGGCCAGTTCACGAGCTCCAGGCTCGATCTTAGTGGAGAAACCGATAATGATTGCATCGGCGGTCACGGCCAACAAGACGTCGTTCTTGGTGATGTTACCCACACCCTGATGAACGATACGCAGGTTCACTTTAGCGCTTTCGATTTTACCCAGAGCATAAACCAGACCCTCTGCCGAACCGTGAACATCTGCCTTAATGATGACCGACAAATCTTTGATATCGGCGTTATTCATGTTGCTCAGCAGTTGATCCAGAGAGGTATGTTGATGCCTGAGGTGATCTTCCCGTGCTTTTTCCTTGCGGAAGGAAGAGATCTTGCGGGCAGTAAACTCATCCTTGAGCACCTGGAAGGAATCACCGGCATGCGGTACTTCCTGGATGCCAAGGATTTCTACAGGGATGGAGGGCCCGGCAGAGGTGACGGGGAGACCGACATGGTCGTGCATGGCGCGAATTTTACCGTAGGTCTGACCCGTGATAAAGTAGTCACCCACGTTGACGGTACCGTCTTGCACGATCACCGTTGCAACCGGTCCACGGCCACGATCAAGCTTGGCTTCGATCACCGCACCCCTGGCCCGACGGGCGTCGGTGCCTTGGTAATCGTTGAGTTCGGCGACGAGCAGGATCATCTCCAACAGTTCATCAATGCCTTGACCGTGTTTGGCCGAAATCTGGACACAGGGGCTATCGCCGCCGAAGTCCTCGATAATCAACTGGTGCTCGGTCAGCATCTGCTTGACCCGATCGGGGTTGGCATCGGGCTTGTCGATCTTGTTGATGCAGGTAATGATGGGCACTTTGGCGGCTTTGGCGTGGTTAATCGCCTCAACCGTTTGCGGTTTCACGCCGTCATCGGCGGCCACCATGAGGATGACAATGTCAGTGACAGAGGCGCCGCGGGCACGCATCTTGGTGAAAGCCTCGTGACCCGGCGTATCCAGGAACACAACCTGTTTGCCGTTGTAGGGAACGCAGTAAGCGCCAATGTGCTGGGTAATGCCGCCAGCCTCGCCAGAGGCAACCTTGGCCTTACGCATGGTATCCAGCAAGGTCGTTTTACCGTGGTCCACATGGCCCATGATGGTGACAATCGGAGGCCGTGAGGTCTTTTCACCTTCTTCGGTGTCGGAAATCTCGACTTCCTCTTCCTGAATCTGAATATCTTCCTCGAAACTAACAATCTCAGCCAGGTAACCAAAGTCCTTGGCCAGATCGATTGCCAGCTCGCCGTCCAGAACATCATTCAGGGTGGCCATGATATCTTTTTCGAAGAGGCGCTTAATGACATCCTTGGCTTTGCGATCAACCTTCTCGGCCAATTCTTTGACGGTACAGCCCTCGGAGAGCATGATGATTCCCAGATCTTCATCTGGCAGCTCAACCCGAGCCGTGGTCATCATCTTAACCTTGTCAAATTGCTCTACCCTACGTCTTCTCTTTTTCTTCTTTCTACGGGCACCAGCGCCGCCGAACGGAGGTCTAGGGGGCCCAAAGCGATTGCGTGCCGGTGCGTTGCCGCCCTTCCCGCCAGCCGAAGGCTGCGCCATGGGAGGCGTGGGACCAGGGGCGCTAAAACCTCTGGTGCTGTTGCCTGCCGGCCTGTTGCCCGGCGGTCTGTTACCCGGCGGTCTGTTACCCGGCGGTCTGTTACCTGGCGGTCTGTTGCCTGGCGGTCTGTTGCCTGGCGGTCTTGGCCTGGAACGGTCCGTATTGTCATTGCCGCCGGGTCTCGGCGGCTGAGGCTTGCCGACCGAGCTTCGCATGATGGGTCGTTCCAAACGCTTTTCGGGGCGTCTGGGCTGTGGCCCTTTGCGCTGCTCGACCGGAGGCGCCTCTGTGCCAGGTCCGGAAGCCGTGGTCACCCGACCGCGCTTGTTGTCCCTGTGCTGAGACTCGTTCTTCGGCGTTTCCTTGGCCGCCGCAGCCTTTTGAATTCGGTCTTCGATCTGTGAGGAACGACGCATTCTCGGCTTCAAGAGCCGTTTCTGCGGAGCGGGAGGTGTCCTTTGCGCCGAGTTGGCGGCGGGCTTTTCTTCCACTTCTGCAACCGGCTCGGGAGGGGCTGTCTCCTGAGGCTTGGGGTCTTCGTGGCGCTTGATAACCCTTACTGCCAGCCTTGGCGCCGCTGCGGGCTCAGGCTCTTTCTTTTTTTTCTTCTTCTTGCCTCTAACAGGCTTCTTCGCGGGTGCTTCAGGTTCCGCAACCGGGGCGACAACCTCGACCTCGGCCTTGACATCACCATCAACGACGGTCAATGCGTACTTACCGAGCGTCGCGCGAACAGTATGTAAAGCATGCTCGTCGAGAGGCGCGGTTTGAGAGGCAACCTCGATCCCCGCATTCTTGAGGATTTTCATCACCTCATTAATTGATCGCGAATACTCTTTCGCGATCTGGTAAACCCGAATGGACATTCAACATACCTCCAGCCCTGCATCAACCCTGGTCTTCAACACGCTCTTCTTCGGCTGCGTCAACCTCTTCATCGGCTGCGTCAGCCTCTTCTTCCACTTCGTCGCCGTATTCTTGCTCGTAGGTCTTCGCCAAGGCTACGATGGTTTCTATGTCGAGACTGAGCTCGGGGATCTTTTTGAGTACTTCAATCGGGGTATAGAGAAGGTCTTCAATGTAATAGATGCTGTAGGAATCCAGGATGCCCCGGTGTTTCTCTGACAGTCCGGTCAAGAACTCAAGGGGAATGCCCTCTTCGGTCTCTTCCGCATCTTCTTCCTGAGTCTCTTCGACTTCAGTGATCTCTTCCTCTTCCTGACCGTCGTCAATTGTTTCTTCTTCGGCTTCTGGTGCTTTGTCTTCACCCGCTTTGGTCATGCGTTCCATGGCTTCGGCAGCTTCGTTGCGTTTCTGTTCCTCGGTCTTGACCTCAATGCTCCAACCACACAGCTTTGAAGCCAGGCGAACATTTTGGCCACGTTTTCCAATCGCGAGAGACAGTTGGTCGTCATCCACAATCACTTCCAACCGCTTGATAGCCGGCTGCGTAAGAATGGTTCTGTTAATTTTGGCGGGGCTCAACGCATTGGATGCGAAGGCCAATATATCTTCCGAGTAGCGAATGATATCCAGGCGCTCGCCCTTGAGTTCGCGGATAATGCTGCGCACCCGTGAGCCGCCCATGCCGACACAAGCACCGATAGGATCCACGTCCGCGTCAGTTGAGTAGACCGCGATCTTGGAACGGTCGCCTGCTTCGCGGGCAGCGTTTTTGATGACCACGGTTTGATCGTAGACTTCGGGAACTTCCATCTCGAAGAGCTTGATCAGCAGTCGCGCATCGGAGCGGGATACCTTGACCTGTGGCTCTTTGGTGCTGCGATCCGCCCCGATGATGACCACCTTGGTGCGGTCATTCTGGCTGAAACGCTCATTCTTCGAGTATTCCTCCCGGTACATAATGCCTTCGACATTGTTGCCCAGATCCATGATGATGTTGCCCCGTTCGAAACGGCGAACAACTGCCGTGACAACCTCACCGAAGCGGTCGGAGAAATCGTGGAATACTTTTTCCTTTTCCGCATCCCGAACCTTTTGCATAATGACCTGTTTGGCCGCATGTGCGGCAATCCGGCCCAGCTTGGTGGTGTCTTTCTGGAATTCGATCGTGTCACCGACCTCAACCCCTTCATAATAAAGAGATGCTTCATCTACAGGGATATGCAGCTTGGGGTTGGTGATCTCACCCTCGTTGACGACTTCTTTGATAGCCCAGACCTGAAGGTCACCGGTAGCTCTATCAAAACTGGCCCCAAAGCTCTCATCTTCCTTGAAGATCTTTTTGGAGGCAGCAATGATGGCCTCCTCAATGGCAGCGATTATGATTTCCGCTTCGATCCCTTTTTCTCTACTGACTTGATCGATAGCTTGCAACAATGCCGAACTCATCGTTCGATCTCCTAGCAAAAATTGAGTATGGGTTTTAATGTGGCCTTGGCAATGACGCCAAAGGAGAAGGTGTAGCTCTGTCCGTCACTTTCGTTAATGACCTCTACGCCTTCTTGTGAACAGCCACTTAAGGTACCAGTGACTGTTTTCAGCCCGTCAACGGGGGCGTGGGATTTGATGTAGACACGTTGATTGAGGAAGCGTTGGTAATCCGCCGCTTTTACAAGTGGTCGGTCCACTCCGGGAGAAGAAACTTCGATGTGGTAATCACTACCGATGGGGTCCTCCTCTTCCAGAGCGTCGGTGATGATGCGGCTAACCGCCTGGCAATGCTCTACGGTAACGCCGTCGGCATGGTCGATGAAGACACGCAGTACCCACTCGGGGCCGGCTTTTTTGAACTCGCAAAATACAAGTTCATAGGGGCCGTCCACAAGTACTCTTGTGACCAGTTCATCTAACAATTCTGTTTTTGACTTTACCTTCATTATGACCAAAAAAAAAGTGGGCTAAAACCCACCTCTCCAACTGGGATTCACTTCATGGGGAACACAAAGCAGAGCAAGACCTACTCTCCGAGACATGATACGCAGGTTAACTGCTGAAATCAAGCGGCAAAGACGATAATTGGCATCTTTCTTCAAGTTGTATGTTGCAAGATCCGAGTTGCACACGGGAGGTTGCAATTTGCACAATGTCCCGCCTGCACCGGCGCCGGGCTCCGAAAAGACGTTAACCCCAATGATATCAAAGGCCTGTTGAGAGACTTTGGCCATTTTCCTGGCACCTGTTGGGCAGGAAATGGCGCTATATCTGGCCTCGAGCAGGCAAATGTGCGAAACCGATAACAGCGCTACACGGGATGCCGCGCACAGGGCCATGGTCGAGTAGCGTCTGCGTAAAATGTTCCGGCTAACCTGAAATATGAAGTTATTTCTGCGTGGACTCGATCTTGCCTGTTAGAATATCGAGTTGAGTATCGATTCGCAGGGGGATTGGGATTTGATTACCCTTTTCTATCTCGCGAACTTCCTGTTGGGGTCCAGTGCAGATGCCCTCCAGGCCACGGTTCGCATGGACAATCCGGAGCATCATTTCTACCAGGTGGAAATTCAATTCCCCAAAGGTGAACGCGTGCTTCGAGAGATAAAGATGGCGGTCTGGACGCCGGGAAGCTACAAAGTTCGTGATTTTGCCCGCAATGTGGAGGGCTTCAAGGCCTTCGATCTGAACAACAATCCGCTTACTTGGATCAAGACAGACAAATCGACTTGGGTCATTAATGTACCCCCGGATGTTGCCTTCAAGGTCAGTTACCAGGTTTTTGCCAATGAGTTCACCGTACGCACGAGTTATCTGGATTCATTTTCCGGTTTCATCAACCCCGCCTCGGTTTTCTTTTACGAGCCAGACAACAGCACGCTGCCCTATGAAGTCGAGGTTTTTCCGGCTCAGGGCTGGGCGGCAGACTCTTCGCTGAGCAAACGCGGCGCACGTATTTTCACTGCGGCGGACTGGGACGAGCTGGTCGATTCGCCGATCATCTTCGGGAACTTTGCCCGTCACGGATTTGAGGTACGAGGCATCCCGCACCACTGGTTGATCTCTGGCGATGTAAATATGAATGTACCCGAGATGATCAACGCCATGAAGAAGATCGGTGAAACAGTTGGCGACCTGTTCGGGGGCTACCCCTTCGCCAATTACTACATTTTCTCCTCGTTCCGTTTGGACGGAGGCGGTGGCGGTTTGGAGCATCGCAACAGCACCATGGTGCTGGGGCACAGCAACCGTTTTCGTGAAAAGAAGGGTTGGGATCGTTTTCTCGGCCTTATTATTCACGAATATTTCCATGCCTGGAATGTCAAGGCCATTCGCGACAAGGCTTTGGGTCCCTTTGATTATCAGACAGAAAACTACACCGACCTGCTCTGGCTTCACGAGGGCTGGACCAGTTACTATGATACGTTGCTGATGACCCGGGCCGGGTTCTGGGACCAGGACCTTCTTCGCAAAGAAATCGCCAAAATGGTGGATGCCTACAACAAACGCCCCGGAGTACGTCAGCAGAGCTTGCACGGCGCTTCTTTTAATGCCTGGATCCACCAGTACCAGCGCAGCCAGACGTCTCGGAACTCCCATATTTCCTATTACAGCGGCGGCGCCCTTTCCGGGCTGGCCCTGGATCTTCTGATTCGACACAAGACCAAAAACGAGGCCTCCCTCGACGATGTCATGCGCAAACTTTTCCAAGATTATGCCCTGCAGGGTCGTTCCATCGACTGGGGGATTTTGGTAGAAGTCACGACTGCCGTCATCGGCGAGGACGCCGGCCCCTTTTTCCAGACCTATATTCGCGAAGCAAATCCTTTCAATTGGGAAATACTGCTGAGTTATGCCGGTCTGGAGATGCGCTATACAGATGACGACGAGAAAAAGAAAGACGGCGAAGACAAAAAAGAAGGCGAAGACAAAGTAGAGAACAAGCCCTATGACCCCAACCCCAAGGTGACCATGGACATTGAAGTGTCTTTTCAAGGGAGGAGCGTTATTGTCGACCAGGTCTTGCGCAACGGAGCCGGCTGGAAGGCCGGACTGGATTACGACGACGAGATCCTCGCCATTAATGATCGCCGTGTCTATCAGGAGAATTTCGAGAAAATACTGGGTTGGTCAAGGCCTGGAGACGAAGTGCAAGTCTTGCTCTCACGGGGAGACAAAATAATGACGCTTGCCGTCAAGCTCGAAGAAAAACCCAAGAACCTGGCGTTGGTGCGAGACAAAAATGCCAACGAATTGGAAGCTCAGATCTATACGGCCCTATTCAATCCCGGCGAGAAGGACTAGAGGAGATAATATGGAACAGATTGACATCGGAATCATTGGCGGCAGTGGCTTTTACCAGATGTCCCAACTCGAGAACAAAAAAGAAGTGGTGGTCGACACACCCTTTGGTGCCCCCAGCGATTCTTTCCTGATAGGTGACTTGGCCGGGAAACGGGTAGGTTTTCTGGCGCGTCACAACCGCAAGCACACCATTCTTCCTTCGGAACTCAATTTCCGAGCAAATATTTACGCCTTTAAGATGTTGGGTGCTTCTCATATCCTTTCCGCCAGCGCGGTGGGGAGCATGAAAGAGGCGTACGAGCCCACCCACTTCGTATTTCCCGATCAGTTCATCGACCGCACGCGTCATCGCATAGACACCTTTTTTGGGGAGGGCATTGCAGCCCACGTCAGCTTTGCCGAGCCCATTTGCGGCTACACCCAAAAAGTGCTCTACGAAGCTGCCTGTCAAGTGGGCGCCAAGGCCCACTTTGGTGGAACTTACGTTTGTATGGAAGGACCGCAGTTTTCCACATTGGCCGAGTCTTTGCTCTATCGCAGCTGGGGTGTTGATGTCATTGGCATGACCAATCTGCAAGAAGCGAAGTTGGCCCGTGAGGCTGAGATTGCCTACGCCACAATTGCCATGATCACCGATTACGATTGCTGGCATGAGGAAGAAGAGTCGGTCACCGTTGAGCAGGTGGTCAACACGCTGAAAACCAATGCGGGCCTTGCTTCCGAGTTGATTGCCCTGGCGGTGGACCGGATCGATCTGGAAGCGGAAAATCCCATTTTCGGCAACCTTAAGTTCTCGATTATGACGCGCATGGAGGATATAGCGCCTGAGCGCTTCCAACAGCTAAAGTATATTTTGGGTAAGTACCAATAATAGGGAGATGGATATGAGTATATTGACAGTGGGTTCGGTTGCCTATGACGATATTATTACGCCTTTCGATAGCCGGGAGCGGTCGCTGGGGGGCAGCGCCACCTATTTTGGACTGGCGGCACAACACTTTGCTTCGGTGAACCTGGTTGCGGTGGTGGGCGAGGACTTTAACCTGGCCGACGAGGAGCTACTCGCCAATAAGGGCGTTGATCTCACCGGTCTGGAAAAGGTGGAGGGCAAAACCTTCTACTGGAAGGGCGAGTACATGGCCAATTGGAATGATCGGGTAACCCATGATACCCAGCTTAATGTCTTCGAGCATTTCAAGCCGAAACTCCCCGATAATTATCGTGACTGTGAGTACCTGTTCCTGGGCAACATCCATCCCTCCTTACAGGGTGACGTGCTCAGGCAAATGAGCACGCGACCAAAAATCACCGCTTTAGACACCATGAATCTTTGGATTCAGCATACGCGAACAGACTTGCTCGAGGTGATTAAACAGGTCGATATTCTGCTGGTCAACGATTCCGAGGCCATGATGTTGAGCGGCCAGATGCAATTGGTTGAAGCTGCCAAAACCATTGGCCGGATGGGCCCGAGCACGGTGATCATCAAACAGGGCGAGCACGGTGCTTTGCTGATCCAAGGCGAGCGCCTGTTCAGTGTGCCGGCCTACCCGCTATGCAATGTGGTAGATCCCACTGGGGCTGGCGACACCTTTGCAGGGGGTTTCCTTGGTTATCTGGCCAAAACCGGCGATCACAGCTTCGAGAACATGCGTCGCGCCCTTGTCTATGGCAGCGTGATGGGCTCTTTTACCGTGGAGTCGTTCTCTATCGACCGCTGTGCGGCAATCGGCCTCGAGGATATCGAGAAGCGTTATGCCGCTTTTGTTGAACTGACCCACTTCCTGGCCTGATATGCAATGCCTCGTTCTTGTGCTGAGCCTGTTGCTTCAGTCTGGCGATCCGGACACCGGGGACAAGATCTCGGGTGTCCGCGACCGCATTTTGGAGATTGACGCCAATCTTGCCCGTCTGGAAAAACGGCTTTCTGAGACAAGCAAGAGTTCAGAACATATCTCAGATGAAATTGGTCGCTTGGAACTGCAGCGGGCCATGATCGGCGATCAGGTCAAAAAACACGAGTTGGAACTGACCGAGGCCAACCAAAGCCTGAAGGCCAACGTCGGGCGCAAGACGGAACTGGAAAAGCTGGCCGATGGACAAAGGCAGCAGATTGGGGCTCGCTTGCGGGCCCTATACAAGAGGGGCGGCTTGGGCTACTCACAGATGTTGCTCAAGCAATCGCGCATTTCGGAACTCATTGGGGCCTATAATTACGCGCAGGTTCTTACCCGCAAAGACAACGAGGCGCTGGCCAGATTTAATGCAACCATTCTAGAGTTGGACGAGGTGGAGAAGGTCTTAATTGCCATTCAGGAAACTGCCGCACGTACCCGCGATCAGCTGGCCATTCGCAAAAAGGAGTTAGAGACTTTATTGCGTAAACGCGGTCGCCGGCTGGCTGAAATCCGCCGCCAGGCTTCGGTGCAGAAAGAACTGTTTGAGGAATTGGACCTGGAGAAACACGAACTGCGCCTGATCATCCGGCGTTTGACAGAGGGCGTAGAAGACCCCATGGCGCTACGGGTTCCGGTAACTCGCTACAAGGGCCGCCTGCCTTGGCCGTGTAAGGGCAAACTCTTCCGCAAGTTCGGGGTCTACAAAGACCCGGAGTTCAGCACCAGGCGCAAGCAGAACGGCATCGTTTTTCGATTGCCCAAAGGAGAGGTTGTCAAGGCCATTTATTCCGGCAAGGTGATCTTCGCCGATTGGTTCAAGAGCTACGGAAACCTGGTGATCGTTGACCATGGCGAGAAGGTCATCAGTTTTTACGCCCATTGCGATCGCATATTTGTGGAAAAAGGGGAATTTGTCAACGAGTCTGCTGTGATCGCCACCAGCGGAGACACGGGCTCCCTGGAAGGGGATATGTTGCACTTTGAGATTCGCCAGAAGATGGAACCTCAAGACCCGTTGAAATGGCTTGCAAAGGAACAGTGAGCCCCGAGTAGATCAATATTGCAGACCGCCTGTTGTGGACGGTGAGACGTTCCGTGGTTTCAGTGACAAAATCAAATGACATCCCTTTCACATAGAGCTTGGGAATCAGATCAATGTCTCCAAAAAGTTAATCCCTGTTCCAGGTGATAAAGTTCCTGGTACGGGTCCAGGCTCAGAGCCGTTATAATCGATGAGGCCTCAATCCATGCAGGAGTCGTGTCATGGTTCTCAAGCTGCCGATCTACCTGGACTATCACGCAACGACCCCACTTGATGAACGGGTCTTGCAGGCCATGCTGCCCTTTCTACGCGAAAACTTTGGGAATGCGGCTAGTACGGAGCATCGTTTCGGCTGGGTCGCCGAGGAAGCGGTCGCGTCCGCTCGAGAATCGGTGGCCCATTGTTTGGGCGCTTCCAAGAGTCGTGAAATCTTGTTCACTTCGGGTGCAACGGAAAGCAATAACCTGGCTATTTTAGGGGCGGCGAGAGCTTATCATAAAAAAGGTAATCATTTGGTTACGCTGGAAACCGAACACAAGGCTGTCTTGGATCCATGTCGCGCCTGGGAGAAGCAGGGCGGCCGGGTTACAAGAATGAAAGTGGATTCGCGAGGGCTGCTCTCCCTGGAGGCCCTGGCGGCTGCCATCGAGCCCGACACGGTCCTGGTCTCCGTGATGGCGGCAAACAATGAGATCGGAGTGCTTCAGCCTCTGGAAGCAATTGGCTCTATGACACGTGAACGGGGCGTGCTGTTCCACACGGATGCCACTCAGGCCGTGGGGAAAATACCCATTGATGTGGGTCGTTGCGGCATCGACCTGCTCTCGCTTTCCGGTCATAAAGTCTACGGGCCCAAGGGCGTTGGCGCACTTTACGTGTCTCGGGCCCGGCCTCGAGTGAAACTTGAACCGCTGCAATATGGTGGGGGCCACGAACAAGGCATGCGCTCGGGCACACTTAATGTAGCCAGTATTGTTGGCCTGGCCAAAGCCCTCGACATTTCTTGTGCTGAGATGAATGAAGAGACCCGGCGGGTTGGCGAACTGCGACAGCAACTTTTAGTGGGCATACGCACCCACCTGAACGGCGTGCTGGTGAACGGCGATTTGGCGCAACGCCTACCGGGCAATCTGAACCTGTATTTCCCAGGGGTCACCATCGACAAACTGGTTCGTGAAATCTATGCTGAAATCGCCGTATCAACCGGTGCGGCCTGTACGTCAGCTTCGCCTGAACCTTCACACGTGCTGAAAGCCCTGGATCCAGAGGGCGATCGCGCCATCCGCTCCGTCCGCTTCGGCCTGGGTCGATTCACCACTAGCGCAGAGATCGATCACGTCATTCAACGGTTTGCCACAGCCAGGGCTTTGGCCCATCTGACCCACTAACCCTGTCATAGTCGCTCCAGCCATTGCAGGCGCGCGTTTTTGAAGGTTGGCTTTCCCCTTCCGGCATCCGATGGTGAAGGCCCTTAGGGTAGATGCCGAATTGTGGCGATGAAATTGGCTCCGTCACCACCGGGAACGACCATGTTGGGAAACGGTCCATGCTGCTTCGCACAGAGGAATGAAAACAACGACAAAAAGGGACCCAGGGGGTATGACCAATGGTGGGACACGGCTGACAGGGAGTGGCACAACATGGGCCGCGCTGTGCCCAGCCAATCGGCCAGGTCCCGCCATAAGTGTGAATAGCTGCGTTCTTGATGTCTGCCTTGACACGCCATAAATCTGTGTGTCGTCTCCTCGTATGTAGGGTAACAGTTGCTTGCCTAAACCCCGGATTATCACCATTTCAGTACAGTTGCGGGTGAGCAAGCTGAACAGCGATATCATTTTGAATACTGACTGCCCCTTCCTGCGTGAATCACCACTGGCAAGGGGAACGGCTCTATTCCAGTGCATGGGGCACACCGGGCGTTTTACGCTTGTTAATGAATAGGTGGGATGTTAAGATAACTCTACTTCTATGAGCTAGCATTTATCGATAAGGAGGAAGTGATGAAAACGTTGAAGAACTATGTGTTTATTCTGTTCGCGGTCAGCGCCTTCTTCGCCGTGGCAAATGTTTCGGAAAAGGAAGTCTCTGACGGCCAAAGGGATCCCCATACCGGTTTGAGTGGCGGCGTTGTGGTTTGCTACAACACTGTGTCCTGGTCTTGTGGCGGTAAGCCTGAACTTTAAGTGTTGGAATAGCTTAAATTAACTGACCGGGTTGGCGTTCGCCACCAGCCCAGCTTTGACCAAATTTGCTCATGTTGCAAGGAGATTTTCGTGAAATTTCATGAAAATTACTTGACCGTTTTTCTGTGCGTGCTGTGTGCCGCCTTGTGCGTCAGAGCGTATAAGCTTTCCAGCTTGCTCGATCATTCGCGCTCGAGTCTTCACGACATAGAAGAAAGCTGTCGAACACTGGAAGAAGAAATTGCTGGCAAGGATTTCGATAACTATATAGTATTGAATCAAAAGGGTGCCGAATCATCACTTTACGATGCCATCGATTCATCGAAAGATCCTGTCATCCTGTTTGTCACCTCCCTTTCCAACTGTAATCTCTGCAGGGATAAGGAGTTGGACCGCTGGAACAAGGCCTACTCAAGCAACCAGGCTATGAAGTTGAGATTGATCGTTTGCGAACCTGTGGGTAATCTTGCCGGGGACAAGCGAAAGCTGGTTGCACGAGCCAATGGTATGGCTGAATTTCCCTTTTTTCTGGAAACCAGCGGCAATTTCATTCAAGATCTTTATCTTACCCCGGAGCAAACGCCTCTGATCCTGGTTGTCCAGAACCACACCGTCATAGCGGCACACCGGCCCACGACTGAGTTGGAAGAAAGAAGCCGGGCTTTCTGTGCCCTGGTAAAAGCAAGTGTAGGGAGAGAGTGTCATGAAATGGTGCGTCATCTTGATGCTGGCAGTCGGGATTAGCGGCTGTAAAAATACGCAGAGCCCTGATCCAATTTGGCAGATGACCGAGGTTAAACGCGTAAAACTTCAAACGGGTGAAAAAGACGTTTTGATGCCTACCAGTTTCCAATTTGCCGACGGCAAATTTTTCATCTCTGATCTTGCCTTGGGTCGCCAGGCCTTTTGTTTTGATCTCGCGGGCAACCTGCTCAATGAGATTGGCAGCACTGGCCAAGGCCCAGGCGAATATGCCCTCGCGGGAGGCATTTTCTACGCGGATGGAGTGATTCGCCTCGGAGCAGGCAATAAAACCCAACACATCTACAGTAGTGACGGGGTATATCAGAAGTCGGTGGCCGTACCGAACCTGAAAGAACCCTCCAGCTTTTGCCAGGGCCCCAAAACGGGGGAGATATTTGGTACATCCTACTCTCGCTATGTGGGCAAAACAATCTACCATGTGGACGCTGAGGGCACCCTTGTCGACCAATTCTCACCCCCGGACGATCAATACGGCCATGTGTTCGACAACTACTTTCCCCAGGGCGGAATTTTTCGCTGGGACCACGAGTTGGTACAGTTTTTTAACCATAGATACGAATTAATTTTCTGGAGCCTTGATGGCAAGGAGAAAAGAAGGGTTACCCTGAAGAGCAGGAAGTATGTTCCACCAGATTATTCCCAGGTTGTTTCCGGTATCAGGGATGAGCAAAACTTTCGCAAATCCTTCTCATTGTTTGCCTCTGCATTTCGATGGAACGATGGTCTGGTTACTGTGCTGAGAAACTGGGACGACCTGCGCAATCACTACGACATCATCGAATTCTGGGACCGGGACTTAAACCAGATTGGGAGAACGGAAGCCTATAGCGGGGAAGAATTGGTAGACATCTCAGCCAAGGGGGAACTGATTTTCTTCAAGGCAGATGACGACATTTCCTCGATTATTTTCCGTATTGCAAGCTCTCATTCCGCCCAGAACGGTAAATCTGCAAAACATATAAGCAGGTGATGTAATTTTACGGTTATTTTACCGCAAAGGCCTGCGCCTTCTGCAGTTCACCCTGTTGGTCCGCTCTGCTCACACGCACCATGACCGCATATTCGCCAGGGGTCAGATCATCTGTTAGAATGCGGATGACATAGCGCATGGAACCACCCACCTGCTCCGCCGCCGTGATGCCACCCCGGGCGGGAAAGATGCCTTTTTCCTTGGACCACAGGGCAAAGCGCACATTCAGAGGCTCCTTGCTTTGCGTTATGTTCTCCACATGGAACATGAGGTCGAGCTTCTTGGGGCGTTTGAACTCGGCTTCGAACTCGCAGGCAAACAGCTGTTTGTTGATCCAGTAGGGGTCGCCTACTACCCGATTGTCCAGTTCTTCTTCGTTGGCGACACCCTCACTGTCCACCACGGTTTTACGTGTGTGATTCAAGGGCAGAGGCTCCGGGCTCGTTTCGCTTCCGAATACCATGTCCGAGATACGTGTTCTGCGTACTTCTGCTTCCGAAATACCCAGGTCCATTTTTTGCAGTGTCAGCTCGCCCGTATCCATGTTTCGCAGGTAGCACTTGATCGCCTTTGGCGGTTCGGCCGTCACCAAAACATCGTAAAAGTCGAAGCTCTTACCCTCTACCGGAGACTTGACGCGCGAGATCACCATGTCCATGGGCTCGTTGTACTGATCAAAAGCGGCAAAGGCGACCTCGTAACCAGCCTGAGGTTTATCTAACTGTGGAGCACGGCCAAAGACGGGGATGGTATAGCCGATATCGTCGCGATAGTAGAGGTAATGTTTCCAGTCCGCACTTAAATCGTTGCGGTTGACATCGTTGAAATTCATTAAAACACGCAGGGTAAGACGCTGCTCTTTCTCATCCAAGTCCAAGTAATTCTCCGGAGGAGCCAGGTCCTTCCCGTAAAGCAGCCGTGCGCCGGGAATCTTTTTGGTCAGCAGCGCTTTAACCCGAGCGGCCTTTTCGGAGCCGAAAATGGTGTAACCCAGTCGATAATAGTGGGAAGAAGCATCCAGGATCTTATCCAAGCGCTCGCCGGCGAACTTCTTGGTCGTGGTTCGAACCAGCAGTCCTCCCGTGCCCTTGCTGGCATGCTCAAGACCCGTCTGGGCGTGAATCTGATTCTCCACGATGGTATTGAGAGAATCGCCCGTATCCAGGGTTCCACGAAGGGTATTGAAACCGGCCTCCTGGGCGAAATTGCCGGTGTTCCTCAGGTCCTGCATGCGAAAATCGGTGGAAGACGCCATCATGTCGAAGGACGAATCAGCGATTGAGGATGTGCCCTTGTAGAGGAATGAGTAGATCGTGGCGTTGGCCTTATTGAGAATGCTGTTGAGTCGTTCGCCTAAACCAGTTGTGTTTCCAGCCTTCTCACTCGCGTCGATATAACTTCCACCGCTGAGCAGGAATACCGATTTTGAACCTGACATATGCGTCAACATTTTGCCCATATACATCATATTGTAATAAAACGTTTTATAATAGGCACCTTTGATTCGCGCCTTGGCATCGACCTCACGGTTCACCTCCAGGGCAGCAGACTCCTGGAGTTGGTCGCCGGCCACGCCCCCTGCTTGGACTTTGAGAAAGTCCTCGATCGACCTTACGATGCGGCGTTGCTGACGAACAATCTCGCGGTACTGGGTTCCCTGGTACTCCAGGGTTTCCAAACCCAGCAGCAACTCTTGTCTGTCACGGGTAAAAGGTGTGATATCGGTCATATGAAGATCCATTTGGACTATTTTGACCAGGTCGTTGTTGTTCAATTTTCCAATCAACTCACGCAAGGCTTTCCGGCTGTTTTCAAAAGCCCCTTTCGACATACTGCTGGAGTCGAAAACGATCACACATGTCCGCGATTTTTGTGGATCGAATTGGCCGGGTTTCACATCTTCCAGTACTTCCGTCGTTTGGGCAGCCGGAGAATCTCTGCTCTCGTCACTGCGCATAAAATCGACTTCTTGGAAGAAGTTGATGCCCTGTTCCTTGTCATTTTCGAAAACAAGGAAATCGGCGGCGGTCAAGCCACGAATGGGATCCCCTTTTTTGTCTACCACATGGACGCGAAGGTCCCGTTGGAGAACCCGGATGTATTCTTCTACC
>Ga0316189_10002602_pt1 | contig 17661 bp, 7 predicted proteins | sample LowCovwburrow_MG_FD_204930 | JGI IMG/M metagenome (GOLD analysis project Ga0316189, IMG submission 204930) | Coastal sediment microbial communities from Maine, United States - Lowes Cove worm burrow | ecosystem: Environmental > Aquatic > Marine > Coastal > Sediment | place: USA: Maine...
CTTCGCCAATATTGAGCATATGCGCGGGCAAGTTAAGTCCATGGGCAATATGATCGATTGGCGACGCGAAGCCATCTCTGCCAACGAGTCTTACTACCGTTGGACCCAGTGGTTTTTTATCAAACTGCTGAGCAATGATCTGGCCTATCGCAAGATGTCGGCCGTGGACTGGTGTCCGCAATGTAATACGACCCTGGCCCGTGAGCAGGTATGGGGTGATGACCGCCACTGTCAGCGTTGTCAGACGCCCGTGATTAAAAAAGACCTGAAACAATGGTTCTTTCGAACCACCCGTTACACGGAAGAGCTGCTGCGTTTTGAAGGCATCAACTGGCCGGATCGGGTCAAAACCCTCCAGGACCGGTGGATCGGCCGTTCGGAAGGGGCCGAGGTCGATTTCACCACCGAGGCCGGGGACAAGCTGCGTGTTTTTACAACCCGGCCCGATACGCTCTGGGGCGCGACCTTTATGGTTCTGGCCCCCGAGCATTCTGCGGTTGCCTCACTCACGACGCCCGAGCAACAGCAGGCGGTGACCGATTATATTTCCTCGGCTACCCGTCAGACAGATATTGAGCGGAAGTCCGCCGATAAGGAAAAGACCGGTGTGTTTACCGGTGGATTCGCCATGAACCCGGTCAACGGTGAGAAGATCCCGGTTTGGATCGCCGATTATGTGCTGATGGGCTACGGAACGGGCGCCATCATGGCCGTACCCGCCCACGATTCACGCGACTTTGACTTTGCCAGAAAGTACGGGATCGAGATTCGACCGGTCATTCAACCCGAGGGCGACCCCTTGCCGCCGGTAGAGACATGGACGGAGTGTGTGCCCGCCACGGGGACCATGGTGAATTCGGGACAGTTGAGCGGAACGCCTGGCGACAAGGCCTTCGATCTGGTGGTTAAGGTTCTCCAGGAGCGGGGCACCGGGGAGCGCGCCATCAATTACAACTTGCACGACTGGTTGATTTCGCGTCAGCGCTATTGGGGTTGCCCTATTCCCGTTATTCACTGCGGGAGCTGTGGACCGGTTGGGGTACCCGATGACCAGCTGCCAGTCACTCTGCCCGAAGATGTGGAATGGTTGCCAACGGGTGAGAGTCCGCTGAAACTGCACCCGAACTGGCGGAAGGTAGACTGCCCTAAGTGCGGCGCGGCGGCAGAACGCGAGACCGATACCATGGACACCTTCATGTGTTCCTCATGGTACCACCTGCGCTATCTGAGCCCCGATTATGCCAAGGGTCCGTTCGATCCGGAAGAATACAACTATTGGATGCCTGTTGATACCTACACGGGGGGCATTGAACATGCAACCATGCACCTGATTTACACGCGTTTCTTCCACAAGGCAAGTCGCGATATGGGGATTACCCAAGGCGATGAGCCCATGACCCAGCTGTGGAACCAGGGCATGGTTCTCGGCGAAGACGGTGAGAAGATGTCCAAGAGCCGGGGCAATGTGGTTAACCCTGACAATTTGATCGCCGAACACGGAACCGATACGGTGCGATGCTATATCATGTTCTTCGCGCGCTGGGACCAGGGCGGGCCCTGGAGCGGTTCCGGCATCTCGGGTGCGGCGCGTTGGTTGAATCGGGTCTATAGCTTGTTCACGAGCACGGCCCCTGAGGGTAAAGCGGACAAGCATACCATCAGCGACATGCGTCGCAGCTTGCACCAGACCATTGCCCAGGTGACCCGTGACTTGGAGCGTTTCTCGTTTAACACCGCCATTGCCGCACTGATGAAATGCCAGACCGACGTGTCTCAAGCGGCAGAGAAGGGTGCGGCCCTGACACCGGAATGGGAAGAAGTCCGCACCGTCTACCTACGCCTGCTGGCGCCCTTCGCACCACACCTTGCCGAGGAGTTGTGGCAGCAGATCGGACAGGTTGGTTCCGTGCATGTGGCCGAATGGCCTCAAGTCGATGAAGAAGCAGCGGCCGACGAGGTCATCACCCTGGTGATCCAGGTCAACGGCAAGGTGCGCGACAAGCTCACCGTAGCGGCTGACATCAGCAGGGATGATGCGCAGAAGGCTGCGCTCGCCTCCAAAACCGTCCAGGGTTTCATCGGCGACAAAACACCACGGCGGGTGATTGTGGTGCCGGGCAAACTGGTGAACATTGTTGTTTGACCCGTTCGGGGCTGAAAATGCGCATGGCCTGGCTGAATGTGGACGATTCAGCCAGGCCAGAGCACCGTTAAAGCCCTGGCCAGAAGCGTCGAAGTAAGGCGACGAACTTATAGCAGTATGGAACCCGGCACCTCCATAACTCCCCATAAACGACAGGCTTTTTCCAAATTCCTGACTTCGCGCGCGGAACGGCCTGTTTAAAAAAACCTGGCATCCGACGCACACGGAGGATGCCTGTCCATTCAGAAAAGGGGTGTTTCCAGCCTTCCCAGATCTGGGAACACAAGCGGCGAGGCTCATGCGGGCAAACCGCAAAATCGTGCAGTAGAGTCTGCTAAATACACCTTGTGCTTTTTGACACTGTCTGCTAAATTTATCCTCTTTAGACTCACGACTAGCCCCTCAAAAGGAATCTGTTAAGGTATGTTTAAATTCTTCTCACTTTCTTGTTTCGCGCTTCTCGTTTACTCCTCAGAAGAAGGGTCCTCTCTACAGCTTAGGCCAACAGGCCGCATTTCAAAGGCGAATGGAAACGCACTCGAAAAACCTGTCGACATCGTTCTTTCCTCCTCAGGTCACGCATATGTCTTGCAAAGCGACAAGAGAACCGTGGCAAAATATGATATGCAAGGGCACTTTCTTGGCGAATTCGGCAAACCCCAGAGGGGCATGAGCAAACCGACCGCTATCGTCCTGAATAAAACAGGCCTCTGGGTCGTGGATACTGAAACCCGTCAACTTCATCATTTCCAAAACGACGCCTACATTAGGTCTGTCAACTTGGAAAGCCCGAGATTGCCACGGAATCTGGCGGTTATCAAAGACCAGATCTTCTGTGGTGGTTACGGAATCCAAGAAGAGGGCATTCTAATACTTGACAAAAACGCTAAAAAGATCTCGGCACTCGCGCCCACAATAGATGCAGACAAGGCAAGAGACGGTATTTGGGGACGCGTCTGTTTTGCGCCCCTCCAGGATGAGCGACTGCTTGTGGGCTACCTGTACGAGAACCGGGCCTTGGTTCTTGACAGACAAGGTGAGATGGTTGCTGCACTTGACATGAGCGAGTATTACGACAAGTACGAACGAGAAGAGGGTGGCGAGGTCTTTCCCAGCGGGTATGCCGCTACCTCATTCAGTGAAGGTCCCGCCAATAGCATTTTAGTCGCCACCTGTAACAACACCAAGCGAACCTGTGGCCTTCTTTTCCAATTCGATGGAGATCTCAGCCGAAAGCTATGTAAAAAGCAGCTGGATTATCACATTTGGAAGATGAGGTTCTTCAGAAAGCAAGGCGTGCTGGCCGTGGTCAAGCAGGATTCCGAGATCTTGTTTTTCAAGTTCGAAAACAGTTCTCAATCGGGCAACGGAGTGCAAGACTAATGTTATGGGTAATTCTATTACTGGCGAGTTCTGACGGGTGGCGAGTTGACGAAACCGGCCTGTTTCAGCCGTTGACGAGACGCCATGTTGCGGTCAGCGACCGGGGTCACATTTATATAAGCCACCACACAATCAAATATGTCATTCATATTGACGAGCATGGGAAAAGATTGGCTGATATTGGTGGAACCGGTAATGGTCCGGGTGAATTCATAAGCTCCTTCGACCTGTTCATCGACAATGGAGTGCTGTATGTGCATGACTTCTGGATGGGCAAGGTCGTTTGCTTTGACGAAGATGGCCACTTCCAGAAGAAGCTGGTTCAACCCGAGCCAGGACTGCGTTTGGTCAAAGTAAAAGCTGGCTGGGTCACGCTCAAGTTTGGCAACAAGGAGCAACAGGTACAGAGCCGACTGGTCCTCACAGACGAAAATTTCGGTGACCCAATCACCCTTTTGACCTGGGAAAAGCAAACTCAGATCGCCTCGCCCTACACATTCCAGCCCGTTCTGGATGTATGCCAAATTACGGTGAGCGGGGATGGCGAAATAGTCTTCTTCTATAAGCCCGGCTCCTTCACGATTTACAAAATAGATGTGCTCGAGCGAAAGTTGGTGACCCACATCAAAAGCAATGAGACCGTAATCCCCTTTGACCATGACTGGGGAAAGGCTGAGTTTGCCAAGTTAAAAAAGAAGGGCGGGGCCGCTGCTAGCCTGCAAAGCATGAGTCTACCGGAAGCATTCCCAACCATCTCGGATCTGGCCATGAGTCCAAACGGATCATTGTGGGTTGAAAAGGGAAACCAACCTGATCTAGCCGTGATTCGGGAGTACGACATGCATGCAAAATTATTGAAGGAAAAGGACTCCGTTGCCCTTTTCCGAAGAGTGCTCGCCTTCAAGCACGGCTGGGTCTACCTGGCGGTATCGGGAAAGGACAGTGAGATCGGCATCCAAAAAGTCCGTTGGGAGACCTGTGCCAAATTCATCCTGGACAACCCGCTTCTGGTCGATTGATTTGCTTCCTTTTTCCGGCCTGATCAACGTTCTAAACAAGAAACCATGAAAATGCAGAAAGGAGTTGAAATGAAAAAAATGTGTGCCACTTTATTCCTAATTATATTGATGGGCATGATGAGTGTCAGCGCCGGCCCCTGTTCGGCCGGTTATGTCGCTTGCAGGGGTGCGAATGGCACATTTGAAGCTTGCTACGCCGGTTTCGAAGCATGCATGGCCGAGCTCTACCCCTAACCCAGGCGAGTTGGAAAAGCATACGATATCGTTGAATTTCCACCTGGCTCGTTTGGGAACAGTCACGTCTCAGTCACTAATCCAGACGGGGCTCTGGCATGCATTGAAGAAACATCCTCGACGCTGTTATTTGGTCTCCATTTCATTGATCATCGAAACTCCCTACTGAGAATAAAGGGGTTATTAGCTATTTCTTAGGCGATCCCAGCTAAGACGCGTAACTATTCAGTGAACCCCGTAGGAACCCAATGTCATCAGTTAAAGGTTGGCTCGGTCGGCTTATGTTCTGGGGGGATTGAGGCTGGCAAATACCCTGCCGAAAGTGTTGTGAGACGGAATTTCATAGGGCAATCCCAAAAATGTCTTCAGCCAATCTATCTTGCACTTTCCAAATCGTTCGATATCTACCCAGTTTTCGGTACTACAGATCACAGCACATACAGTAATACAGAGGATGTCCATTAGTCTGTGGCCTCTTCTCGCCGATAAACGTCCACCCTCCACGGTCTGAAGATGCTTTACAAGACTACTGTTTTCAATGGCTACCATGGGGCCCTCCTTATAGGCTAACTATCCACCTATAGATTTGCATGCCCGGTGAGAGAAGTCCGGGGCAGATGGTTCCATCTTGCCGGAATTGTCCAACTTTAGGTTTGAGGCCTGTAGAATAATACAAGTTCCACTAGACCTCTCGGATCTCATATCATGCGATTGCCCATAGAGTATGCTGGCTTATCTTGGCAGGAAGTGATAGAATGAACGGTAATGGAAGGCTCTCGTTTCCTTCTGCTGAAGCCCCAGCAGAGAAAAATTCCCCCATAGGTTTCTCCATCTGAGGAATGGGTGGCTTTTTTTAGGCGCGCGAATGGGTACCTTGCCAGGAACCGCACTGGAAAAGGGGAAGCATATCATGGTATCAGGCTAGCTTTGAGGAGGTTCCCTTGGAGAACAACAGTCCCGATTGTATTGTCATTGGTTATAATGAAACCCCATTCGCAGAATATGAACAACTGATTCGGAAGTACGGAGAAGATTCAGAAACCTACCAGGATTTGAGGTTCAGCTTCGTGGATACGGAGCACGGTAAGCTCAACTACATCGACTTATTCAATCATGTGGTGGGGCGCGGTTCGGAATCAGAGCGTTTTAGGGAATTTAAATCCGGCGACATCCCAAGCCTCGCCTCCTGTTACCTGATTAATTACCTGGGGCGTCATGGTTTCAGTGGTGCAAATATCAACCTTTTCCAGTATGAAAAGGAACAGCTGGCCACTTACCTGGCCGGGAATCCCCTTGCGGTGGCCATCACCACCACCTTTTACGTGCTCAACGAGCCGGTCATAGAGATGGTTCGCTTCATTCGCGAGCAGAACCCCACGGTCAAGATCATTGTCGGCGGTCCCCTGATCGCCAATCATCACAATCGCTTTCCAGCAGAAATGTTTCTGTTCACGCTCGGCGAGATCGGAGCAGATATTTATGTGGTTGAGAGTCAAGGGGAACAGGCACTCGGTCAGGTGTTAACGGCCCTTCGGGATGGCGGGGACTTGGCGCAGGTGCCCAATATCGTGTATTACGACGGTGACCAGCCCAAGCAGACGGCGTGCCTGCCGGAGAACAACGACCTGGACCAGAACTACCTGGATTGGGGACACTTTTCCGGGGTTCCATTAGGTGCCACCCTGCAGGCCCGGACCGCCAGAAGCTGCGCTTTCAAGTGTGCTTTTTGTGCCTATCCCATGCGTGCCGGTGCTCTGACCCTGGCCTCTCTTGAGACCATTGAAAAGGAATTGGATTCGGCGGTGGCTGCAGGTGCGAAAAACCTGGTCTTCATTGACGATACCTTTAACGTTCCGCTTCCCCGTTTCAAGGACATTTGCCGGCTAATGATCCGCAAAAAATACAACTTGAACTGGTTCTCCTATTTCCGGTGCAGCAATGCCGACGAGTTGGCCATTGATCTTATGGCAGAGGCCGGCTGCAAGGGTGTTTTCCTGGGCATTGAATCTGGCTCTCCGACGATATTGAAAGGCATGAACAAAGCCGCCAAGATCGATCAGTACCGCAAGGGCATTCAACGCTTACGCGCCAACGGTATTGTGACTTTCGGATCTTTTATCACGGGCTTCCCTGGCGAAACTCAAGAGACGATTCGCGAGACCATCGACTTTATCAGAGAGACAGAAGTTGACTATTACCGCATGCAGATGTGGTACTGCGAACCGGGTACGCCTATTTACAACGAACGGGAAAAATACAAGATCAAAGGCGAAGCCTTCAACTGGGAACACGCAACCATGGACAGCAAGGAAGCCATGGCCAGTATTGAAGCCGCTTTCCTGGAAATCACCGAGTCCCAGTGGCTACCCCAATGGTCCTTCGATTTCTGGATTCTGCCCTACTTCCTGGGCAGGGGTCTTGATCTGGATCTCTTCAAGGAACTCATGGAAGGAGCCAACGCCCTTCTGAGACTGGAGATTGCAGGCGTGGAATTGGAAGAGAAACAAGACACTCAGGAGTTGATCCTCGCACTTATGGAGGAACAGGTAAAGGCCTGGGACATGGATCTTATGAAACAGGTCATCGCCTGATCAAGCCCTGTCGATCACCTTCTGGCAGGCCTCGGAGAGTGTCTTCAGCAGGTGATCGATTTCCTCCCGAAGGGTGAGGTAGTGCGTACAGATACGAATACACCCGCCGCCGGGAATGGTGCGTACCATCACCCGTGAACGCTCAAGTTCTCGGGACAAACGCGTGCTTTGGGCGTGGCCTACGTATACCAGGCCCGCCTCGGGCGCTTTGGTTTGCAAGCGGGTAAGGCCCAGATTTCCTTGTTCAAGTCTGGCCAACTCTTTCCAGAGGTAGCCACTTAACTCGGTGATGCGTTCAAAACGTTTGGCGGGGCTGCCCCATTTATGGTGCAGGCCTAGAGCCGCAGCCAGGCCTCGATACAAGGGAACCGCCGTGCTGCTCGATTCATATCGGCGACCATCGGGCTGGGGCCCAAGTACGTCTCCATCTGTACTATAGCGGCACCCGCGAGGTCCGAAGAAAGTGGGGCAGATGTCTTCATGGGCACGGGGTGAGACATATAGGCAGCCCGTCCCTTCGGGTCCGCATAACCATTTATGTCCTGGGAAGGCATAGGCGTCAACGCCCAACGCTTCCATATTCAGGTCCAATACCCCGGCGGACTGTGCACCGTCTACCACCACGCGAATGCGACCGCCACTGCGATCCTTGCACAGGGCGCTGATCTCGGCCAGGGGCAGAATGGTGCCCGTGTTCCAGGGGATATGGCTGAGTACCACCATGCGCGTGCGGGGGCCAATGCGTTGATCCAGGCCGTCGAGTATCATTTGTCGGTGCCCGCCTATCGGCCAGCTTTCACTGCTAATGCCGAAGCGCTGTTCCAGTTGGCGGATGACGGCCACCACTGCGGGGTATTCGCAATCCGTGTAGAGAAGGTGGTCGCCGGCTTGCCAGTTCATGCCCCACAGCGCCGTGTTGCAGCCTGTCGTGGTATTCTCTACAAGGCTCAGGTACTTGCGCTCCACGCCGAGTTCAGTGGCCAAGGCCGTCGCGCAGTTCGTCATCGTTTCAAAGGCCTTTACCTGATGGTCCACGGTAAAGGGCACCTCTTCCATGAGTTCCTCGTAGCTGGTACGAATAGTCTCCTGGGCTACCTTAGAGAGGATTCCTTGAGCACCGAAATTGAAATAGTGATTGCTTTTCATTGCCGGATACTGTCCACGGGCCTTCTTGACCATCAGTGCAGCCAGCAGGGCACGTTTCTGGGCCGAGTCCATGTTTTCGAGTGGTTGGCTCACAGGCTTTCATCCTGTTCGGCCATCATGGCGGCCAACATGGCCTGGACTTCCTCGTCGCTCATCTCTTCAACCTGCTTTTCCAACATCTCGGGCTCGGTTTCAGGTTCATCGTCAGGTTCGGGTTCCTCTTCGGCAGGCGCCGTATCCAGTTTTCCGAGCGCGATCTCGCACAGCTCACGGATACTTGGGTAGTCGAAAAATTCAAGGGCGGAGACGTCGATTGAGAGATCATTGGTCAGCAGGCTACGCAACTCCATGACCATGAGCGAGTCCATTCCCAAATAGTTGATGGCCTTATCCAGGTCCACACTATCCTCGTCCTGCTGGAGTACACGTCCGGTTTGCTCGGTTAAATAAGCCAGTAATAAACTGCGTCGTTCTTCTTCCGGGGCGGCTTCCAAGCGGTCGCGGTTAAGCTCGGAACCCGAGTCACCAGCTTGAGAAGCCGCAGCACTCACGGGACAGAGCATGGCCAAAAGTGGCAAGACGCTGGCTGCAGGCCCCTGGCGGCGGTTGAGGTGGAAGACAAGAACCTGGGCCAGATCACCTTCAAGGGCAACGGTCAGGGCGCGCAATGCGTCCTCGTTGTTGATGGGAATCATGCCTTGCGCTTTGGAGCGGGCCTTGTCGCGTTCGGTCATTTGGGCGGCCATGCCCGAAGAGGCCCACGGACCCCAGTTGATACTAAGGCCAGGCAGGTTTCGGGCCTTGCGGTAATGGGCCAGAGCGTCAAGGAAGGCGTTGCCGGAAGCATAGCTGGATTGGCCGGGCATTCCCATAACTGCGGCAACGGAACTGAACAACACGAAATGGTCCAACTCCAGATCCAGGCTGAGTCGGTGCAAGGCCCAGGCACCGTCTGCCTTGGCGGCCAGCACGCGGCGATATCGTTCCGGGGTCTGTTGCATCAGCACCCCGTCATCCAGGGCGCCGGCACAGTGGAAGATACCGCGTAAGGGTTGGGACCCGTCTAGCAAATCTGCGAAGATCTGGGCAAGATCCTCCGGTCGGGTGACATCGGCCTCACGGGTGATCACCTCGGCACCGCTCTCCCTGATTGTGTTCAGGGTCGCGGTTTGGGCTTCGTTGGGGGAGCGTCGGCCCAGTAGGACCAGCTTGCCGGCACCGTGCTGGGCGAGCCACTCGGCAACGATAAGGCCCAGAGCACCCATGCCGCCGGTGATCAGGTAGGTGCCGTCCCCGCGAAATTGGGGGGCGCTTGGTTCTACTGCTGGTACTGCTGCCGCCAGTCGTGCGACCCTGCGTTGATCTACCCCGGCTATGGCAAATGGCTGCCGCTCGGCGGCAATTTCCCGCAATAGGGTTGCGGCGCAATGCTCGGGCTCCTTGTCGAGCAGTTCGGTGAGAGAGTTGAACAGCTCCGTACACTCATGGTAGAGCACGCGTGCCATGCCCCATGTGATTCCCTGCCAGGGTGAGAGCACATCGCCAGAGTCTTCCACGGTTTGTGCACCCCGAGTAGCCAGACTCAGGCGCAAATGGTCTTTGCCAGATAGCAACAGGGCTCGGATGAGCCAGATAAGGAAACAAGCGCGTTGGTCTCGTGCCGTTTCGTTGTCGTCCTCGGCCTCGTCCAGGGACCACAGATAGACCAGTTGGGTCGGTTGGCCCGAGAGGGTCTTGCTCAATAACTCAGAGTAATGGTGCTCGTTGTGGGGGTCAAGTGTCCAGCAGTTGGTCTGCTCTTCAGCCAGAGAATCGCCGATAGAAGCGCGAACAACATGTTTGCCCCATGCTTCCAATGTCTTTGCCATCTCGTCGCCGATGCCTTGCTTGTCGGCAAAAATCAGCCAGTGGTCGGTGTTCGGGATGATTTCCTCGTCAGGCAAGGTCTCCGAATGCCATTCCAAGCGATGGTAGAAAGTGTCCAATTGAGCGGCCGTGCCCAACTGTTCAATGGAAACCTGCTTGAATAGCAAGCGGTCGATACAGCCGATCGGTTTCTCCTGTTCGTCAAATATCTCCAAGCGCACAGTCTGGGTACCGGCATGGGACTGATCAAGCGCGCGTGCATGGGCCCACACATCACCCTCGGGCACACGCCAAAAGCGCGCACCTTCCAGGTAAATGGGTAGAAAGAGTTTGTCCGCGCTTGCCATAAGCGTCGGAATCGCCGCCAGGCAAACCTGCACGCAGCCATCCAGGACGGCAGGCGAGAAATGGTAGTCAGATCCGCGCTCGCCCTTCACCAGGGCCAAGGCTTCAGCGGGACCTAACGCTATCTCGCCAATGCGCCGAAATGTGTTGCCATAGCTGTAACCCGCTTTTAAAAGGTGCGAGAAAAAGTCTGGGCCCGAACGGTTTTCCAGACATCGCTCCATAATCTGCTGACGGTCCATGGCCGCTTCCTCTGCTGGTTGCTCCGCACGACCGAGCAATGCACGGCCATGGGGTTGCCAACTACCGTCTTCGGCCTGGCTTGAAACCTCTGCCTCCAGACCCTTGTTCTCGGGGCGTAATACCAATTGGACGCGTTGGGGTTGTTCCCGATGCAATTCCAGTGCCCTTTGAATGGTCATTTCTTCGATCATGTACTGCTTACCGGTGCTCTCTGCGGCCTCGCGAATCATCTCTATAAAGCCGGTTGCCGGAAAGAGAATGTGCCCGTCGAACTGGTGGTCCTCCAGGTGGGAGAGCCGAGATAAATCGAGGAAGGACTCGAAAACCGTATCGCGAATAGCTAGCTGAAGCTTGTGATGAAGCAGGGGATGGGCCGGTGGTTGTGTCGGGAGTTGTAGGGTGGGTTCAGAGGTTGCTTGTTTTCCCCAGTCCAGATTGACTTTGTCACTCTTGCAGGGCTCAGCAAACATTCTCAGCCAATCGCCGGCATTTTGTTCGCTCTGTCCGGCGGGCCGACAGATGTAGGCGCCCAGTGTCACTGGACGGAATTTGTTTTTGAACTGTAGGTTGGCCTCACCGCTGAATACGTTTCTCTCCTGCAGACCTTTGAGCAGGACGGTCATCTTGGGGTCTTCGTTGGGGTGGCTCGGCAGGTGGTAGACACCGGCAGTTAGACCCAGGCTTAGGATACCGTGGCCCTCTTCCTGAAGTTTGTCCCAGATCTCAAGTATGCCGAGTTCCATGCACCCCATGGGCATTCCCTGGCGATAAAACTCCATGTCCAAGAGCCAACCCCCCATGGCTGGCGAGGGAGAAATCAGGATGATCGCATCCAACATTGCATCGCGTTGAACCAGGAACATACGGAACGGAAAGTGTGGGCTGACGCCATAAATGATGTCTTCCATGAACTGGGTGAAGCCGGAAGAGATTTTTTTCTCTCGATTCCAATCGGTGATCATGGCTGCTACCTCCCGATCAGTCTCGGGCTCGCTGCCATAGGTGTACTCAACCGTCTTGCAATCTCCCAGACTCCGGTATTTGTTGACAGCATACCGCAAATGCCTCATCTTGCTGCCCTTGAGGGTGAAGGTCTCGGGTTCGGGTAGGTTCTGCCAGACGCCCAACAGGGTAGTTGTGAAGTTCAAACTGGCCAGAGTATCAAGACGACCGCTTCCGGTTTCCAGAAGGTTCAGCTCCAGGTTTTGGGAGCGGGCATATTCTTCGAGTTCACGGACCAGTGGAACGAAGGCCTCGTTGGGTCCGGTGTAATCAACTGCCATCAAGGTACGATTGACAACATTGAAAAAGCAGAAGGCGCCAGCGCGAGGTATGAGGAAAGTATAGGCCTTGCCAGTAATCTGACCGATGGACCCGGCAGAGATGCCATGGGCCGCGATGGTGGCCTGCACAACCTTTTCCAGTTCGGGTTTTGAAAAGAGTTCTTCTGTTTTCAAAACCAGGGTCTCGGCGACCGGTGCCTGTTTCGCGGAGCCAGGCGAGAACCAGTGGCACTGACGATCGAACTGGTACTTGGGTTGGACTGGCACGATGCGATAGTGGAAATGACAGTAGAACTGATCCCAGCAGACATTCATGCCCGCGCTGTAGAGGCTGGCCATAGAGCCTGAAATGATGCTCCAACTATTGCGGCCCGGTTTCATCATGGGAAGGCAGGTCAGATCGCAACATTCGCCGGCCAGAGCTGTGAGTACCTGGCGGGGGCCTATTTCGATGAGCAGCTCGATGCCGTCCTCGACCAGGTTCTCAATACCGTCTGCAAAACGAATGGTCTGGCGAATGTGATTGCGCCAATAGGTTGCGTCAGGGGCGTCTGTCATGGGCTTGCCCGTGAGATTGGAGTAGATGGGGATCACGGGTTCTTCGAAGTCCAATTCCTCAATTGAATCCTCGAATTCGTCCAGGATGGGATTCATCCAAGCCGAGTGGAAGGGGTGAGACACAGTAAGCGGGCGCGTGCGGATGCCGGCTTTTTCGAACCGCTCCGCGATGGCGTCGATGGCCTCACAGGAGCCTGAGAGGACGATTTTTTCCGGAGCATTCACGGCGGCAATCGAGACTTCGTCGTTATCGTTGATGAAGGTTAAGGTGCGTGATTCACTCTCGAAGACAGCCAACATGCGGCCACCTTCTGGCAGGCTCTGCATGAGCGTCGCCCTGGTGGCGACCAGGTGGGTGGCGTCTTCCAAGGACATGGCATCCGAGATGCAGGCGGCTACAAGTTCACCGATACTGTGACCGATCAAGGCATCTGGCGTGATTCCCCAGGAGATCAAGAGTTCGGCCAGAGCATATTCGATGGTGAAGAGAGTGACCTGAGTGTAAAGGGTGTGGTTGATTGTCTTGTCGCACTCTTTTGCGAATAGAATCGGCAAAATCGATTCTCCCAAGTGCAGTGAGAACAAGGCGTCACAACGGTCGACGGTTTCCCGGAAACCGGGGTGGGTCTCGTACAGCGTGAGACCCATGCCCGTGTACTGGGAGCCCTGGCCGGTAAACATGAAGGCTGTACGAGGCGGGCGATTGCCTGGACGAGATCCCGTGAACAGAGTGGTGCTTTTGCGGCCCTCGAGATAGCCGTCCAAACGGTTGGCCATCTTCTCCGCGTTGTTGCCGGTTAAGGCGAGGCGATGGCGATAGTGATTGCGCCCAACGGCGGCGGTGTAGCAGACATCACCTGGAAGGGCGTCGGTCTCTTGGAGAAAATCACGGTATGCCCGGGCTGTCTCGACGAGGGCCGTTTCGCTGTGGGCGGAGAGCAACAAGGCATGCAGGGGAAGGTCGTCCACACGTGTGGGCGGTTCCAGGGTAGAAGGCGGCGCCTCGCTGAGAATGGCGTGGCAATTGACCCCGCCAAAGCCGTAAGAACTTACGCCGGCCATGCGAATTTCCTCGCCCCGAGGCCATGGCGTGAGCTCCGTGGGCACGAAGAACCCAGGCCGTAAACGAATCTTGGGACTGAGTTGGGTGAAGTTCAGGTTGGGCGGTATGGCGCCGTTTTGCAAGGTCAGGGCCGTTTTAATGATGCCTGCCATTGCCGCAGCGGACTCCAGGTGTCCCAGGTTGGTCTTGGAGGAACCGACGCCAATACGCTGGCCAGCTCCTCGACCCAGACCGTAGGCGGAACCTGCCGCACCGAACTCAATGGAATCGCCGAGTTCGGTGCCGGTTCCGTGGGCTTCCAGGTAGCCGATTTGATGGGGTTTGGCACCGGCATCTTCGAGTGCCGCACGAATGCAGGCCTCCTGGGCCTGACCATTTGGCGCCTTGAGGCCGTTACTGCGACCGTCCTGGTTGATGGCCGTTCCGTGAATCAAGGCGACCACGGGGTTCTTGTCGCGGATCGCATCTTCGAGGCGCTTGAGTACGATCATGCCACAACCCTCGGAACGAACATAGCCATCGGCGGCAGCATCCCAGGTTTTGCAACGGCCATCGGGTGCCATCATGCCCGCTTCCACGAAACCGGCCGTAAGCGCCGGGTCCAGCAGCAGGTTGACACCACCGATGAGAGCGAGATCGACCTCCCAGGAGCGCAAATCCTGGGTGCCCAGGTGGATCGCGGCCAGGGAAGAAGAACAGGCCGAGTCCATGGCCAGACTGGGTCCGAGCAGGTCGAGATGATAGGAGATGCGGTTGGCGGTGATACTCAGCGAGTTGCCTGTACTGGAGTAGGCATCCCAGCCGGCCCCCTGTTCGATTTGTAAACGCTCGTAATCGTGCGACCAGGCGCCTATGTAAACACCGGCAGCGGCACCCTCCAGGGCATCAGGGGCAATACCCGCGTAGGCCAGAGCCTCGTAACTCATTTCAAGCAGCAATCGCTGTTGGGGATCCATGCGTTTGGTCTCGCGCGCCGACAAGCCGAAAAATTCAGGATCGAAGAGGTCGATATCGTTGATATACCCGCCGCGGAAATGTTCTGCTCCTTGTTTGCGAATCGGAGGATCATCGCTAATGGCATCGACGCCGTCGCGTAACAAATCCCAGTAGGCTTCGGCGCCGTCTGCTCCTGGAAAGCGACAGCCCAGGCCGACGATGGCAATGGCGTCCCGGCCCGGTGAATCCGTTGCGGGGCACGGTTCTGGCCGGTGCTCGTTTTTGGGAAGGGCAACCCGTGGGGCCTGACCCGCTTCATGGGCGGTTAGATATCGAGAGAGCGAGAAGATGGTTGGATACGCGGTGAGCAACTCGGTCGTGACGGTGGCATCCACGGTCTGGGAAAGAGCGCGAGCCAGATCCTCCTTGGCCTCGGGAGCCAGGTCCAGTGAGGTGAAGGGCTCGTGCAGCCCGAAACTGGGCGGGGCCAGATGCAATTCGCGGGCAATGGTGGTTTCAAGTTCGTGCTCGATTGCCCGGAATGCCTTACCGACAGGCTCGTTGCGGTGCTTGCGGACCGAGGATTCTTTTTTCCGGGTATCGGTCTGGTGTTCGAGGGACAAATGCTGGGCCAGATAACGGGTGAGGGTGGCAACCGTGGAGAAGTCGAATAACAGGGTAACGGGCAGTTCGAGCCCGAAGCCGTCTTGGAGGTGGCTGACGATCACCAAAGCTGTGGCTGATTCCATACCATAATGAGAGAAGGGGGTATGGGTGTCGAAATCCGAAACATCAAGGCCCAGGAAAGGAGCGAGAATGTCGATCAAGCGAGATTCGATATTACTAAGGAGGCGGCGGCTGCGCACGGAGTTCGCAAGCTTGTTGGCGTGGGCGTGGGCGACCGAGGGCTGAGCGTTAGAACTGAGTTGGGCTGGTGAGGTGGCCCGATCGGGGGTTGTGGCACCCCGTCGCCAACTGGCCAGGGTCTCCAGAGATTCTTCCAACAAGAGCATGCGATTAATGGGACGTTGGATCTTTCCGCCCGGTCCTCTGACCAGGTGGCCATAAGCCAACAGGACCAGCGTGTCAAGGGTCAGGCCATGTTTTTCTTCAACCGCGCGAGCCGCTTTTTCGAAAAACTCTCTTCCCAGCTCGGTGCCCGTTTGGCCCGCAGTTCCCGTTCGTTCGGCTGAGGCTTCCGCTATCGCAATGAGGCGTTCGTTCTCAAGAGAAAAGACCGCACCGGCATCAGGGCGTAAGTCGGTATGGCTCTCGCAAAGGGTTTTCTCAATTGGGTAAGGACTGTAATGAGCGCCTTTAAGGCTGACCAGATCCAAGTTTTTGCAGACAATATAGATCTGTCCCTCATGGAAAAAGCCGAAATCGCCACTTCGCAGGTAGGGCCCCCGTCCGTCACGGGTATGCGCATTAAAGGTTTGGGCCGTGAGCCGTGGACAGTTCCAGTAGCCACTGCCGTCGTCGTGGTTGGCGATCCAAATTTCGCCGACGCGGTCCTGACCGCACTCTTCAAGTGTTTCGGAATCGACAACGATACCAGACAGAGCCTGATTCAGCTTGCCGGAAGATTCAAGGCGCAGGTAGGGTGTTTCGGTGGAATCCGTGATTTGGACCAGGCCACGAGACAGGGCGACAGCGTCCAAATCCAGCTGGTGCGGGGTACCCTTCGGTGTGATCGAAAGGATAAGGCACGACTCCGCGAGGCCCCAGGCCGAACGGAAAACTTCTGAACCCAGTCCCAAGTAGGAGAATGTCTCGCTAAATCGTTTGCCCAGGCAGGGGGTTTGAGACATACCCGTGTTAAGCACCGAGCGCAAGTTCCCGAGTTCCAACCCTTGGCGTGATGCTGCCGAAATCTCGTGCATATAACGTTCGTAGTCGGAGGCCGAGCCGCAGGTATGGGTTACAGCAAAGGCCGACATGGTTCGCAAGGCTTCCAGTGGAGTTCTATCAATCCCGTTGACCAGGCGCAAGGCGGTGATGCCGCGATAGATGGGGATTAGCAGCCCATAGAGGAGGCTGGGACCCTGGTAAAGCGGGCCGTGTGTGAAAACTACATCGCCTTCGCTATGGCCGATCTCGTTGTTGATGTCGGTTAAATTGTCCATCAGTGCACGATGGGTCACCACTGCATTTTTTGCAGGGCCGGTAGCGCCGGCGGTAGGCTGAATGTAGGCGGGGCTGTTCTCATAGATCTCCCGGGCAGACCAGGCATCATCCTCGCTTTCAGCCAAGGAATCCATTTGCAGAAGCGGAAAGTCTAGTGCGCAATTCTCCAGCGCCGACCTGTGCCGTTCGCTGATTATCCCAAGCGTGGGTTTCAAGCTATCGCTCGAATCTTGGTAATGTTTGGCCGATCCCTCTGGGGCCGGCATGGGCACGGGGATCAGGCCCGCTTGGAGACAGCCCAAAAAGGCTTCTAGAAAAGGTCTCTCTTCTTCCAAGAATAAAAAGACCCGGTCTCCCATTTGGCAATGCTTGGAAAAGCCGTGCGCGGCAACTCGGGCTCGATGCCCTAGCTGTGCGAAGGTAGTACGCGTCACTTCCTGGTCGCAGCCTACCTGAACCAGGGCAACCCTGTCAGGATGGTTTTTCTCCCGGTATTTGAAAACCTCCAAGAGGTTTGTCTGTCTCATTGAACCGTCATTTATATCCATATAAGTCTATCCACTTGAAAAATATCGCTTATGGGGGCGGCCTAAGCATTTGCAATGGTTCCGTTCAGAAACGGGGTGGAAACTTTTCCCTTGTTGGCTCGGCTTGTCCAGTTGGGATGTGTTGGGTATTTAACTTGATTGGCGCCACGGTTGCTCTGAGTTTCGTATTGTCTGTA
>Ga0316189_10002603_pt1 | contig 17659 bp, 18 predicted proteins | sample LowCovwburrow_MG_FD_204930 | JGI IMG/M metagenome (GOLD analysis project Ga0316189, IMG submission 204930) | Coastal sediment microbial communities from Maine, United States - Lowes Cove worm burrow | ecosystem: Environmental > Aquatic > Marine > Coastal > Sediment | place: USA: Maine...
CGAATATACGGAAGCAGTTTTACTCGCTTACTCGTTCATTAAATCAGGAATACAGAATCAGCTTGACTGGAGGTGTCCATATAGGGTTCACGGCGTGTCTGCAATGGCTTGTCCAGTACAACGCCGCCAAGGTGCCAATTTAGTTAATAAACTTGAATGTTGCGATTAGCTGCGAACAAGTGCCAACTAGAAAGCCTTGTATTCAATTTTGGATAGCTTGAAGAAGTCGCTAGTGATGGCCAGTGCCGCATCGTTGTCGTAGGACTTACAGGTATAGATAATCAGGGAAATAAAACGGGAGGATTGCCAGGTGTAAATCGCCACACCGGACTCAATGAGTGGCAGAAAAGCTTCTATACCCTGATTTTCAAGTTTTCCCTGACCGAGAGAAGAGTTTACAATGGGGTCCCCGGCCGCGGTCACCCCCAGCCCAGCCGCTAGTACTTGGAAGAATTCATAAACCGTGGCCACATCCACAGGCCGCTCATAAATGCCCTCGATTAATAAACGCTGCCTCAGTATATGAGGTGCCAAATCTTTCATCATTGTATCCAAGCCCGTGTCTCAGTCAGGTTTATTGACAACCGTTGTTGTCGCAAACAAGCGGATAAGGTACCCGCAAAGCGAAGCGCCATCCTAACAAACCAATGCCTATTGTAAACGGCTTATATAGCAGATAGATCAAGCCCGGCCGGCAACAACTTACTCTCTGGTCAAAATGAGTCCGAGAAGCCCAAATGACAGTGACACAAAAATCGCATAGGTTGCTGATATAGCAGGATTTTCTATTCCAACCACCAGATTCAGCAGCAGGTGGACCAGCAGGCCCAAAGCGGCCGAAATAGCCACTACCCACAGTGGAATATGGCGCCTGACCAGCACACCAAACAACACCGGAACAATTGAGGCCGCTGCCAAACCATAGACTCCCTTTTGAGCAAACAAACCGATCAGGGGTGGCGGCTCCCAGGCCAACACCACCCCCACCACACCCACCGCCACCAGTACCCAGCGAGATAATACCAAGGCGTCGTAACGCTCACCCCACAGGGGTCTGACAATATCGTTGACCACCATTGCCGACAGCGACACCAGAATACCATCTAGGGTACTCATCCCCGCAGCCAGCAAGGTGACAAATATAAATACCAGTACATATTCACCCCACAGCGAGCTGCCAAACTCGTGCAGCAGGTATTCGCGCACCACCGTATCCTGGGCCGGTATCTCAATACCTGACAGGCGGGCATAAAAACCAATCATCAACATGAGCGTAAACAATGAGCCCACCACTACCGTGGTGGCAATAAACTTTGTTACATCCTTTTCGCTGCGTAGATACAACACCTTGGTCAGAATATGCGGCTGTAGCATCAGTGCAAAGGTAATGACAAATCCACAGACAAATACCGAGAAAAAATCAAAGTACAGGTTACTGCTGCTGTTGAAAGCTGCCGCATAATTGCCGCTTATCCCCGACAAAGCGCCAAGAAAATCACCGTCAAAATATTTCCAGCCCTGAACAACTAATGTCACCGTCAGCAAGATCATCATGATCCCCTGCAATGTGTTGGTATAGGCGTGGGCGTAGGTTCCCCCCATGACGACATAGGAAAAAACAAACACCAGTACTATGACCAGGGCCGTTTTTTGCTCCACCGGAAACAAACCCGTCACTAGCAAGCTGCAGCCGACCAGTATCAGTACCACAAAAGTAATGGACAGCAGGTTGATAAAAGCAAAAAACAGACTGAAGCCCCGGTGGTTATAGCGGTAGAATATCCACTGTGGAATGGTCAGCGCTTTGCTGCTCTCACCCAGTCGCAAAAAGCCGCGGGTCAGTACCAAAAAAGCCACGAGAATACCCAGCGCACCAGCAACACCATAGTGCAAATAGGCGGACAAACCATGGTTGTAGACAAATCCCGGATTGATCACAAATGTCGATGTAGACGACATGGAGGCAGCGAGGGTGATACCCACCAAATAAGGGCTCATATCCTTATTGCCTATGGAAAAACCCTCTATACTGCTGGTCTTGCGCATGCCCACCCAGGACAACCAGTACACCAGCAGGGCGTAGGCTCCGGTAACCAGATACTTGAACAACTCGGGATTCATTTACCGGGGCCTCTCGGTGCAAAAGTAAAAAATAATTCAACAAGCGTTGAATACTCTACTATAATGCTGCCATGAACGCATCTAATCGATCCGCAAAAAGCGGCAGTGGCAGCAAACGGGAACGCATTCTGGATGTGGCCGAGGAACTGTTTGCCCTGCACGGCTATGACGGTGTTACTCTTAGGCAAATAGCGAGCGGGGCCAATGTTGATGTGGCTCTGGCCAGCTACCACTTCGGCAAAAAGCTGGATTTATTTAATGCCGTATTTGAACGACGTGCCGCTCACCTCAACGACGCCAGGCTGAGTGCGTTACGCAATTGCGAAGCTGAAGCCGGGGATAAAGGGCCTTCTGTTGAGCAGATCATTGAGGCTTTCTTAAGACCTTTGGAGCTCGCCCAGGAGACAGGGGACCCCGGCTGGCAGCACTACCTGGCGCTGATTGCCTATATCAACAATTCTCCCTACTGGGGCCGCCGCATGATGTCCAAATTGTTTGATAACTTGGTCAGTGAGTTTATCAGCGCGCTTCAAAGAGCATTACCCCAAGCACGTGATGAAGACATTTATTGGTGTTATCACAACTTGTCCGGCGCTCTTACCCTAACGCTGGCTCAAACCGGGCGTATCGACAGACTTTCTGGTGGTAAATGCTTGTCATCTGACTTTCAAGCCGCCTATGATCATATGATACCTTTTGTCGCTGCTGGTTTTCGCCAGGTCTGCCGCGGCAACGGAAAAACCTGATGTTTAATCATATCCAACGCCAGATTCCGGGCACTTCACGTTCAGGGAGGAACAACATTGGCTGTAAAAATTGAGCGACGTACCAAAATCCTGGCCACCGTCGGCCCAGGCAGTGAGTCTGCGGACACCATAGCCAGGCTGATCCGCGCCGGCGTCAACGTTTTTCGGCTCAACTTCAGCCACGGCGAGCCACAACAACATGCCCAGGTAGCCAAGCGTATTCGCAAACAGGCCGCTATTGCCGGCGTCTACGTGGGTATTCTTGCTGACCTACAGGGCCCCAAGATACGTATTGGTAGCTTCGCTAACGGCTCTGTAGAGCTTACCGATGGTGACCGCTTTAGACTCGACCGGACCCAGGATATCAATGCCGGTGATGCTCGCAGCGTGGGGGTCGAATACAGTGCCCTATGTGAGTCTGTGGGGCGCGGTGACACATTGTTGCTCGATGATGGCAGGGTTCGCCTACGCGTTGATGACGTAGATCCTTCTGCGGTGGATTGCACCGTGGTGATAGGCGGGAAGCTAGGTTCCAGAAAAGGCCTGAACCGCCTCGGCGGCGGTTTGTCGGCACCTGCCCTGACCGATAAGGATCTGGCAGACATCGAATTTATGCCCAAGATTATGCCAGATTTTGTTGCCGTATCGTTTGTCTCCAGTGCTGACGATATTGTGAAAGCAGAGGGTCTGCTTAAAAACGTAGGCCTGGCTCCAGCAATCATTGCAAAAATTGAGCGTGCTGAAGTGGTCTACGACAATGCCATATTAACCGCAATCATGCAGGCCTGCGGGGGCATTATGGTGGCCAGGGGAGATCTTGGAGTTGAGGTCGGAGATGCTCAGCTGATTGGCCTGCAAAAGGATTTGATTTCCAGGGCGCGAAAAATGGACCGGGTAGTCATCACCGCCACCCAGATGATGGAATCCATGATCAGCAGTTCCATGCCCACCAGAGCCGAGGTGTTTGACGTGGCCAACGCGGTACTGGATGGAACTGATGCGGTGATGTTGTCGGCGGAAACTGCCGTGGGCAAATACCCAGTGGAAGTGGTCGACGCCATGGCAGACGCCGCACTAGGAGCTGAGCGCCATCCCGTGGCGCGAACATCTCGTTATCGGCTGGAGCGACAATTTAGCGGTGCCCAGGAAACACTGGCCATGTCAGCGATTTATGCCGCCAACCATTACGATTGTGTGCGCGGTATCGCCTGCCTGACCGAATCTGGTACTACTCCTCTGTTGATGTCACGATTGAGCTCCGGGCTGCCCATTTTTGCGCTCAGCAAACACGCGCAAACCCTGCAAAAACTCGCTATTTGCCGCGGAGTGGTGCCCTTATTTTTTGATGCTACAGCATTTGAAGATGCTGAGGTCGAGGGCCGCGCTATCGAGTTTCTGATGGATGCTCACTATCTTCAAACTGGCGATTCAATCATTCTCACCCGGGGATCTTTAATGGGTCAGTCAGGAGGCACCAACATCATGAAAATCCTGCCAGTGCGATAAACCAGCCAGGAAAGTGTGGCTACAGGGCAAGCAGAATGACCATTTTTCACAAATAATTCACACATGTGGCCCGTTGCAACCCCGCTTGGGGCTGTTACACTGTAAAAGTGCCGGTTTGAAGGCACTATATTTATGCTGCGCTCGAAGTTCCTCAACAGATCCTCGTCACGTTTATCATAGATATATTGATACAACCGGGTGGCCTACGCGGCCACCAGTGAGATAGGTAAAATATATGTCTAGTACTACTGGAACCGTTAAGTGGTTCAACGAAACAAAGGGATTTGGCTTCATCGAGCAAGAAGGAGGTCCCGATGTATTTGTGCACTTTAGCGCAATTCAGGGCAATGGCTTCAAGACACTGGCCGAAGGTCAACAGGTTGAATTCAACGTCGTAGACGGCCAAAAAGGCCCTCAGGCGGAGAATGTAGTTCCCCTGTAATAATTGCCAGTTATCATCTAAACAAAAAGGGCGGATTCTGTAGAATCCGCCCTTTTTTTATGCCCCCATAGCGGCGACACTCGAAAGCAAACATTATTCTTCTCGAAGCTTTTTCTGCCGCTCCAGCTCTGAATTCATGTATTTGATCCACTGAGAAGCGTACTTCTTGGAGCGCTTGTCTTTGCCGGCAGCTTTAAAGGCCTTGCGTGCCTGGGTGTACTGCTTGGTATTGAAGTACGCCATACCCAGCACCAGATTGGCGGTATCCGATCGCTTAACGCCACCCCGCTTGAGACCTTTGGTAATTGCCGTGATGGCGTTGTTATTTTGGTCATTATCCAGGTAGATATTACCCAGGCGCACATACAGCTCACCTTCGTCAGATTTTGCCGCCGCTTTTTCCATGGCTGGGATCGCTTCTTCCAGCTCCTGAGCCTGACGCCAGGCATTACCCAGAATTTCGTAGTTTTTTGACTTACCCTCAACACTTTCATTTTTTAGGCCAGCGTCAAGAACCTTGGCAGCCTTGTAAGGAACGTCACCGTTCAAATACAGGTACGCCATGGTGACCTGTTCGGTGCCCTTATTCAGCATCTCCTGCACGTAGGCGGTTTCCATTGCCGACAGTTGTTCGGATTCTTTCTTTTGCTCACCGTACATGTGGGACAGCTGAACCCAATACTGCTTTTTCGGGTAGTGATATAACAGCGTCTCCAGAATCCTCACCGTATTGGGGACGTCGTTTTTCTCAAAATACAGGAACCGGGCCAGGTTGTACCACTGCTCTTTGGGTACCTTATCCTTCTCAATATACATACTAATGGCGGTTTCGGTATTTTTAAGTGCCCTGTTGTAATCTTTTAGCTGGTAGTAGCCCTGGGCCAACAGTACATAGGCATTAGCGTTGGGCGTCTCAGTGACCTTAAACCACTCAAGCAATGCATCTACGCCTTTGCGCCAATCCTCTTGGACAAAGTAAAGCTGGGCCACGGTATATCGGGTGTTAATTTCCATGGCAAGTGGAATATCGACCTGGGAAATAACATTCTTATAAGCCCGTAAAGCACCGGCGTAATCTTCCTCGGAGTAGGCGATAAAAGCAAACAAGTTATACACGTTGGCCAACTCGTAACTGTTAAGTGCCTTTTTGCCTTCCTTCTCAATCATGGCATTGAGAACTTTTTTGGCCGTGGCGTAGTCTTTAATTTCAGCGGCCGCCTGCGCTTCAGCCAATTTTTCGTAAACCTTGTTGCGAAGAGCCGGGGTACGGCGGGTTTCACGCTGTGGTTTTGCTTGCTCTTCTGCGGCCACTGCGGCACCAAGTGGTGCTGCAATCCCTGCTTCCATCTGCCATTGGCCGACAATAACCTGGGTTGCCATCAGTGGCAACGCCAGCAGTGTCGCGTTACACCAAGTTTTGGCCTTCAATAGTTTCATCATCTATAGACCGCTTAATTTTCCAACTCATAGGTGAATTTGTTTTGTACGCCAGCCACTTCAATTGGCTCTCCGTCAACCACCCTGGGCTTGTATTTAAATTTGGTTGCCGCCTTCACCGAGGCTCGCTCAAATACGCCTGAGGGTTGGCAATCTACCGCAATTGGGTCTCGGATTGCACCTGTCGTGGTCACCACATACTCAACAATACAATAACCGGTGATTCCCCGGGTCTGTGCCCGGCGCGGATAAATCGGCGCCACTTTCACGATCGGCAGATATTCGCCATCTCCCGTGGACATACCCGATGAACTGATTTCGATACTAACCGAAGCCTGCGGCGCGGTATTTATTACCTCCACATTCATGTCCATTTCGATGTCTGGTGAATCCAGATCCGGTGGTGGCTCTTCAGGGTCATCAACCTTGTCGGGCTTTTGCTCGGCAATGTTGGTCTCGATCTCCCGCTCGGGCATAAAGATATCCGGCAATTTGCGCAGATTCTTCTCGTCAAGTGTAAGATCCGCAGAGGCAATCAGGTACTGCATAATGAAAAACAGCCCGCCTGCTACCGGCAGCGCAAATGCGGCACCAAGCAGAAGTCTGATGAGGTTTCGGCTCATGGTGTATTAATCGTCCTCAGTGGCCAGCGATACATCGTAGACACCCGCTTCACGCGAAGCATCTAAAACAGCGGCTACAGTCTCGGTATTGGACTCGTTATCCGCTTGGATAACCACCGCCCCTTTGGGGTTCTCGGCATGCAAACGTTCAACATTCGCACGCACCGCACGCACATCAATGCGGCGTTTGTCCATCCATATTTCGTTAGTGGCACTAATCGCAATCAGGATATTCACATTATCCTTGGGATTGGAGGTGGAGGCCTCCGGCCTGTTGACCTCAATACCTGCCTCTTTAATAAAGGACGCGGTCACAATAAAAAAGATCAACATGATGAACACCACGTCCAACATGGGGGTTAAGTCAATCTGGGCTTCTTCTTCGGCTCCCGCCTGATTATTCCTGCGCATAGTCTTTCAAATCTCTTAGTGATCTGTCGTCAGGTTGTCTTCCAGCAAAGCACTTTCGTGCTCAGCGTCTCGCATGACGTAGGTATTGGCAAACACTCCCGATAGGGCAGCAACCATCCCTGCCATGGTGGGAATAGTGGCTCGGGACACACCTCCTGCCATTGATTTGGCGTCACCACCACCGGTGACCGCCATGATATTAAATACTTCGATCATACCGGTAACCGTGCCCAGCAGGCCCAGCAACGGACACAAAGCTACCAGGGTCTTGATCACCGGCAGGTATTTGTTGATGCGCTCCCGTGAGCGGGACAGTAACATCTCGCGAATCTGACGGGCGGCCCAGGATTTACGCTCTTCGCGCCCCTCCCACTTGGCAATTGCCATTGCCGCGTCTGTTTTCCAGCCCACCTTAAAATACCAGACACGCTCAAAAATGAGTGTCCACATCACAAACAATAGTATGGCAATCAACCAAAGTACGTTCCCGCCCATATCCATGAAGCGGGAAACGGCCTCGTAGGCACTATCAAACCAGTACATACTACTTCCTCAGGTTAGCCTCGGTATGCTCAGCGATAATACCTGTGGTCTGCTCGTTCAGCACATGGATGATGCGCTGCGCACGACCGTTGACAATGGTATGTAGCAGCACGGTGGGAATCGCCACCAGCAGCCCCAACACAGTAGTTACCAACGCGCCAGAGATACCACCTGCCATCGCTTTGGGATCACCTGCACCAAAGATAGTAATAGCCTGGAAGGTTATAATCATACCGATTACGGTACCTAGCAGCCCCATTAGTGGAGCAACAGCAGAGATAATCTTCAGCAGGGTGACACCGGACAGCAACTTCGGTGTCTCTTTCATAATGCCCTCAGACAATTTAAGTTCCAGGGTCTCGGTATCCATGGTCGGGTTGTCCTCGTGAACCTTGAGCACTCGACCCAGCGGATTGTTGTCTTTGGCAGCATCGCTTTTCAGTTGTGCGCTCACTTTAGCACTCACTGCCGACAGCACAATTAGCCGGTAAAATGCTAACAGTATGGCAAAAATACCCACGCAAGTGATGGCATAACCCACATAGCTGCCATCGTGCCAGCGCTCTTCAAGACTGGGGCTATTAATCAACGCCGCCAGATAGGAACCACCACTTGGACCAGTGGGGTCAACACCAAACTTGACCACACCGCCGCTAGTTTCTGCCAATGCCTTGGCCCAGCCTACAGTGGGGCCAGGAGGCTGACGCGCCAATTCTTCCAACGTGCCTTTTTCGGGTACGTATTGCAGGTATTGACCCTCTTCAGACACCACGTTGAAGGTACCGACCCGCACCACTTTCTGTTGCACTTTATCGCCATTGGGCTTCGCCACTTCAGCGTCAAACATTACCACGCGGCCCGACTCGGTCATCTCCCGCTGCAGCTCATACCACACCCGCTCGATTTCCTCGATGCTTGGCAACTCAGTAGCACCGCTCATCTTGGCAATCAGGCCCTCGAGGAAATCCTCACGCCCTGGGTATTCCGCGCTGACCAGCGAATACTCCATATTGGAGGCCAGATCACCCGCTGCAGAAGTCAGGTGTCCAAACAATTCCGCCAAGGTACCCAGACGTTCTTTCAACTGGGCCTGCACTTCAACAATACGACGTTCATTGACGTTGAAGGTGTCTTCGAGCTTGGCACTCAGTTTTTCCTGGCGTGTGCGCTCAGCTTCCGCTTCACGTAGCAGCCTGGCCTGGTCAGTTTTGGCTGAGGAAAATCGCTGTTCACGAGCTCGATTTTCAGCGGCTTCAGTAACCTGACCCTGCTTCACAAACTCCAGCAACTCATCCAGGGAGCGCGCTTCATTTTTGGGGGCAGTCGGTGCTTCAGGGGCAACCTGTGTTTCAGCCGCTTCCTGGGCAATAGCCTGAACTCCCGACAGGGTCAACACACCCGCCATAGCAATTGCTGCGGCCTTAACAAACTTGATACTCATTATTTAGCCTCCGGCGCGGAAACGGGAATGTTTAGCAGATCGATCGACTTCTCTTTACGAGCGATTCGCAAACCTTTTAGAATTTCACTGCGGTATTCGCCGCGTTCCAGAGAAACCCAACTTCGATTGGCCTGGTCCCAGGCGCCAGACACCTCGGTGTCGGTAGTCTGGTACAGCAGGGCAATGCGACCTACGCGGAAAAAGTTGACGTCTCGTTCAACACCGTCGATCGCAACAGTACCTTTGTAAGCGTCAATCTTCCGTCCGTATTCGTTTTCAATTTTGTATGCTTCCAGAACCTGACGGAATTTCTCCGCCACGCTGACATCAGACCGGTCCAGGTTGTTACGCAGGAATTCGATGCGCCGCTCACGCTCCGCCATATGGAAGGGCACGTCGAGGCTGACAAATTTTTCCAGCCCATCAATCATGCGGATAACCAGTGGCGTCATCTGCCGCTGGATAACTTCCACCTCATCAATGGAATTTTCCAACTGGCCAATGCGTTTGATCTGGTTGTTGATTTGGCGCTGTAAGCGCGCGTTATAGACCTTGAGGCCATCAATCTGCTTGTTAACCGTTTTGTATTCGGTCAACAGATCGCGCGTCTGGTCGGCCAATTTATCAATCTTGGCCTGGGACTTGCGCGCCGCAGCATTTTTGTTTTCTCCAACCTCGAGGATGGACTCCAGTGTGTCTGCCTGCAGAGCTGCCGCAGAAACCATTAAGGCCCCCGCAGAAACGCATGCAATCAGCACCTTATTCAAAAGTGGCATTTTCATGGGAAGTGCTTTTCCTATATCCAACAGAGAAAGTCTGAGCTGTAAAACGGGACTCGTTTACTAGAATAAAGAGAATCGTCAAACCGGATGATCGAATTTAATGCACCACAGAGTGATTTTCAATGAAATGGCCCGACAATTCGCCGCCCGCACTACTACTGTGTAGATTGGTTACACCTTGTCATGAGCAAAGCATCAAAGGTAACACCTTAGGGATCAATATCAGCTGCGGAGCACTAGCGTTCATACACCAAAAAGCTGTAGTCGAAAGGATTGGAACCACTCGCCAAATGGAACTCTCTGTAAACCTCACGCCATGCCTTGGGATCAAAGCCGGTTAACACAGTGTCACCCTCCACCTCAGCATGCACCAGGGTCAGATACAAACGCTGAGCTCGCGGCAGCGCCTCGGCATAAATCGCCGCCCCGCCAACAACCATGAGCTCGTCTACACCATCAATCAGGGCAATAGCTTCAGCGCGTTCCACCGCCTCGTCCAGAGACGCCACCACGGTAGCGCCCTCGGCCTGATAAGCCGGCGTTCGTGAAATGACAATATTGTCTCTGCCAGGTAATGGCTTGCCGATGGACTCCCAGGTTTTGCGCCCCATAACCACCGGCTTACCCAGGGTTACCCGTTTGAAATAACGCAGATCTTCGGGCAGATACCAAGGCAGCGCGTTATTCCTGCCAATTACACCATTTTCCGAGACAGCAACAATCGCGGCAAGACGCATATCAGACAGCCACCGGCGCGGCGATATGGGGGTGAGGATCGTAGCCACTGAGCTCAAAGTCCTCGAAACAATACTCATAAATACTGGCGGGCTTGCGCCGCAATACAAGTTGCGGCAAGGGACGCGGCTCTCTGGACAGCTGCCGCTCCACCTGCTCGAAGTGGTTGCTGTAGATATGGGAATCGCCGGTGCAGATCACAATTTCACCGGGCTCCAGGTCCGCTTGCTGGGCCAGCATCAGGGTCAGCACTGCCAGGCTGGCGGTGTTGTAGGGCAGACCCAAAAAAGAATCGCTTGAACGTATCATCAGCTGTGCTGACAGCTTGCGGTTGGCGACATAAAACTGATACAACAGATGACAAGGCGGCAGCGCCATGCGCCCGGCACGTACGTTATCCTGGGGGCTGACCCCCTCGTTGGGCAGATATTCAACATTCCAGCCGTGAAACAAAATACGACGGCTGTCGGGGTTGTTGCGCAGGCAATCCAATACGTAATCGATTTGGTTGATAGTGCTGCCATCGCGGGTTGGCCAGGCAGTCCACTGGGCGCCGTAAATAGGTCCCAAGTCACCTTCTTCAGTTGCCCATTCATCCCAGATACTGACCCCGTTCTCCTTTAGCCAGCGGGTATTGGTATCCCCACTTAAGAACCAGATCAGTTCATTGACGATGCTCTTCAGGTGCAGCTTTTTGGTGGTCAGTAGGGGAAAACCATCTGCCAGATCATGCCTGTACTGACGTCCAAACACCGACCGCGCACCGGTACCGGTGCGATCACTCTTATCAACACCGTTATCGATGATGTCCTTAAGCAACTGCAAATACTGTCTCATTACTCAGGCTCCCTGTGCCTTTGAACCGCCGCCGCTACGATAGGCCCGCAGCAACACATACCCCCCCACCAGAAGCATTGGGACGCACAATAGTTGACCGCGTGTCATCCAACCCAGGGCTTGGAATCCCAGATGCGCATCTGGCTCGCGGAAAAACTCAACAATAAATCGCAAGCACCCATACCCCACGGTGAAAAACCCCGCTACCGCCCAGCGTGGGCGCTTCCTGGTGGCAAACAAGTTGACAAGAACAAACAGCAACAGGCCCTCCAGTGCAAACTGGTACAGCTGTGAGGGGTGCCTGGGCAGTTGTAAAGGGTCATTGGGAAACACCATCGCCCAGGAGACATCAGTGACTCGTCCCCACAGCTCCTGCCCAATAAAGTTGCCAAGGCGACCCAAAGCCAGACCCATAGGTACCAGTGGTGCGACAAAATCGGCAATGTCACCAAACGCAATACGCTGCCGTTTGCCATACCACCACACGGCCGCAACTACACCCAGGAAGCCCCCGTGAAAGGCCATGCCACCTTCCCATACGCGTAGCGCCCATACGGGATCCAATAGGAAACGATCCATGCCATAAAAAAGTACGTAGCCAAGGCGCCCGCCAAGCACCACCCCCATAGCGGCAAAAAAGATCAGGTCATCGACCTGACTGCGCTTGACCATAGACCAGGGTCTGCGGCTATAGTAAGCACCCAATAGCCACGCAATTAGCAAACCGGCGAGGTAAGTGAGGCCGTACCAGTGTATTTTTATCGGTCCCAGCGCAAGCGCAACGGGGTCGATTTGTGGGTAGGTCAGCATGGGGCAGCCGCAAGTCGCAGGAATGAATGTAAGCGTAACAGGCTATGTACACGAGAAGTCTGTATTATCAGACAGTATGTTCCGATTCACAAACTTTTCGGCGCGAGGACCGATAAATGTGCCTGATCATTGTTGCCCACCAGATCGTTGAGCGCTTCCCTTTGCTACTGGCAGCCAATCGCGATGAATTTCATGGGCGCCCCACCCGACCGTCGCAATTTTGGCCTGAACACCCTCAGTTGCTGGCAGGCAAAGACCTGGAAGCCGGTGGCACCTGGATGGGTATCACCCGCAGCGGGCGATTTGCCGCAGTCACCAATTATCGCGATCCCGATGCCACGGAGCCCGGCATGCATTCACGGGGAGCACTCACCCTGAATTACCTGCTTGGTGACATGCACGCAACCGACTATTTGCAGGATCTGGTGCCGGCAATGCAAGATTATGCTGGCTTTAGTTTGCTGGTGGGGGATGACCGTGAACTTTACTACCTGAGCAACGTTGCACCGTTCAATACCCCGCAAAAACTGCCACCCGGCATATACGGCCTGAGTAACGCACACCTTGATACACCCTGGCCTAAAGTCACCCTGGGCAAAACCCGTCTCCAGCACTGCGCCAAAACGCAGACCTGTGATCACGACAGTCTGGCGGCAACCGTATCAGACCCGCGCCTGGCATCGGAGCAGGAGCTGTTGAACGCGGGCGACAAAAGCAACCTGGGTGAGCATATGCAACGGCTGTTATCGGCCCAGTTTATTCAAGCAGGTAAATACGGTACCCGGGCCTGTACCACGGTACGGCGCGGTCTTACAGGCCAAACTGATTGGCGGGAACGCAGTTTTAATGCAGACGGCACCCTGGGCCTGGAGCAATGCTTTCAATTCAAAAATAACAACCACGCACAAGAGTGACCTGAGTCTGGGAACAAGCTAACAAGGATGTACTCGCTAACGTATCGTCGATGGCTTAGAAAGTCCATTGCCGCTGACACGTCAGCTAGCGTGATTCAACTCTCTTCCACTGGCTTATGAATAAACTGTTGTAACCCAGCTTCGACCAGCAATTCTTCCAACCGCGTTCGCACCTGCAAACCATCCTCCATGGCCATCACCTCTGCCAGCACACTGCTGGCACTCTCGCTACTGACAGACTGCAACGCTTTTTTGACTCGGGTCAGGCTGGTGGCGTTCATTGACAGCACATCGTAGTCCATGGCCAGCAAAATGGCTGTTGCCAGAGGATCCCCCGCCAGCTCACCACAAATGCCAACCGCTTTACCCTCCGCGTGAGCGCTCTTGGCAACCTGCTGCAACGCCTGCAGTACCGCCGGGTGGAATGGGTGGTACAAGTCTGCAACGCGGGCATTGTTGCGATCAATTGCCAGCAAGTACTGGGTTAAGTCATTACTGCCTACCGATAGAAAATCCACCCGCCGCGCCATTGCCCGCGCCTGGTACACAGCGGCGGGAACTTCCACCATAACCCCAATGCTTGGCAATGGGGCGCTAAAACCCTCTTCTTGTATTTCCTTGTGGGCCCGATGAATTAGGCCCAAAGCCTCGTCCAGCTCCAGCGTATTACTAATCATCGGCAGCATGATGCGCAGGTTTCCCAGCCCTTCATTGGCTTTTAACATGGCCCGCACCTGGGCCAGGAATATCTCAGGATGATCTAGGGTGACCCGTATCCCGCGCCAACCCAAAAAAGGGTTTTCCTCATCGATAGGAAAATAGGGCAAAGCCTTGTCACCACCGATATCAAGAGTTCTCATAGTCACCGGACGGGGTGCAAATGCCTCCAGATGATTGCGATAGGTCTCGCGCTGTTCCTCCTCGCTGGGAAACCGTTCACGTAGCAAAAATGGGACTTCTGTACGATATAGACCAACACCTTCGGCACCCTGCTCCAATGAGCGCGACACATCCGCCATCAATCCGGTATTTACCCATAGCGGAAGCTTGCGGCCATCGGTTGTCTCACTGGGTTCAAAACGTAGTGACTCCAGATCCTGCGATAGCGCCTTGTCTTCCTCCAGAGCGGTTTCGAAACGTGCTTTGAGCTCAGCGGTCGGATTCAGGTGCACAGTACCGTGATAGCCATCAATAATGACCTCGCGGCCATCTAAGCGTGTATAGGGTAGATCTACCGCACCCATCACCGTTGGCAAACCCATTGCCCGCGCCAAAATTGCAACATGTGAGTTACTGGAGCCCTGCAAAGAGATAAGACCTGCCAGGCACTCTCTGGGCACCTCTCCCAGTACAGAGGCCGTCAATTCCTCACCTACCAAGATGGCGTTGTCCGGGAACTGGCGCTCCTCCTGGGTTTGTTGCTGCAAATAGCCCAGAACCCGTGTCCCCAGATCTTTTACGTCAACGGCACGCTCCTTGAGATAGCTGTGATCCATGCGCTCAAAATGACGAATGTGCGCTATCATCACCTGGCTGAGCGCGCCCTGCGCCCACTGCCCTTTCTTGATCAGGGCCGCCACCTCACGACCGATGGCAGAATCGTCCAATATGCCCAGGTAGACATCAAATAACGCATGATCCTCTGCGCTCAATTCCCCACTCAAGTGTTCAGAAACAGACCTAATATCGTCCTTCACCGAGTCCAGCGCATGCTTGAACGCACGCAACTCCGCCCGCCGGTTCTTGGCTTTCCGCTTGGGTACCGCGTACAAGTCTGCCACCGGCGATACCACCACTGCGGTACCGATAGCGATACCAGGGGCGCCGGCCAGGCCGCTTATTTTGGCGGGTACCGCACTACCTGCACGGCTCTCTTCCTGCACAGCACCGGTAACTCGCGCATGGGCAATCACCCCTGCCAGCTGCGCAGACATGGTCACCAAAAAGGCTTCTTCGCTCTCATCAAACCGACGCTGCTCAGTCTGCTGCACCACCAATACACCCAGCACTTCTCGCTGGTGGATAATAGGCACCCCTAAAAACGCACTGAAGGCTTCTTCACCGATACCACTAACGCGCTGGAAGGCCGGGTGGCCCTCGGCATTTTCAAGGTTAATGGGCTCTTCTCGCAGGGCAACCAGCCCCACCAGCCCCTCGCCAGGCGCCAGGCTGAAACCGCCAATAAAATCAGCATTCAGGCCGCCTTCGGTGGCCTGGAAAACGAAGCGATCCGCCTTAGGATCATGCATGTACACACTGCAAACTTCAGTGCCCATGGCATCACGCACGCGCCGCACTATAAGGTCTAGCGCTTCGGTCAAACCCTCGGCGTCATTAACTTGCTGAACAATGCTGCGCAGAATATCAAGCATAATAAGTTATTGTACTCCCTGCTGTTCGGTATGGCGGCCCAGGGGCAACACCAACTCTTTCATTGCCCGGCGGTACACCTCACGTTTAAAGGTGACCACCTGGTTAAGGGGATACCAGTAACTCACCCACTGCCAATGGTCAAATTCCGGTTTGTGGTTATTGTCCAGGCTCACTGCGGTATCTTTAGCCAACATCCGCAATAAATACCATTTTTGTTTCTGCCCAATACACAGGGGGTTCTGATGTTTGCGTATAAAACGCCGCGGCAGGCGGTAACGCAACCAACCTTTGGTGCAGGCCACTATGTCAACATCAGCAGCGGCAAGGCCAACCTCCTCACTCAGCTCCCGATATAAGGCCTGCTCGGGAGACTCTCCATCATTGATGCCACCTTGAGGGAATTGCCAGGCATCCTTGCCACCCACGCGCCGGGCCCAAAGCACCTGGCCCGCGTCGTTTGCTACTACAATTCCAACATTCGGTCTAAAGCCATCCGAATCTATCACCAGTTTATGTCACTTGAAGGATCGAACCGGCTATTCTTCCACACTTTTGGTCATCAGCAAAATTCTCATGCAAAGCGAAGCGGCATGGATTTACTCACAACACCAGGAAGGCTATGCTCTGCGCCTTTGAAACAGAGGCTCTGCGATGACACTGGCAATCTTTGATCTGGATAATACCTTGCTAGGGGGAGATAGCGACCACGCCTGGGGTGAGTTTGTCTGTGAACAGGGTATTGTTGATGCGGATAAATTTGCCTCACACAACGATGCCTTCTACCGCGATTACCAAACCGGCACGCTGGATATCGACGCCTATTTGCGCTTTACCCTGTCTGCCCTGGCGGGACAATCCCTAGAGCAGGTTCAGGCCTGGCACAGCTTGTTTATGCAGGTCAAAATTGCACCAATGATGCTGCCCAAGGCAAAACAGTTGATTGAAGATCACCGTAGCGCCGGTGATCAATTGTTGATCATCACCGCCACCTCGGCTTTTATCACCCGGCCAATAGCACAGCTGCTGGGTATACCTGATCTCATCGCCTGCGAGGCAGAGGTTATTAATGGCAGATATACCGGCGCACCCACCGGCGTACCCACCTACCGCGAAGGCAAAGTGACTCGCTTTAAAACCTGGCTTGAGAAACGCGAGGTAGATAGTAGCGGCGCCTGGTTCTACAGTGATTCACACAACGATATAGCGCTGCTGGACCTGGTTGATCAACCGGTGGCCGTGGACCCGGATAACACCCTGCGCAGCTACGCGACATCAAAAGGCTGGCCGGTCATCAGTCTGCGGGAGAGCTGAAGTCAGACCACGCCGCGCTCTTTCAACCCACTGATTTGCGCCTCGCTCAAACCCAATACGTCTGCCAAAACCGCGTTGGTATCTTCACCCAATTGTGGCGGCGCCTTGTCATAGTCCAATGTGGTCGAGGAATATTTTATCGGATTGGCTACCGTGGGCACTGGCCCCAGTTGAGGGTGCTGCACGTTGACAACCATGTTGCGGGCCTGAACCTGTGGATCTGCAAACACCTCATCAATACTCTGGATTGGGCCACAGGGCACTTTGACTTGGCGCAGTTGAGCCATCCACTCCTGGCTGGTTTTTGTAGCGGTAGCAACGCTCAGTAATTCAACCAACTCTGCTCGGTTCTTGACCCGGTTTGGGTTGGTCGTAAAGCGCGCATCGGTAGCCAGCTCTTTTAAGTCGACAACATCACACAAACGTTCAAACTGGGTGTTATTGCCCACCGCAATAATGAGCTCACCATCCTTGGTGGTAAATGGCTGGTAAGGTGCCAGATTGGGGTGATACTCACCCGTCCTCACCGGGGCATGCCCACTACAAAAATAATTCTGCGCCTGATTTGCCAACCAACTGACCTGCACATCCAAGAGTGCCATGTCGATAAACTGACCTTCACCGGTT
>Ga0316189_10002604_pt1 | contig 17658 bp, 17 predicted proteins | sample LowCovwburrow_MG_FD_204930 | JGI IMG/M metagenome (GOLD analysis project Ga0316189, IMG submission 204930) | Coastal sediment microbial communities from Maine, United States - Lowes Cove worm burrow | ecosystem: Environmental > Aquatic > Marine > Coastal > Sediment | place: USA: Maine...
GTAACAAAGGTACTAGAGATGTCGTCCTTTAATGTATAATCTAAAACAAACATTATGAAAAAATTATTTTTATCGTTAGCTTTAGTTTCAGGAATGGCGGTTAGTGCCGCGCCTTTAACTTCCAATGAACCAGTTGAAACTTCAAATAATGAAGTTATATTCACGCTCGAAGTGGATACGTTTTGTAAATTAATCGCTAAAGGTGATATTGAAGCTGTAAAAAGTATGATTGAAGCCGGAACTAATATTAATCAAAAATCCATAGGAATGACTCCTCTAATGTATGCTGCGCGATACAACAGAGTAGAAATTGTAAATTTATTAATTGCTCATGGTGCAAATTTAAAAACTAAATCCAACCGAGGGTTTTCAGCTTTGGAATATGCAGAAATGTCTAAAGCTAATGATACTTACAATTTAATTTCAGACGCTTTAAATTCAAAAAGTGCAAGTTGAAAATTGTTAGAAAATAAAAAAAGAGAAGTTTCTACTTCTCTTTTTTTATTTTCTAAACTTATTGTTATAATCAATAATGCTTTGCTTCACAATTTCAAGAGCAGTTTCCTTATTTTGAAAATCTTCAACTACAACTTCTTTATGCTCGAGTTTTTTATAATCTTCAAAGAAATTTTTCAATTCTCTAAAAAAATGTCGAGGTAGTTCATCAATAGAATTGATATGGTTCACACTCATATCATTATCTGCAACTGCTATTATTTTATCATCCATTTCACCTCCATCTAACATACGCATCACGCCAATTACCTTTGCATTTACAAGGCACATTGGTTGTATTTCTATTTGAGATAATATAACGATATCGAGTGGATCATTATCGTCACAATAAGTTTGTGGTATAAAACCATAATTAGCAGGATAATACATAGCAGAGTACAATACTCTGTCTAATTTTAGCATACCACTTTCTTTGTCTAATTCGTATTTTGCACGTGTGTTTTTGGGAATTTCAATAATTCCAGTAACTATTTCTGGAGCATTTTCACCCACATTTACCTCATGCCAAGGATTCATCATAAGTTTTCTCTTTTAAAACTTCACAAAGTTAAAGAGAATATATAGAATGATGATGACGGAAGTGATAGAAATTATTGCAACAAGTGAATCTCTTTTATTTTTTTTGAAGTTGTTCTTGAATTTCCTTAAGTAGCTTTGGACTTGCTTTTATATCTATTGATTTCTATATTTCTCAATAGCTTCTTTAATTTTTTCAATTCTGTTTTCAGGATCGGGATGAGTACTCTGAAATTCTGGTGTCCTGTTGGGGCCGGCTGCGGTTTTTAAAATTTGCATAACACCTATCATTTCTTCAGGTTGAAAGCCAGCTTCTATCATAAACTTTACACCGAGATCATCACTTTCCAATTCGTCACTACGACCAAATTTCATATTAACAACATTACCAATCATCGCTGCCATTTGTCCTGTTGCATCACCACCACCTACTAAAACCCCTGAAATAAGACCTTGGGTTAAGCCCTGATTCGCAATGCGTTCAGCAGAGTGCCTACCAATAACATGGCCAATTTCATGACCTAATACCCCGGCCAGTTGATCTTCATTATCTAATTGTTTAAATAAGGCATATGTTATAAATATCTGTCCGCCCGGTAATGCAAAAGCATTAATTGCATTCGGGTCTCTCAGTAAATGAAAGTCGTAACGATAAGGAGTTTCTCTGGCAACACTATTGTTTACTAAACGGGCACCAATTTTATCTACCAAATCCTGAGCTTTTTGATTAGGATATAATCCGCCGTGTTGTTGTGCCATTTGTGGTGCGCTTTGCAAACCAATAGCTATTTCCTCTTCTGTAGTCAAGGTGATGCTCTGTTTTTTGCCAGTATACGGATTTGTATCTCTGTTTGAATAGTATTTAAATAAAGAAAATAAGATGATTCCCGCACCAATTAATAATCGAATCTTTAAGCCACTTCTTCCTCTCATAGTACACTATTTTTTATAAGGCTAAATATACAAATATTTTGTTTTGATTATTATCTCTCTGCTTACAGTTAAAGGTTACTAATCATTCATTTTTATAGATTTCACCGTTTTTCATAACAAATCTAACCTTTCGCATGTTTGAAATATCCTCAACAGGACTGCCTTCAACAGCAATAATGTCTGCGATAAACCCGTCCTTTATTTGGCCGAGTTTATTTAAATGAAATATGTTGGCATTCACTGAAGTTGCCGATTGTAATACCTTTAATGGCTTCATTCCATAAGCCACCATTAATTCAAATTCTCTATAGTTTTCGCCATGAGTAAAAACACCTACATCGCCGCCAAAAACGATTTTTACTCCAGATTTCAATGCTAACTTAAAAGAAGCCTTTTTCTTGATGACGCGGTCAGGATCAGGGTCTCTATTTTTAGTCCATCCATTATATTCCGAAATAGCTTCTCCAGCTGTAATTGTAGGGCAAAAAGCAACACCTTTTTGTTTCATTAATTCAAAGATTTCCAATGTACCACCATCACCATGTTCTATAGTTTCAACGCCGGCCATCGTTGCTCTCCGCATTCCCTCAGGTGTACTTGCATGTGCAACCACATAACGCCCTGCACTCTCTGCTGTTTGTACCATAATTTCAATTTCTTTTTGGGAAAACGTCGGATTAGCAGTTTCTCCGGATCTCCAGCGATAATCTGCATATATTTTTATAAAATCTACTCCATTACCTAATTGTCTTCGTACGGTTTTTATCGTTTCTTGTGCACCGCTTGCTTCTTCTGCGCCTAGGGGAATAGATACGCCATCATGAAACCCCTTTGGTCCATAAGCACCCGTTGCGACAATCGCCGGGCCAGCAGTCAAAACCCGAGGTCCGATCACAATACCTTTTTCGATACTCTCTTTAAGATAAACATCACTATAGCCAGCACCTTCTGAGCCTAGGTCACGCATTGTTGTGATGCCAGCAAGCAATGAATTTTTGGCATGAACAACTCCTCTGATCGCACGCTCAATCGGAGCCTCTTTTAACACCTGATCATTCCAGGATGTTTCATTATATGGGTGCAATAATAAATGTGAATGCCCTTCTATGATTCCCGGCATTATCGTCATTCCTTTTAAAATTATTTCATTAGTTCCTTTGGGGTTTTTGATAGTTGATAATAAACCAACTTGTGTAATTGTATTTCCTTCAACTAAAACGCCCCAGCTTTCATGCATCTCTGTTCCATCAAAAACACGATCTGGTTTTAATAAAGTTTGTGAAGAAATAAATGTTATTGTAAATAAAGACAATATAGTAAATAGTGTTTTCATAGTTTTAGAAATTAGTTTTCAGAAGCATTTTTAGCAATTTCAGCTAGTTTTTGATCTATAGTCTCTTTTGATAGCCACCTTCCACGTACCATAACTCCCGAAATATCTTTTAAGGCTTTGATATCTTCCAGAGGGTTTGCATTTACTAAAATCATATCGGCATCCAAACCTTCTTTTATTTGACCAAAAGTATCATCCATATCGAAATAAGTTGCTGGATTTATAGTTCCGGATTTAATAATTTCTAAAGGCGTCAAACCTGCTCTTAGCATGCCATCAATTTCATGATGAATAGAAAACCCTGGAACATTGAATAATTGTGGAGCATCAGAACCTAATAACATTCCGTGACCATCATCTTGTAATTTCTTCATCAACTGTCTTCTAATACTATTGAATTTTTCCCATTGCTCGAGATTAAAATCAGGATTGTCAACTGTATATTGATTTTTTCTTTCTTTCCAATTTTTTAATGTTGTTACTGGCATGTATTTCATTTCTGACTCTTTCAACATTTTATCTGCACTTATAGGAGCAAACCATCGCTCATATAAACTTTGTGTTGATACGATCCAGACTTCATGCTCTTTGGCCATAGCTACTAATTCATCAATTTTAGCAGTATCTGCCAAAGGAGTAAAGTTATATCCAAAGAAACCATTATCTGTAGGTTTTACATTTGCTGATTGTGGCACTAAGCCTTCTAAAAACCCATCTACATGATCTATAGATGAGTACCCACTTTTCATGGCGTGTCTAACTCCTACATCTACAGGCACATGCCCTGCAAATGGAATTCCAACTTCTTTGGCGGTTTTTACAGCTTGATTAAAAATTTCTAATTGAATACCTGGATGTATTTTTAGAAAATCATAGCCCGCTTTTTGGTATGCAGTCACTTTAGTTACAGCTTCTTCGGTAGTTTTAATCGAATTTCCATTTAAAGATGGGCTAGAGGTGAAAATTCTCGGACTCAATATTTCGCTATTTTCAACTTTCTTTCTTAATAAAAGATGTGCAGGATCGCCCAACATACCTCTAATGGTTGTAATTCCGTTAGAGAGATATAAAAATAAGGTTTCATTAATACGAGTTTGGCTTGTAGATGGTGGCGGAATATGCGCGTGCATTTCGGCAAGTCCGGGCATCAAAAATTTACCCTTACCATCAATAGTTGTTTTATACTTTTGTGCATTTGTAACAGTTTCAGAAATTTGTTTAATTTTTCCAGAATCTATAACAACCTGACGATTTTCTAATAGCGCTCCATTTTTAACATCAATAATAGTTGCATTTGTAATTAAAATAGCGGTATCACTAATATTTTCTTGAGATTTAACACAAGAGAAAATAATTAAAGCGCAAACAAAGGGGATAATTTTCTTCATTTTTTTATTTTGAGTAGTTATATTATAATTTAGGTTGCTTTCTATGTTTAGTCGCTTGTTCATATGAATAAGTGAGCTTTATGAGTGTAGGTTCACTATACATTTTTCCAAGAAATTGTAATCCGGCTGGAAGATTTTCGGAAACAAAACCCATAGGAACAGTAAATGCTGGTTGCCCTGTATGTGGTGAAATAATCTGACTATTATCACCTTTATATTCCTCTTGGAAATTTGCAATAGTTGCAGGTTTGTTATTCCAAGATGGGTAAATAATAGCATCCAAATTCAGCTCATCCATAACATTTTCAATGGCTGTTCTAAAAGCGATACTACGACCGTCTTCGTATAAATTATCACAAGATATGTCAGGAGTTGATGAACGTCCGTAAGGAGCGTCTTTAAAATAACTAAGTCCCTCTTCAGCATAAGGCGATTTAGTTCCAATTCTAATAACATCCTCAATAGTTACAATAGTATCATTTTTTACATGCTCAGCAAGATAAGCTTCAAGATCTTCTTTAAATACATCACACCATTGATTGCGTCGTAATTCATTAAAATTTGGTATTATAATTGAGTCTAATAATGTCGCTCCATTGACTTCCAAATCTTTAATAGCTCTATTAAAAAGCTGAGTAATTTCAGGGTCTGGATTGTTATCACTAAGTATTCTCAGAATACCAATACGAGCACCTTTCAAACCATTTTTATCTAGAAATTTAGTGTAATCCTCAGCTGTTTTACCTTCAGAATATTTTGTAATAACATCTTTTGGGTCGTAGCCAGTAATTAGATTGAGAACTCTGGTTGCATCCTCCACAGTTCTGCACATAGGTCCTCCAATATCATTTCGTAAATACAAAGGAATAATACCGGCTCTACTAGTCAATCCCATTGTAGACCTAAAACCAACCAAAGCATTATGTGAGGAAGGACCTCGAATAGAATTTCCAGTATCTGACCCTAACCCTATGGTGCCAAAATTTGAAGCAATTGAAGCTCCTGTTCCGCCACTAGAACCAGCAGGGACATGATCTCTATTATAAGGATTTCTTGTAGTGCCAGCTGTCGAACTAGTTGTATGCATAGGGCTGAAAGCCCATTCAGCCATATTTGATTTGGCAATAATAATAGCACCAGCATCTAATAATTGTTGCACCATAGTAGCATTGCTATTTGGTCTAAAATCTTTTAATGCTAATGCGCCTGCTGTTGTAGGCATGCCTTTAGTATTAAAATTGTCTTTTACAATTAATGGAATACCATGTAATGGTCGCAACTTTCCAGAAGCTTTATATTCTTCATCTAGTTTTTTAGCATCCGAAATCGCATCAGGATTAATAAAAGTAATTGCATTAAGCAAACTGTCTTGAGATTTGATGCGTTCTATATAAGCCATCACTAATTGTACACTAGTATATGACCCATTTTCATAATTAGCATGTATTTGAGCAATCGTTAGCTCATCTAAAAGAATGTTCTCAGTTTTTATATGATTTGTATTTTCTTGCTTACAACCCAATAAAAAAAGAATAACAAAAATTGAGGAGAGTATTTTTTTCATGATTTTAATTTGTTACTAGATTATTTTTACACATATTATGTTACACTATTGAATAATACAGTCCATACAACCGATATCTTCTGCAATTGTTATTGGATTGAATATTTGGCTTCCTTTAATGACCTTATTAACTCTTCTAGTATTTTTTATATCTTTCAATGGGTTTGCATTTAGCAGTACAATGTCTGCAATCTTGCCTTTTGAAAGCGCGCCGTAATCACTATCCTTTTTAAGAAAATGGGCACCATTATATGCTGATGCTTGCAAAGCACCTAACGGCGAAATTCCTGTGGCTACCATAGCTTCTAACTCTTTATGTAATGAAATCCCTGGGTAGGTATATGAATTAAAGGCACCACTATCTGAACCTGCTAACAATTTTACATCAGCATCATGAAGTGACTTGGCTAATTGTTTAAAAAACGTATTTAGCGTTTTACGATCTTCCCTTGCTTTTTCTGAACCATTTAAAGCACTATTAATACGTCCTTGATAGGTTTCAACAATACCAGGATGCATAATTTTTAAATATTGATCTTTACTATGATCAATCTCATCTAAATAGCTTAATACATTACCAATATGAAGTGTTGGAACAACATATACATCATTATTTTTTAATAATTGAAATGTTTCTTGAGCAGTTTTAGTATCGTAGGTAGCAATCAGTTTTTCCATAGATTGCCAAAAACCATATTCTTTATTAATAATTGCTTGTGTAATTGCTTTCTCTTGAGAGGAACAGCCTTTCAGTATATAGTACAAATGCTCAATAGCGCCTATACCAGCTTCAACATTTTCTTTTAGTTCTACAGTAAAAGGCATGTGACCTGAAGTTATCAAACCTCTTTCTGTTGCTTGGGAAACAGTTTCTAAATACGCTTCTCTTGAAATTTTACTTTCATAAATCTTAACAAAATCTGTTTTTAGTTTTTGTAGGGAATCTAAGGCGTTTTTCACATCAATTTCATTTTCAACGACTAAAGATCCTGCCCAAGTAGCATTGGGCCCATCTAATTTTGGTCCTGAAGTAAAAATAGTTGGGCCAATCATTTTTTCATCAGCTATTTGCTTTTTCCACTTGATTACGGAAGTGGTTAGGTCTCCACCTGCATCACGAACTGTTGTAATACCATTCGCTATAAATAATTTTAAAAAATCTTTATTAGCATTAATTAAACTATCCCCACCTCTAAAATGCACATGGTTATCCCAAAATCCTGGAAGTATGTATTTGCCAGTTGCATCTATGCTGTTATTTGAGTTGTATAAGTAGGTTTTACTTGTTGGAAGAATCATAATGATTCGCCCACCATTAATAAAAATATCCTGATTTTCAATAGCTCCTGTTTCAATATTGATAATATTTCCATTTTTAAGAACTATATCGAAAGTTTCCTTTTTCTCGTTTTTACAACTTATGATAAGTAAGAAAAGTAAAATGATATAAATAATATTTTTCATTTATTATATTTTAAAATTTATCAATTACCAAAAACCCTTTATGACTAAATGTATTCATGTTTGGTAATTCAATAGATGCTTCTTGAAGGCTGATAGTTCGCTCAATCAATTTTTCAGGATGCAATTTCCCATCTTTAATCATTGCTAACATTTCAGGATATTTATAGGCTTGCATGCCATGACTTCCAATAATTTCTAATTCATCAGCAACTATTTTGGCCATAGGGACTTTTGCATGCTGATGGTCGCCAGTCATTAAACCTACTTGAATATGTTTACCTCGTTTTCGTAATCCAGAAATGGAATTGAAACAAGTTATTGCGCTTCCTAAAGCATCCATAGAAACATGAGCACCTCCATTTGTTATTGCTTTAATTTCGTCAATAACATTAGCACTTCGTGATGCATTAATAGTAGCTATTGTGCCAAATTCTTTAGCAAATGTTAAAGTATCGTCATTAATATCTATAGCTATTACTTGTGCGCCTAAAGCATTAGCAATCATAATAGCTGAAAGGCCAACACCTCCACAACCATGAATTGCTACATATTGTCCGTCAGAAACTTTTCCTTGTGCAACAATAGCACGATACGAGGTAATAAATCGGCATCCTAAAGTAGCAGCTGTAATTTCGTTAATTTCATCTGGTAGTTTTACTAAGTTCGTATCTGCATAGTCCAATGCTACATATTCTGCAAACGAACCCCAATGTGTAAAACCTGGTTGAGATTGTCTATCACAAATTTGATGATTACCAGAAATACATTGTCCACAAGTTCCACATCCACAAACAAAAGGAACTGTTACACGATCACCAATTTTAAAGTTTTTTACATCTTTTCCTATAGCCTCAATAATACCTGCCAATTCATGCCCTGGAACATGAGGTAAATCAATATCACTATCATGCCCCATCCATCCATGCCAATCACTACGACATAATCCAGTAGCTTTTACTTTAACAATAACACCAGTATCTTTTGGGGTTGGGTCAGTAACATTTTGTATGGTTATTTGACCTTGAAATTTCTCGAAAACTGCTGCTTTCATCTTAATGTTCTTGAATTGCGTCTAAAAAAGGTTTCATATCTAATAGCTTAATATCATCTCTTTTAAAGCCATGCATAGCTTCATCAAATAAATTAGGAGGAATTTCAGTAAGAATATAATCTGGGTTTATTTTGATAACTAACTTTTTTAAATATTCAATATTGTAAACACTATCAGTAAGATGACCACCATGTATAGCTCCTAAAACAAGAACCTCATTTTGTTTGCATTAAATTCTTGGTTTTTTTAGTTGTTGGGTTATAACTTAATAATATCCCAAAAAGAATAACCCAATGCAAAAATTAATAATTTTTACTTTACTAATTGGATTACTCATTTGCTTTGATTTCACTATAAAAATATAATTAATCTATTGGAATTAAAGGTACAATTATTTTATTCTTACGCTACAGAATTTTCATTTGTATTAATTTATGTGATTCACAATTGTGTTAAAAAATAAATATTGAACTATAAATTTGTACTTTTACATTTATAATTCTTGAAGTTTATGAAGCTTGAAAATATAGAATCTAATGAAATTTTAAATCGCTTACCAGCATATTTAAGGCAATTCATAAAACCACAAAATTATGACGATTATTCTGCCATAAACCAAGCTGTCTGGAGGTATGCTATGCGTAAAAATGTAAATTATTTGTCTACAGTAGCACATGAATCATACCTTAAAGGATTGGATATCACAGGTATTTCTGTAGATAAAATCCCCAATATGTATGGCATGAATCGAATTCTGAAAGAGATTGGTTGGGCAGCCGTTGCTGTTGATGGTTTTATTCCGCCAAATGCTTTTATGGAGTTTCAGGCGTACAATGTACTGGTTATTGCAAGTGATATTCGTCAATTAGAGCATATTGAATATACACCGGCACCTGATATTATTCATGAAGGAGCTGGGCATGCGCCAATTATTGCAAATCCAGAATATGCTGAGTATTTACGTCGTTTTGGTGAGGTTGGTTGTAAAGCAATCTCTTCGGCAAAAGATTATGAGTTATATGAAGCGGTAAGGCATTTGTCGATCATAAAGGAAGCACCAAATTCTTCAAAAAATGATATCGCTGAAGCAGAAAAAACAGTTGAAGAATTACAGCAGAACATGGGAGAACCAAGTGAAATGGCTCTAATCCGTAATTTGCATTGGTGGACAGTAGAATATGGTTTGATAGGAACATTAGACAATCCAAAAATATACGGAGCAGGTTTATTATCTTCAATAGGTGAAAGTACTTGGTGTATGACCGATGAGGTAAAAAAACTACCATATGATATTAATGCAGCGTTTCAAAATTTTGATATCACAAAACCTCAACCTCAGTTATTTGTCACACCTGATTTTGCATATTTAAGTTCAGTTTTAGAAGAGTTTGCAAATACAATGGCATTGCGTACAGGTGGCCTTAACGGAATTAAAAAGCTAATATCATCAAATGCATTGGGTACAATTGAATTGAGTACCGGCTTACAAATTTCGGGAATCTTTACTGAAGTTATAGAGCATAAAGATAAGCCGATATATTTTCAGACAATTGGTAATACAGCTTTGGCGAATAGAGACAAAGAATTAGTAGGGCATGGTATAAAAAGTCATAGGGATGGTTTTGGATCGCCTATAGGGAAATTAAAAGGAATCAATTTGGCTATTGAAGATATGAGTCCTAGAGATTTGCGAGCTTATGATATTTATGAAGGAGGGAAGGTGAAACTAGAATTTGTGGGCGAAATAAAAGTTGAAGGGGAAATTATTACAGGCAAGCGGAATCTCCAAGGTAAAATAATTCTTATTAATTTTAAAAATTGTACCGTTACTCACAAAGACAAAATTCTCTTTGATCCCACATGGGGTATTTTTGATATGGCTGTTGGGAAAGAAATTATTTCAGCATATGCCGGAGCAGCCGATATTAATAGTTTTGATTTAGTCACTCATATACCCTCATCTAAGACTATTCATATTCAAAAAACTGATAAACAGTTAGATTTAGAGCGTCTATATCAACAAGTTAGAGATTATAGAGAGTCAATAAACCAAACAATTTCTAGAACAAAAGTATTAGAACATTTGATAGAAAATCATCCAAACGATTGGTTATTACCTGTTGAATTATATGAATTGGCTTTTGTAGGAAATGAAGAAATTCTTTGCACTAATATTTTAAATCATTTAGAAAAAGTGAAGCAACAAAGACCGGAAGTTGGACATTTAATAGATGACGGAATATCCATTGTTAACAATCAGAAGGTAATAGCTAAATAATTATGCTTTAAAGCGTTTCAAGGTTTCTTTGGTAAAATCACTTAAAACTAATTTACCGCTTATTTTTGCCCGTTCTGCTAAATGCGCATCCCAATTTTCTGTGCCTTTCCAAAATATTTTTTTCATTTCTTCTAAGGCATCCAGATTATAATTGCATAAACTTTCAGCGAAATCTTTAACCGCATAATCTAATGCCTCTGTAGAATCAAACGTAGCATTATAAAGCCCTTTTTGATTAGCCCAATCAGACGTAAAAAAAGTATTAGGATTCAGGGCCAATTGCGTAAAGGCACTTAATCCAATTTTACGACTAACGGCAGGCTCAATTACAAATGGACCAATACCAATTGTTAATTCGCTTAACTTTATGGAAGCATATTTAGTAGCCATACAATAGTCGGCTGCTGCTGCTAACCCAACACCACCTCCAACAGCTTTTCCTTGTACACGCCCAATAATTATTTTTGAACATTTACGCATTGAATTGATAACGTTTGCAAAACCAGCAAAAAATAGTTCTCCTTGCTCTTGATTAGTAATTGCAACTAATTCGTTAAAATTAGCCCCTGCACAAAAGGATTTTTCTCCACCACTCTTGAGGATAATTACTTTTATTTTCGATTCAATATCAGCCTGATCTATAGCTTCTTGTAATTTAACTAATAAATTAGAAGGCATTGCGTTATGTGCAGGATGAAAAAATTCAATTGTACCTACTTCTTTTGTTATGGATAATGTTACGCTAGGTTGTTCCATTTATAAGAAATCTAGTTTGATGTCAAGGGTGAATATACACAAAAAATATTCTTTTTGTATTTCTTTTAAAAAGATTCAAACTCAAATTTTACACCGTATTATCAATCAATTTGACAGACACGTAATGTATTTACCATACCATGAGCTTGTACAGGCATTGAAGTTAAATTAATAACAAAATCACCCGACTCTGCATAGCCTTCATTGACCGCAATTATATTAATGTCTTCAACTGTATCATCTGTACTAACTATTTTATCATAATACAATGCTTTAACACCCCAAAGTAGATTCAACATTGCTAAAATTCTCCGATTTGATGAAAATGCCAAAATATGTGATTTAGGTCGCCAGGAAGAAATCTGAAATGCCGTATAACCACTATTAGTTAAAGTTGAAATTACAGTAGCATTTACTTCGCCGGCCATTTTTGCAGCTTGATGACATATTTTCTTTGAAATAAAACGGTCGTTAATGCTTTGTATGAATGAACCAGGATTAATAATTAGAGGAGAGTCTTCAACACTTTCAATAATATCACGTATTTTTTGAATTACTTCCACCGGAAATTTACCAACAGAAGTTTCTCCTGAAAGCATAACTGCATCTGCACCATCCATAATTGAATTTGCCACATCGTTTACCTCGGCTCTTGTAGGTACCTGACTGGTAATCATAGACTCCATCATTTGAGTTGCTATAATTACAGGAATCCTCGCTTTTTTAGCATGTAATACTAGTTTCTTTTGAATTAAAGGGACTTTTTCCATTGGTATTTCTACACCTAAATCACCTCTGGCAACCATTAATGCGTCACAATGCGCTGTAATTCTATTAATATTTTCTATAGCCTCAGGTTTCTCAATTTTTGCTACAATCGGAATTTTATAAGTCGAATTATCTTGAATTAATTGCTCTAACTTAATAAGGTCTTCAGGAGTTCTGACAAAAGAAAGGGCTATCCAATCTACCTCCATTTTTATTGCAAATAAAGCATCTTCAATATCTTTTTCTGTAAGTGCAGGTTGTGATATTTTTGTATTTGGTAAATTCACACCCTTTTTAGATGTCAACGGACCGCCTCTTAGTACTTTTGTAGTAACTAACTCCTTACCATCAGTATTAATTACCTCAAACAACAGCTTACCATCATCAACCAAAATATGTTCTCCCTTTTTAACATCTTGAGGAAAATTTTGGTAGGTCATAAAGGCCTTTTCTTTCGTACCATCACATTTCTCTGTAGTAAAAGTAAATGTTTCTCCTTTTTTGAGTTTTATTCCATCTGGCATTACACCAACGCGCAATTTAGGACCTTGTAAGTCAGCTAAAACCGCAACATTATATCCTTTTTTCTTATTGATTTCTCGAATCTCTTTTATTTTTTGTTCAACATTAGCATAGTCAGCATGAGAAAAATTGATGCGAAATACATTTACACCAACTGTCATCATTTCTTCAAGTATTTCTGGAGTATTACAAGCGGGTCCTAGCGTTGCTACTATTTTTGTTTTTTTACGGTTACGCATATTTAAAAAATTAAAAAATCTTTAGATTTTAAGGTTTGTGGATCTATTTTGTAAGAAGTAATTACATTATTAATGGTATTTACTTTCTTAATAATTTCATTTAATTCTAATTTGTCAAAATCACTATCAATTTTTAAAAAAAAATCGACTTGTTTTTTTTCTTGGATTAAGATAGTTGTTTGATAGTCTTCTTTAAATAAATAATCTTTTTCTACACTTTTACGTGCATCAAATACATGTTTGTTTGCGATAAGCGCCCAAGAAGAGAAAGTGCTATTACAATCATATGTATATAGAGAAAAAAAACTTGTGCTTGTACCAAAATCTAAATCTAAATTATTACGTTTTAATCTAATATCAAGAACGCTGTTTAGATAAAAAGCCAATCTATAATTTTCTAAAGTTGCATGAATGCCAATTAGCGTATAATCATGCTCGTTTTCATAATCCAGTGTAAGCACTTTAGACATTTGCACAAATATTTAGGCTAAAATAAGTATAGTTTTAGGAATACAAAGCTAATTTTTACGAAAACGTTATCGGTTTTTATTATAAAGAAATTTTATCCTGTAACTTATAATAAGCTCTTTTTGAAGCAATTTCTTCAGCTTTTTTCTTAGAAGTAGCTCTTCCTTTAGATTGAATATCTTCGTTAATTGAGAGTTTTACGCTAAAGTGTTTTAAAGAATCATTACCTGTATCTTCATATACTTCGTAGTTTATCTTTTTCTTTTGTTTCTGACACCATTCAATTAAAAGGCTTTTGTAACTTGTAATTTTTCCTTCAAGGCGTTCAATATCAACGTATGGTTCTATTACAACTTTATAGATAAACCGCTCACAATAATTATATCCTCTATCTAAAAATACAGCTCCTATAAGAGCCTCAAACACATTGCCATGAATATCATCTCCAAAGTTTTCCTGTGGTACATTACTAATTACAAAACGAATAAGATCTAAATCACGCCCAATCTCATTTAAATGCTCTCTACTTACTATTTTAGATCGCATTTGGGTTAGATAACCTTCTGTGCCAAGCGGCATTTTCTTGAACAGGAAAAAAGCGATAACGGCACTTAATATAGCATCCCCTAAATACTCCAAACGTTCATAATTTAAAGGCTTACCAGCAGCAGAAGTTTTTTTAATAGAACTATGCGTAAAGGCTTTTTTATAGTGCATTAATTTAGATGGTTTAAAACCAATAATCTTTTGAATTTCAGCAAAAAAAATCTCGTCTTTTTTTGAGCGAGATGGTATTATTTTACTAAATAAACTCATTGACTATTCCTCTAATTTTTTAAATACTACACAAGCGTTGTGCCCGCCAAATCCAAAAGTATTACTCATGGCAATTTTAACATCGCGTTTTTGAGCTTTATTTAAGGTCAGGTTTAATTGTGGATCTATATTCTCATCAACAGTTGAGTGATTAATTGTTGGAGGTACAATACCATTTTCAATAGAAAGAATTGCTGCAATAGCTTCAATGGCCCCGGCCGCGCCTAATAAATGTCCGGTCATTGATTTTGTGGAATTTATATTGATATTTTTAGCATGATCACCAAACACTTCTTTGATAGCAATTAATTCTGCTACATCGCCTAACGGTGTTGAAGTACCATGTGTGTTTATATGGTCAATATCCTCAGGTTTTAAACCGGCATTTTCTAAACAGTTTTTCATAACTGCAATAACACCTATTCCTTCAGGATGTGGTGCTGTCATATGATAAGCATCAGAAGATAATCCACCTCCAATAACTTCTACATATATTTTAGCACCTCTTGCTTTGGCATGTTCATATTCTTCCAAAATAATAGAACCTGCGCCTTCGCCTAATACAAATCCGTCTCGATTAGCATCAAAAGGTCTTGATGCGGTCTCAGGACTATCATTTCTTGTAGACATAGCATGCATAGCATTGAAACCACCAATACCTGCCATTGTTACAGCTGCTTCACTACCTCCTGTAATAACAACGTCACAGTGTCCTAAACGTATATTGTTTACAGCATCTATCATTGAATTCGCTGAAGAGGCGCATGCAGAAACAGTTGTGTAGTTAGGCCCCATAAATCCATACTTAATAGATATATTTCCTGGGGCTATATCTGCAATCATTTTTGGAATAAAGAAAGGATTAAATCGTGGCGTTCCGTCACCTGCAGCAAAGTTTAATACTTCATCTTGAAAAGTTTCTAAACCACCAATACCAGCTCCCCAAATAACACCAACTCTTAATTTATTAAGCCTATCAAGATCTAATTTTGAGTCTACTATGGCTTCATCAGAAGCCACCATGGCATATTGTGAAAACTTATCCATTTTACGAGCAAGCTTTCTATCAATAAAATCAGTTACATTAAAGTTCTTTATTTCACAAGCGAATTTTGTTTTGAACTTTTCGGGATCAAAATGTGTAATAGGTGCGGCACCACTTTTACCGCTAATAAGGGCGTCCCAATATTCATCTTTGGTATTGCCTATAGGTGTAAGAGCACCTATACCGGTTACAACTACTCGTTTTAATTCCATGTAAATGAGAATTGGTTGTTAAATTATAAAAACTACGAGCAAATCACCAAAGTGATGCTCGTAGTATAATCAAAGTATCTATAAGATTACTTTTTAGCTTCTTCTATATAGCTAATTGCTTGACCAACAGTTCCAATGTTTTCTGCTTGATCGTCTGGTATTTGAATATCAAATTCTTTTTCAAATTCCATAATCAATTCAACAGTATCTAATGAATCTGCTCCTAAATCGTTCGTAAAGTTAGCTTCGGTAGTTACTTCATTTTCGTCAACGCCTAATTTGTCCACGATAATAGCCTTTACTCTTGATGCAATGTCTGACATAATTTTCTAATTTTTTAAATTTAAAATCGAGGCAAAAATAAACAACTTTATTTTAAAACAAGATGTTACCTCAAAAATATGAGGTCTAATTTAAAAAAAAATGTTCAATTTTTAATTTAATAGACTTCATTTGTTAATAATAATCCTTTTTTTTGTGAAAACAATTTTTCTAGCGCTTAAAATGAAACATATTGTAATTTTTGCTTCTGGTTCTGGAACTAATGCCGAGAATATCATAAAGTATTTTAAAAAAAGTACTATTGCAACTGTTGTTCGAGTGCTTACTAACAATCAACATGCCAAAGTTTTAGAAAGGGCTAAAAGTTTAAATATCAAATCATTATATTTTAATAAGAAGGCGTTTTCCGAAGATGACACGATCCTGAACTTATTAAAAAAAGAGGCTGATTATATTATACTTGCTGGATTTTTATGGCGCCTTCCTGCAAAAATAGTGGAGGCCTTCCCAAATAGAATTATCAATATTCATCCCGCTTTACTACCAAAATATGGCGGTAAAGGAATGTATGGAATGCATATTCATAAGGCAATTATTGAAAATAATGAAAAAGAATCTGGTATTTCCATTCATTATGTAAATGAAAATTATGATGAAGGTGCTGTTATTTTTCAAGAAAAAGTTTCGGTTGAACCAAACGATACACCCGAAATGTTAGCGATTAAAGTACATGAATTGGAATATGCACACTTTCCAAGGGTCATAGAACAAGTTATATTAAAAGCAAATGGCTAAAGGAAAATTTTATGTTGTTTGGAAAGGTCATAAAACAGGTGTTTTTAGGACATGGAATGAATGTAAACGTCATATTGATGGTTTTAAAGGAGCTGAGTATAAATCTTTTTTAAAAGAAGAGGAAGCTATCGAAGCCTTAAAAAAGAGCTATGAAGATTATAAAGGTAAAAATACCAAGAAACCAACGCTAAGTACTGCTGAAAAAAAAGCTTTTGGTAAGCCCGTTTTAAATAGCATTTCAGTTGATGGCGCCTGCAATAACAAGGGAAGAGCTGAGTATAAAGGAGTATATACAGATACGCGAACTGAACTTTTTCTGGAAGGACCGTTCAAGAAAGGCACAAATAATATCATGGAATTTTTGGCTTTGGTGCATGCTTTGGCTTTTTGTAAAAAGCATAAACTGGATTTACCAATCTATTCAGACAGTAAAATAGCCATTAATTGGGTGCAAAAAAAGTACATCAATACAAAAGTTGAAAAGTGTAAGGACAATAAAAAACTGTTTGAATTGATTGAACGAGCACTAAAATGGCTAAAAAGCAATGATTATAATAATAAAATATTAAAATGGGAAACAAAAGCTTGGGGTGAGATTCCGGCAGATTTTGGCAGAAAATAATAAGGAACAAATCGTGCTTATTCTACAATTGAAGAACAAACCATTAATTCTTCATTTACTTTGTCAAAAAATACAAGTTGATTATCAATA
>Ga0316189_10002605_pt1 | contig 17649 bp, 16 predicted proteins | sample LowCovwburrow_MG_FD_204930 | JGI IMG/M metagenome (GOLD analysis project Ga0316189, IMG submission 204930) | Coastal sediment microbial communities from Maine, United States - Lowes Cove worm burrow | ecosystem: Environmental > Aquatic > Marine > Coastal > Sediment | place: USA: Maine...
ATTATTTCGCTCACCATAGAGTGACTATGGCATCGCCAAATAATCCTTCGAAAGCCCTTGTTTTCTTTGCTCTTTTCCTTCTCGCAACGATCCCTAATGCATAATCCGGCTTTAACGCATAGTCAACAATGAGTAGCAAGCAATCTTATTCAAGAATAAAGACCATTACCCCAAACTGGCCAGCTCCGGCTAATGTAGTGGCACTTTCGACTACCAGAACCGGTGGATATAGCCAGTATCCTTTTGATTCGCTAAATTTAGGCGACCATGTTGGAGACAATCCAGGGTATGTTCAAAAAAACCGACAGCTGATCGTGAATAGTTTGAACTTGCCGGCCGAGCCCAGATGGTTAAACCAAACCCACAGCACAAATATCCAAATACAGACTAGGAATACGAATCCGCAGATTTGTGATGCAGATGGGAGCTTTAGCGCCGAGAGAGGGCTAGTTTGCGCCGTGATGACAGCAGATTGCATGCCCTTATTATTATGTAATCGCGCGGGAACCAAAGTAGCCGCCGTACATGCTGGCTGGAAAGGCATGGCCGATGGAATCATAGAACACGCAGTCGAAGTGTTCGATGAGCTACCAGAAGGTATTATCGCTTGGGCAGGGCCTACCATTGGTGCGAACCATTTTGAAATTGGTGAAGAAGTAAAACAGCAACTGGCAGGGAGTAATGAAGCCTATCAACCATCAATCAATCCAGGCAAATGGATGGCAAATCTATACCTACTAGCATCTGAAAGGCTAGCCGCTCTTGGCATCCATAACTATCAGCACAGTGATCTATGTACCTACGCCGACAAAGATAGATTTTTTTCCTATCGCCGAGATATTCAAACTGGAAGGACGACATCCCTGATTTATTTAGTCTGAGAGATGCTGGCTGGCGAGTTATTGTCAGCGCTAGATATTTTTTGGCAACTTTACTGAAAGCTCTATGGGTATCAGGTGATGTTAAAGTTATGCTATCTTTAATCGTGATGATTACTGCCAGATGTAACCTGCCTGCCAAGGCGAGCAATTCTTTCTAGCGCAAAATATAGGGTTGATCCTATATAGTCTGCAGATTATAATCAAGGAGAGCTGATGATGTGGAATATAGAGACAACCGATATTTTTGACGCATGGTACGACGGGTTAGATGATACTCAAAGAAGTGATGTGTTAGCCAGTATGTTATTGCTTCAAGAAAAAGGCCCTCAATTATCAAGGCCGCACGCTGACACACTTTACGGGTCCAAGTTTAAGAATATGAAAGAACTAAGGGTTCAAAGCAAAGGACAACCGCTCAGAGCATTTTATGCCTTTGATCCTAAAAGAGTTGGGGTGATTTTGTGTGCCGGCAATAAGGTTGGAGATGAAAAGCAATTCTATAAGAAGATGATTCCGGTTGCGGAAAGAGAATATCAGTCACATTTAGATAAACTGAGGTAATTATTATGGGCAGAACATTACAGAATATATTAGCTACCGAGAAGGCTGAAGTGGTTGAACAAGCCAAGTTGAAAGCTTCTCAAATGTTGCTTGAGATTAATTTGGCAGAATTACGTCAACTATTGGAAAAAACACAGACCGATCTAGCTGCAGCGATGGGCGTAACTCAGCCCACTATTGCCGGCATGGAAAAACCAGGGAATGATATGAAGCTTTCTTCGTTAAAAAAATACGTCGAAGCGCTTGGCGGTAAGCTCAATATTAACGTTGAAACGCCGGACGGCAAAAACTACGGCTTTCCGGTTTAATACCTTATGTACGGGGTACGTTATGATGCTGGAACAGAAATGCAAGCTGAAAAGCTAATGGCCACAACCGTGGGATGATTTAGATCCACGGCAAAGGCCATAATCTATCGAGGTTGTACCGCCTCGGCCTTTTAAGTTTTAGACTCAGCGGCCAGACAGGCGGCGGCGGTAAAAACTACATCAGTAGAGCTGTTCAGAGCAGTTTCGGCGGAATCTTGAATTACACCAACGATAAAACCGACGGCGACAACTTGCATGGCCACGTCGTTGTCTATTCCAAATAGGCCGCATGCTAGAGGAATTAGTAGTAGTGATCCTCCAGCGACTCCAGATGCACCGCAGGCTGAGAGGGCGGCGATTACGCACAGTAATAGGGTAGTGGCTAGGTCAACTTGTATGCCTAAGGTATGAACGGTGGCGAGGGTCATTACCGTAATGGTGACGGCAGCGCCGCCCATATTGACGGTTGCTCCGAGTGGGATGGATACCGAGTAAGTATCTTCATCGAGATTTAGATCTTTGCAAAGTTGCATATTGACTGGAATATTGGCCGCCGAACTACGTGTAAAAAATGCCGTGACGCCACTTTCTCTTAGGCAGCGAAATACCAGCGGGTAAGGGTTGATGCCTGCTTTTAAATAAACCAGAAGCGGGTTGACGATTAAGGCCATGATTAACATGGCTGATAGTAAAACCAGCAGTAATCGACTATAGCCCAGAAGCGCTTCAAGCCCCGTTGCGGCCACTGTAGCAGCGACTAAACCGAAGATGCCTATGGGGGCTAACTGAATCACAAAGCGTACCAAACCGGTTACGGCATCGGCTATATCATGCAGCACCAGTTTGCTCGAATCATTGGCACTACGTAACAAGATTCCGAGGCCAATTGCCCAAGCGAGTATGCCTATGTAGTTGCCTTGTAATAGAGCTTCTACCGGGTTCTGTACCATTTTGAATAGCAGTGCGTTGAGCACTTCACCGATACCTTGCGGGGGAGTGGCGCTGGTCGCTGAGGTGACTAAGGTTAGTTCAATTGGGAACATTAAGCTCAATGTGACAGCAGTCATTGCCGCTGCTAGTGTGCCAATGAAATACAGTATTATGATAGGGCGCATATTGCTTGGTTGATTGATCTTTTGATTGGCGATGGATGACATCACCAACATAAAAACCAATACCGGCGCCACCGCTTTGAGGGCGCTTACAAATAAACTCCCAAGGAAACTAACTGAGTTGGCGGTATCGGGTGAGAGGCTCCCAAGAGTTGCACCTAAAGCGATACCAATCGCTATCCTGCTTACCAGACTAAATTGCCCGAACCAATCAAATATTTTGGATAAAAAACTCACTCGTTCACCTTTATTGTTTTTTGTTTTGGAGATGTTTCAGCGCTATATCTGTAGAACTTGCTGGTACTAATAAACCTAATAAACGGGTCAAGCAAGCTCTTTTTTCCAGAGCACATCCTCTTGCCCCAGCTTTAGATTAATTATTCGTGCGCTTACGAATAATAGATCTGACAGTCGGTTCAAATATATTCTGGTGGTGTCGTTTACTGGTTCTAGTTGATGTAGGCTTACTACATCACGTTCTGCTCGCCGCGCGATCGCTCTTGCCATATGGCAGATTGCCGCCGCTTCGCTGCCGCCAGGCAAGATGAAGTCTTTGAGCGGTTTTACGCATTCATTGTAAGCGTCGATTTCGGCTTCAAGTTGGTCAATCTTGCTATCTTTTATGAAGGAGTGACCGGGCATGCTGATTTCGCCGCCGATGTTGAAAAGGTCATGCTGAATGCCGATATAGAGGGCTTTTAGCTCTTGGTCTTCAAGTTTGCAGATCATCAAGCCGATGGCACTATTGAGTTCGTCAACGCTTCCCATAGCGTTCATGCGTTCGTGGTTTTTTGCAACTCGAGCTCCGCCAGAAAGGCCAGAGGTACCATCGTCGCCGGTACGTGTATAAAGTTTGCTTAGTCTATTACCCATTTTTACCTGCTTTTGTTAACTGCCCAGAACTGTTAGCTAGAGCAGCTGCCTAAAAGTTCATTGGATCTGGATTATACAACGGAAGTGAGAATGAGAAGATCACGCCGTCTGCACTGGAAAGGTTTCGTGCCACAACGTCACCTCCATGAAAGCTGGCTATGAGCTTAACCACATACAGCCCCATTCCGAGCCGCGACTTTTGCGCATCTTTGCGTCCCAGCGAGACAAGGGGCTCAAAGATTCGTTCGGACATTCCTTCGGGTAAAATTGAACCGCGATTAATGACGTCGATTTGTGCAAATTTATCTAAGCGTTGAACTTTGAAAACGATGGCAGTTCCAGGAGCCGCAAAATCGATGGCATTATCAACTAGTTTATCCAGCACTTGCGCGATATAGTCGGGCGCTGCTTCTACATTGAGTGGGCGGCTGTGAATAATAACTTCGAACTTTTGATCAGGATTACTAATGGAGTACCCGTCTACATAATTTTCTATAAGATCTACTAGATCAAAAACCTCTCTAGTTTCAGATTGCATAGCCTGTTCTAGATTAGCGGCCTCAGTGAGGTTTCGCAGAATTGCGCCAATGCGATTTACTCCATTGGTTGCGCGATCCAAATACTTGCTGTCTGCTACTGCTGGGTGTTCCTGCGACAAATTATGCAGTGAGGAATTTACCACGTTCAATGGGTTGCTTACTTCATGCGCTAAAGTGTCGGGAAGCCCGCGCAAATACTTGGTGTATTGTGACAGCCTACCAAGCATGTCGCTGACACTTCGCGATAGGTCGCCAATCTCATCTCCCGACTTCGCGTCAGCGGATAGCCGCTGATTAATAATTCTGCCATCTCGATCAATGGCATTGTCGGTGGCGTTACGTAATCTACGAATTCGCAGCGTCAAGCGCGAGGCAAACAATAAAATTGCACCTACAACCGTCAGCAATACCAGCAGGGTGACGCTGATAACATTTTCTAATACACTTTGTTGTCGTTGTAATACTTGATTTGTGCTTTGCTCTACAATGACTGCACCTAAGGTCTCGTCGCCAGAGAAAATTGGGTGTGCCGACATCAAAATCATAGCTTGATTATCTAGCGACGGTCGACGGTCGCTAGAGACTTTGCCTGCTAAAGCTTGCTCAATTATTTGATCATTGCGTTCTTCTGCTGAGCTAGCATAGTCATTAAATGCATCGACAGGTCTATCAACTATGTAAGAGAAAACTTTACCCAATACAATATTGTAGTAATAGCCTACTATATCCACTGCGTAATCGAGATAGGAATCGTTTGGTTTTGGCTTATCTCTTGGCGAAACATAGGCTTCGGTTATAATATTTCCGACCACTGCGCGTGGCCTTTTTTGCTTGTCAATTACCCACATTCGCGTATCTGAACGTTTCAATCCTGCTAATATCTTGGAGATTTCCGGGGCTTGCACTAAGACTCGGGAAAGGTCTTCATCGCTTTCTGGTGTTGTTGAAACCAAGGAGTTTAGCTTCAAGGACACTGGATCATCGACATTTGCCACTGTCATTTGAATGCGCGTGTCGGAAGACAATCTAAAACGTGGGATACGTAGCTCAACGTTATAGCCTTGATCGGTTAAGCTTAGTTCGGCGGCCAGATCATTGTTTGCCTCTCCAGTTATTGGATATTGCCAATCACTGTCCATCAAATAAATGCTCATTCGGCCCGGTTCACTGGCAATCAATGTATAGCGCTTTTCCTGTCCGGCTGGGTCTTGTAAGGTGACCCTAATATGGTCGGCAGCATTGACTCTCAGAAACCCGGTTTGCCTAAATATGACGAAGCGGTCGCGCACTTCGAACAGCGCGTAGATAAATCGGCCGTGATAGCCGAGCAAATGCTTTATCTCAAGATCTTGGTCGTCGGGTATAGCGCTTAAGGTAGGTGATTCTGGTGTGTCTAAAGTGGTCTTTGGAAAATAAGATTTCGCCTGTTTTGCCTGTTCTCCCCAATCGCTTAAGTCGCCGTTTAAGTTGATGTAGTTTGGTAATGGGTAGGCATAAATCTCGTTATCAACAAGTGGTCGATTGATATCGATATCGACATTGTCAGTAAAAAATTCTGGCCGGTCATGAAGCACGGTTGCGATGGCTCTTGAGGTTAGGCTCAAGGCGTCTTCCTGACCTGAGAGTAGAAATGACTTCATATCTCTCACATAGATATAGCTCATATAAGGAATAACCAACAGCAACAATGCGACTAACAGAAGCTTGGTGCGAATTGAAAAATTAGGGCGAATTTTCACTTTGAGATTAGGTGCATTGAACAATGCTAGTTATTCACCGGTATTCCATTTATAACCGACGCCAAATACGGTTTGAATATTTTTGAATTCTGGGTCGATTTCCTTAAATTTGTTTCTGATTCGCCTTATGTAGCCATTAATCGTATTTCGTTCAACATAGCTCTGACGCGTTATTTGCATCATATTTTCATAAGTCTTGACGTGGCCTGGGTGTCGGGCCATGGACTCGATCAGCCAAAATTCTGTCAGTGTTAAGCTTAACTCTTGGCCCTGCCATTTGATTGACATGCTGTCTTCGTCGATAGTTAATGCATCTATCACTAATACGTCTGAGTCATTCTCTACTGACGACCCTTTGGCCAAGCTATCAACAATTCGAAAAAGAGAATTGATACGAACGCTCAGAAATTGCATGTTCAGCGGCTTGGTTAAGTAGTCCCAAGCATCAAGTCTTAATCCTGAGACTCGATCGATGTCGGTATCTCGGGCGGTCAAAAAGATAATCGGTAGGGTGGGAGATAATGCACGTAGATCTCGGCAAAGGTCAAAGCCGCCGTCCATCTCATGCTCTAACATTATGTCGAGTATGGCCAGATCGGGCATATCTTTTTGCATGCCAATCAGTGCATCTTGTCGATTAGAATAAGTTGCTACTTCATAGCCAGATTGACTAAGTGCATCAGCGTAATTTTCACGCTGATCGAAGTCATCTTCAACAATTGCTACTTTTCTTGCCATTTAAACTGTTTCCACTGTGATCTGTCGGGGAGGTAACTAATTGTCAGAGGTGACACTTTTCGTTAGTTTTCTTTATTGTTTGCTGTCGATGAGCATATTTTTCTGTTGCCATTTTGCCTGAAAGAAGGTTTCTTTTAGGGTTTTTCCAACGATATAGGGCCAAAACCATTTATTTACCACTAGTTCTTCCCCGTTTCGTCATTCTAATGGCGTTAAATAGATGCATGTTAAAGAGTGTCGTGTTTCGGGGCTTGATTTAGACGTTTTTTTGCAAGTGTTTTGTTTCAAAATTGTTTTCAAAAAAAGCAGACAGCGTTAAAACATCAAGTTGGTCAATTAAAGCAGAAAAATATCTGTATGCCAATTTAGGAAATACGCGATTGTCGTAAGTAGTAGTAATTAGTTGTAATTAAGAGAGCGGTAAGAGGTCATTATGAACAATCAAGTTTTTGTACCAGTCACAGACGACATGGTTTATAACCATCCCGAGTTGATAGAGGGTCCTTTGGTGCCTTACTATGTTGGAATGGAATGTCAGAATTGGTTGTCAATAGAAATCAATCCGGAAGATGAAGTTCCTCTAATATCTAACTCTGGATCTAAATTGGGATCTAAATTCGAAGCCAACACAAGGGGAGCAACAAAGCGACCAAAACTGCGTTTGGCCTATAGCGCCTGATTAATAGTTTCACTAATAGCTTTGATTTTATAGCGGTGTTACTTTTTGTAGCTTTCTCAAAAGCCGGTTGTTAAGGTACTGGATTCTTTAAAAAAAACGCCTACCAGTTTAATTGTTGGCGCCAGTCAACTGTAAATGAATTATGGCGGTAGGATCCGTCATCACAGGGTGTGTATTGCTCACTTAACGTTTCATAATTGCAATTGATTTCGTGAAGCGCCTTAATCAGTTCATCTACGTCTGAGCTGGTGTTATATAGACTGGTACTGACACGCACCATTCCACGTTTTCGGTTAATGTACCCCGTTTGTTTGCTCTCTGGAATGGTCGAAAGGTCTAGCTCCCAGAGCTCTTGTTTGAGCATGCTGCTGACGTATGGATGCGCGCAGAAGCATTCATTTCTTACAGCAATGGCATAGTAGTCATTTAATATAGCAGCCAGTAGTCCATGGTCTATGAGTTCATGATTGAACGCGATTGCGGAAATCCTTAATGATTTCGAATCGCCGTACACACGAATATGTGGAATTGACAAAAGTGCATCGTTAAGCTCTGCATAAAGGTCTTGCTCTTGAGCTTCAATCTTCTCGAATCCGAATTCTTTTAATGCCTGCATAACTCTGGCGAGCGCAATAGCGCCAACAATATTGGGGGTGCCCGATTGTTCTTTATTTGGATACACAGTAGATAATGAGTAGTCGTAATAACTAACATCGTCAACGGATCCTCCGCCTAGATCTTGGCCACTGAGCTGCTCCAATAATGTGCGTTTCGCTACTAACACTCCAGGTGCCATTGGGGTATAGAGTTTGTGGCCCGAGAATACCAAAAAATCTACCTCACTCAATTCATCGTCATCAGATAGTCTAGTCTGTTGGTGGGCAATTGACTGCGCAGCATCAACTAAGACCAGTGCATCATGCTCGTGCGCCAAACGTGTGATTTCCCGTACAGGGTTGATAATGCCAGTTACATTGCTGACACTCGAAAATGCCACATAGTTCACCTTACCTTTGTGCTGTTTGAGAAGCTTTTCCAATTCGACTAGGTCAATCGGGCCTTGGTCTGCTCCTTCACCCTGAAGTGGTATGTGAATAACCTTGTTGTTAAATTGCCTGTGCGGTAAATCGTTGGCGTGGTGTTCCAGTGCACTGACCAGCACTACCTTGCGATCTGGTCTAGCATCAGCAAGGCCTCTGGCCACTCGGTTGATGCCCGATGTGCTGCCGCTGCCGGTAAATATTGCTGTATATTGCGAAGGGTCTGCACCTAGGCAATCTAGGATTTGTGCATATGCCCAGCTTAGTGCCTTAGTCGAAATTTGGGCTGAGGTGTGAACATAGCTATGGGTGTTTGAATAGTGAGGCAGAACCTCTTGAATCGTGTCTAAAGCGATTTGTGCGGCCAAGGGAGATGCAGCGCCATCCATATGGACGCGTCGCTTTCGCGAGCCGTCTGCAGTGGAATAATGGGTATCCAGGCCGATAAACTGTTGATTGAACTTTCCGCTAGGCATAGGCTTAGGCATCACAACTACAACACTGATTGAGAGAATGGCTTTTCATGCCACATTATAGATCAAACATTGTCTCTAGTTGAGTTGGAAATGCCACTATTAGCCATCGATTTTAGGCCTTAGAGCTCCGGCGTGCCGCCCATTATTTTGTACAATATTTTGCTGTAGTGGGTAGGGAAGAGTCGTTGTAGAATATCCATCAATTTTGCATCTGCGCCAATAAGCAAACGCCGTTTGTTTTTAGTGACCGCCTTTAGTATCTGTTGTGCGGCGCTTTCAGCAGTAGTGCGAGCGAGTTTGTCAAAATTAGCAATATCTGCGTCACGTTTTGCAATGCTTTGTGCTGAGCCATCGTGCACAAAACGGCCAGATTTAGCAATATTGGTTTTTATGCCGCCCGGATGAACGGTGGTACAACTAACTGAGCTGCCGGCAATTTCGAGTTCGTGTCGAAGGGCATCTGTCATTCCTTTTACCGCGAACTTGCTGGCATTGTAAGCTGTCTGAGTTGGTACTGAGATGATGCCGAAAATGCTAGATATATTTACGATATGACCCCAGTCAGATTTTTGCAGTATTGGTAGAAACGCTTTGGTGCCAGATAGAACTCCGTAGAAGTTGATGTCCATTAGCCATTTGAAATCATCTACTGAGGTTGTCCATAGTGGCCCTGAACCAAGGGCTACGCCGGCATTGTTGATGACTAGATTTACTGAACCATATTCTTGCTCCACTCGTTCAGCATAAGCAAAAACGGCAGTTTGATCAGCCACATCGAGAATATCTGCCATTACTTTGACATCGTGTTGTTTGCTGATTGTTGCGCGCGTTTCTTCTAGCTCAGTTGAGTTGATATCTACAATAGCAAGTTGGGCGCCTGCTTCTGCTAATTGGTAAGCTAGTTGACGGCCTATTCCGGACCCAGCGCCGGTTACGACGGCGACACAATTATTAAAACGATTCATTTGATGTTCCTGATTGTTAATCGGTTACGGAATTTATAAAACTCCGAAATTTTATGTTGGCGATCGGTTAGGTTCTTGACAGAAAGCTCAGAGCTATGATGCTTGTTGATATAGATGTACGCTTGTGCTGAGAGGTCATTTACTAAGTCTTTTGGTCGAAGCTTGTACTGAGCTCTGAGTCAGATAAGTTCAGTAATATCTCCGCCAGCCACTGGCGAAAGTGAGCAGGATTGTCCTTTGCATAGCCTAAGGCCTCTCCGATACCTTCGCCTGATACAACTTCTCCGATCAGCGCAAGCGTAACTAACATTACAAGTCGATTAGTGTGCTCTAGGTCGACATCTTTGCTGACTGTTTCGCGCAGTTGATGGGCTAGCCCAACAATGCGCTGCATGTTTTGCCTTAGCGAGCTTTCAGCGCCACTCAAATGCATCCAGACTGCGGCTTTGCCTTCATCGTCTGGGTAGGCTGTGTCGAGCACGTGTGTCATTGCTTGAACTCGGTCTTCCTCTTTAGCCTGGAGTGCCTGTGCTATCGCGTTTGTAATACGCTCTGTCGCTCGGGTTCCTATTTTTTCAGCCAGGGCTTCAAGTAGCCCCTCTCTAGAGCCGAAATGGTGAATAATATTTGGATGTGCCATGCCTGCTTGCTTTGCTACGGCGCTAATACGTAGACCCGCAGGCCCTACCTCAACAACAATCTTCTCAGCGGCAACAAGAATTGCTTCTCGGGCATCTTCGGAGGATTTATGTGTTTTCTTTGCCACTTTTATTTAGTTTTTCATTTATGTTAGTTGACAGATTGCATCATATTGATATGATAACCATATTATAGTTTACAATCTTGTAAACAGCAATAAGTAAAGCGCTATGCGAAATTGTAGTTAAACCTAAATTGAGTAAATAGTTATGAACGCCAAAACTGAATTAGAGATCTCTGCATCTTTTTCAAAGTTACCTATAGAGCCAAGGCGGGTAAAATTTGATTTCACAGATATTAATTCCCCTAAGTTTCATTCAGATAATACTGTGTTGAGCGCCTATTGGGTTGGGCTATCTGCTACGTTTCCAAAAGGCGAAGCCGAATTCATTCGGTCAGTAAAACTGTTTGAAGACCAAATTCAAGATGAAAAACTCAAGCGCGAAGTGCAGGAGTTTGCGGCTCAAGAAGCGCATCATTCATTGCAGCATAAGCTGGTAAATGCACAGTTTGATAGTTGTGGTTACAACACCAAGAAGATCGAAGACTATGCCGAGAAGAAAATTTTCGAACGTGTTACAAATTGGGCGCCGGAAAAAAGGTTGATGAGAACAGTCGCTGCTGAACATTTCACTGCCGTGATGGCACACTATGCACTGGTAGAACCCCAAAGCCTAGATACCGTACCAGATTCGCTTCGTAAGCTCTTACAATGGCATTCCATAGAAGAAGTTGAGCACAAGTCAGTTGCATTTGATGTCTATAAACACTGTGTTGGGGATATGGGGAAATTGCGTAGACACTACGCTCATTTCGCTTTTATTGAATTTCCGATGAATATGATAATGATTACGCGTTTTTTACTTAAGGAAATGGGGCATAAAGCCACATGGGCAGAACGAAAAGGCATGTTTAAGTTCTTGTTTGGTAAAGGCGGAATGATAAGTTCGGTTAAAGGCCTATATTTCATGTTTCTTAAAAAGGACTTTCACCCGTGGCAGCATGATGACTCTGAGTTGGTCGAGCAATGGAAGGTAAAGCTTGAATCAAATTTTTTGTAATCTAAAAGGGTCGAATAAAAATTGATCAAAACCATCACCCTCTGATTGCTTACCGATTAGGTAATCGCTAGCGTGTCTGGGCCGTTGTCTCACTATGCTGTTTCTTATTTTATGTTTGGCAGCGCACTTGCAGAGCTTTAACAAGTCAATCACCTTATTTTGAGAATAGATTTATGCCGTTGAACCATTACGATGCAATAATTATTGGCGCTGGAATTTCAGGTATTAGCGCGGCCTATCATTTTCAAACTCAGTGTCCTGGCAAGTCTTATAAAGTGCTTGAGCGGCGAGCAAAAATTGGCGGAACCTGGGATTTATTTAACTATCCGGGTATTCGTTCTGATTCAGATATGTACACATTTGGTTTTTCGTTCAGGCCTTGGAATGATGATTCGGCTATCGCTGAGAAAGGAAAAATACTGGATTACTTGGGAGACACTGCCGCAGAATATGGCATTGATGAGCATATAGATTTTGGCGTGCACATAAAAAGAGCTGCTTGGTCCTCCGAGCATGCGCGGTGGGAGCTTTATACGGATGCTTCAGATTCCGTGTCTGCATACAGTTGTTCGCACATATTTATGTGCGTTGGTTATTACAATTACGACCAAGGGTATAGTCCTGAATTTGCTGGTAGTGAGCAATTTAAAGGAGAACTAATTCATCCACAGTTTTGGCCCGAGAATACCGATTATACAAATAAGAATGTAGTTATTGTGGGTAGTGGTGCCACCGCTGTTACATTATTGCCATCCATGGCCAAAGACGCTAAGTTGGTCACTATGTTGCAACGTTCACCAACCTATTTGGGGGCTAAACCCGCGATTGATCCGTTTGCCAACAAGTTGGCTAAATGGTTTGGCCGCCAAGCTGCAAGGTGGTGGTTTATTATGGTGCAAATGTTTATTTACAATTATTGTAAATTGTTTCCAGAGCGAGCCAAGAAAGCCATAGTAGGTGATATCAAAGAAATACTTGGAGACAAGTTTGAAGCAAAGCACTTTACTCCCAAATATAATCCCTGGGATCAGCGTGTTTGTCTATGCCCTGACGCTGATTTTTTTGAGGCGATTAAGGCCGATAAAGCGAGAGTAGTTACTGATACCATTGATTGCTTCACCGAGAATGGAATTAAGCTGGTATCCGGCACTGAATTACCTGCGGATATAATCGTTACTGCAACCGGTCTAGATATGCTGTTTATGGGAGGTATTGACGTAGAGGTGGATGGAGCTGCCGTGAACCCAGCAAAGTTGTATGTATATAAAGGCCTTATGTGCAGCGAAATACCCAACCTCTACTTAGCAACGGGTTATACGAATGCGTCATGGACCTTGAAAGTTGACCTGACAAATAAATATGCCTGTCGCGTGATTAACTATATGGAAAAGCATGGCTATAAATACTGTGTACCGCAATCGACGTCTGATATCGTTGCTGCACCATTGTTAGATCTGAACTCGGGTTATATAAAAAGGGGTGAAGATCGATTCCCAAAGCAGGCGACCACAGCTCCCTGGAAAATGAATCAAAATTATATATTGGACAATCTAGCGCTTCGTTTTTCGGCGGTATCGAATGAAAGCCTGATTTTTCACAATTAGAACTTGCTCGGTGCACCTTAGCTGGGTGCTGGTCTGGTAAAGTAGCATTTCAAGAGAGTGTTTATCTTGATGTAATTTACACCTTAAATAGGGCACAATTCGAGAATGAAAAAAATTACTCGAGTTCTACTCTTCTCCATATGTATTGCTGTGTTGTTAGCTACATTATTAACGCTGGCAGTTAGCGTCGGCGGCTCTCAGTATAGTGACGTTTCTGTTTTTGCGATTTGTACAATTGCTGCGTTTGGAATTAATTGGTTGGCATTTATTCCAGCCAATATGGCTAAAACCGAGCATTATTATGATCTCACTGGCTCCTTAACCTACTTAACTATTGTAGTCATAGCGTTATCGCTGAGTCAGGAGCCCGATCTTAGAGCGACCATAGTTTCGGCAATGGTGGTGGTATGGGCGTTGCGCCTAGGTAGTTTCCTGTTCAATAGAATTCAAAGAGACGGAAAGGATGACCGCTTTGACGATATCAAGCCGAACGCCTTGCGGTTTTTTTTAGCCTGGACAATCCAGGCTCTGTGGGTGGTTTTTACGGCCGCCTGCGCCTTGGCAATCATTACCACTACCAATCGTTTGCCGCTAGGGGCAATCGGGCTTGCTGGAATCGTGATTTGGGCCTTTGGGTTCATCATTGAAATTATCGCCGACCGACAAAAGTCAGCATTTAAGAAGAATGAGGCAAACAAGGGTCGATTTATTAGTAGCGGGCTTTGGTCTTGGTCACGACATCCCAATTACTTCGGCGAGATTGTGTTGTGGAGCGGTATTGCGGTCTTGGCTTGGCCGGTTTTGCTTGGTTGGCAGTGGCTGGCCATGATTTCGCCAATCTTCGTGTATTTGTTGATAACCCGCATCAGCGGTGTCAATAAGCTGGAAGCAAAGGCCGAGGAGAAGTGGGGCCAAGACTCTGATTATCGTGTGTATAAAGAGCGCACATCAAGCCTGATACTTATGCCACCAAAATGAAAGCTAGTGCTATTTAGAGGTTGATTTATAAGAAAACATCAAGAGAGCAATGGTGTCGTAAATCAAGAAAAGCTAATTTATTCCAAATCAGCGCTTATGTAATAGTGTCGAAATATCAGAATTGCGTTTTTTAATGGACATATAGATAATTAAATAGTCAAAAAACGTTAAAATTAGTGATTTCTTTCTTAATAGAAGCTGATAAACTAATCTCTCAGTGTGGCTAGCAGAACCCAACCCTATTCTCGGCCATATTGTTTGATCAAGCCTTTTCCTGGATTTGGATTAGGTTTGGTTATGAGGTGATCCTAGGGGGGGAGTCATCTCATCGAATTAAGGCCTATGGACAGGCCTTAATTCGTAAAGACCCTTATGCGACATCCACGCATAAGGGTTTTTTTTGCTAGCAGTTTCCAATCCCTGCCTATCTTATACTAAGCAATTAGTCAAACATTCAAGTGTTTATTTATCGTAATCAAGGTAATAGTTGCTAATATGGTCTGTCCCTCAATGTCGGTTTACCGACACAATACGTAGGAGACTCAAATGAACCACCATATAACAACCAAAGTGAAAATAAACTCAGTAGGTACTTATCTGCCCCCAGAAATCGTTAAATCAACGGATTTGATGAATGAAATTGATTCCGAGAATCAATATGACATTCCAATTGATTGGATGTCAAATGTGCTGGGAATTGAAGAGCGGAGAGTAGCGTCGGATAGCTCAAAACCATCAGATTTAGCTATTCCAGCAGCTAGAGAGGCTATTGAGTCCTGTGCCGGTCTGGACCCGCAAGATATTGATTTAGTTATATTTTGTGGAATGGAGCGTGATCAGCCTGAGCCTGCAACTGCTCACACAATTCAAAACGCATTGGGTCTTAATGCCAATCATGTATTTGATGTTGCCAATGCTTGTTTCGGCTTCATCGATGCTATGGAAATTGCCTCAAGCTTTATAAAGTGTGGTATAGCCAGATACGCTTTAGTGGTGACAGGTGAAGTGCCTTCCCGCGTGTTACGGGCCGCTGTAAAGTCACTAAAATCAGGTGTCGATATTAAAACAGCCCGAAATATTATTGGAGCATTATCTGTTGGAGATGCTGGCGGAGCTGCTATAATAAGTGCTTCAGATGATTATGACAAATCTGGATTCGAATTATTTAACATGATGTGTCAAAGCTCATTGGCTGATAAATGTACGTATAAGAAGAGCGAGGATGGAGTTATTGAAGGACAAATGGTTATGGCTCCGCTTGCAAATTTCTTCATCAAAACCAATCACCGTTTGATCGATGAAACGCTTGATAAATTGGGATGGGATAACTTTGATTGGATGTTAACGCATCAGATTGGAAAGAAACCATTCGAAAGATTGTCCGGCCTCAATGGTGTGAAACCCAATAGCATGATCAAGACATTTGATAAGTTAGGTAATATAACAACGGCTACATTTCCTGTTAATTTTAAGAAACTTTGTGAAGAGAATCAGGTAATAGCAGGCGATAAAATTGGTGGATGTTTTGGCGGGTCTGGTATGGCGATAGGCCAATTCGGTTATACGTTTTAGCCTGAATCGCGTCGTACATTCAAGAATGTTTGGTTAATTATAATGATAATGGTTAAGTTTTACGAAGTATCGTCGCGTAATTTCATAGGAGAGCTTAAATGAGTTTATTTGTAATTCCGGCTTTGTTCGCTTTGTTGATCAAAGTCGGTGTGTTATCAATCTCTGTGAAAGGAGCCTTTAAATCACCGATATTTTTCACCATGGTGCTTTTTTTCGCTTGTCACAATATTGCAGAAGTCTTGTCAATTATTGAGTCCTTTGGCGGCGAAGGTCTAAACCAAATCCTAGGATGGTATTACTTGATGACTGTTGGATCATTGGCTGCCATGTTACTTTATGCAGCAGATATTAGTGGTTTGTCAGGTAGGTTTGGAAAAAACATTGCCAATATATTTTCTGGGACAGTGATTGTGATTGCTGTGAGTTTAGGCTCAATTATTATCTTTACTGATCTTATTGTAGCGGGCACCAAGTCTATTGGGTACATTATGACCGCTGAGCGCGGCCAATTTTATTGGTTGTTTACACTTAATTCTTTGATTAGTTTCACCGCCATTGTTTATTTGTTAATTGATGGGTATCGCAATGCACGTAGCCATCGAGAGGAAATAAGCTGTGCTTACACATTGATCGCTCTAGCTCCAATTGTGTTGGCTAGTATTGGTTTGATAGTATTTATGAGGCTTGGAATTGAAATCAATGCCATGGCAGTTTTACCAATATCTACAGCCTTATTTCTACTCATAACATTGAAAACAGAACGTCAGCACCAACTTACTGACATACGACGCCATATCCCTTTCTCTCTAGAAAGGAAAACCTCAGCTAAAATAATGGAGGTTTTTTCTCGGTATGCTAGTGATGAAATAAATTACCGAGATGGCATGGCCGAGATCGAAAAGATGCTGGTTTTGCATAAGCATGACAAAAATGATGGCAATGTTACCAACACTGCTTCGTCTATGGAGATACCAAGGTCGTCACTTTATTCCATATTTCGCAGATTAGATATCGAGCTCAAGGAAAATAAGTCTTAATCTCTTCGAAGCTACTATTGTTGATTCGTGGCGCAAGGGCGAGCATAAAATACTAGCTTTTTGCAATCCCGCTTTCTCACACTTAGCTCGCGGCAGCCTTTGTTGCTGCGCTCTTTACTTGGGTTGCGCGGCTAATAGTCCTGCAAGCCGTAGCCGAATTGGAAGAGCGCGTGTTCTGCGTCTTGAGCCAGCGGTAAATCGGCAATATCGGCAGGCCAGGCATGAGGTAGTTTTCCCTTAGGTTTAAATCCATCCACGGAGAATAAAAAGTCTGCGACACCGCTGCCCTCAGAACCAGGTAGCCAGGCCGCGACGAAGGCATCACTTTTACTTAATTCATCGTTGATTATTAGCGTTCTTCCGGAAATTAAAATTACCACTAGCTGTTTACTATGCTTTTCACAGTTTGCTATAAGCGCCTTATGCTCTTTGCTAAGCCATAGTTCATCGGAATCACCGAACATTTCTGCATAAGGTTGTTCGCCGACTACCACAATCGCCTTGTCGGCTAACATTCCTTCATAACAGCCTTGTTCTGAATATTTGGCTTTGTGCGCGATGGACTTGATACCATCAAAGATGGTTGTGGCGCCCTGGTAGCTTTCGTTCTGACCCTGCCAATGAATTGACCAGCCACCGCTTTGCAGTCCGCTGTTATTTGCGTGTTTCCCGACAACAATGACTCTTTCATCCGCCTGTAGTGGTAAGGCTGAGTTTTGGCTTTTTAACAATACTAGTGATTCTCTAACCGCCTGACGTGCCACCTCACGATGCGTATCTGAGCCTA
>Ga0316189_10002606_pt1 | contig 17649 bp, 14 predicted proteins | sample LowCovwburrow_MG_FD_204930 | JGI IMG/M metagenome (GOLD analysis project Ga0316189, IMG submission 204930) | Coastal sediment microbial communities from Maine, United States - Lowes Cove worm burrow | ecosystem: Environmental > Aquatic > Marine > Coastal > Sediment | place: USA: Maine...
GCACCGACGTGACCGGCTTCGGGTTCGTCGGACACGCGTGGGAGATGGCAAAGGCGTCGGGGGTCACCCTGCACTTCGAAGCGGACGCGATACCGCTGCTTCCCGAGGTGCTCGCGCTGGCGGAGGCGGGCCACCTCACCCGCGGCGAGGAGAGCAACCGCTCCTACGTCGGCGATGCGCTGCGGTTTGTCCAGGTCCGGTCGGCGCTGCAGTCCGCGCTCGTGGATCCTCAGACCTCGGGGGGACTGCTGCTGTGCGTGCCGTCCGACCAGGTCGCTGCGCTGGCCGAGGTGGGCACGCTCGTCGGACACGTGGACGGCGGACCGGCATCCGTTGTGATCACGGGCTGACGAGCCGGATCTGTACGGGGAGCGCGCTTCCGCGCACGATCTCGTTGCTGGCCTGCTTGTCTACGTCGTAGCCGAGGCGCTGCAGCTCCTCGGCGAACCGGGTGAGGTCCGGCTGGGGAACGTGGATCATCAGATCCTCGGTGGGCCCGGACATCGCGGCCGTGCTGATCTCAGCGCCGGCCAGGGTGGTGGCCCCGCCGTAGCGCGCGGCGAGTCGGAGCACCGCCAGCTTGAGCTCGGGGGCGCTGCTGCGGACGGTGTAGCGATACCCCGGGCTCGCAAGGACGTCTGCCTCCTCGCCCGTACCGTCGGCTGGGGCGTTCGGGGCCGCGTCGGGACCCTGTGCCTCGGCAATGGCCGGTTCTGCGTCGGCCTGGCCCGAGGGGGGCGCCACGTGGACTGCGGTCGCCGGCGTGGGGACCTCCGTGACCGGCACCGGCACACTGGGCGATTCAGCGGGGACCTTCGCCATGGCGTCGAGCTGCGCGGCGGCCGGTGCGGTCTGCGCGGGGGGACCATCGCTCCAGGCGTCCACGTCGGTGCCACTTGGGGCGGGTCCCTGCTGTAGGACCAGCAGCAGAGCAGCGACCGCGGCGGCAGCGACCAGCCAGCCCTCGAGACGCAGCCCCAGGGGCTGTCGGAGCCACGCCCAGGCGGAGGGCGGGGGGTGCTCGGCCGCGACGCGCTCCATCAGGCGTTCGTGGAACCCCTCAGGCGCGGCGACCTGACCGTGCTCGCCGAGAAATCGTGCCACTGACTGCAGCTGCAAGAGCTGAGCGCGCAGGCCGGGGTCCGCCGCCAGTGCGGCGTCCAGGGTCTCGACCTCAGCGGGGCCCAGCTCGTCGTCGAGGTACGCGGACAGGTTGGCGTTGATGTGGGGCTGCGGCGTAGTCACAGGACGTCATCTCGTTGGAGGGTGCGGAAGAGAACGCGCGCGAGCTTTGCACGTGCGCGGTGGAGCCGGCTCTTTACAGTACCCCTCGGAAGGTCGAGGATCTCGGAGATCTCGTCGTAGGAGAGGTCCTGGATGTCGCGCAGGACGATGATGTGGCGCTGCTCCTCGTCGAGCTTGCCGAGCGCTTGCTGTACCTGTTGGCCCGCCTGGGCGGTCTGCAGCGGCGCGTCGGTGCCCGGTCCCGGGTCGGGGAGCTGCCGAAACGGTGCGTCCTCGGTGTTGGAGGTGCCCTGAAGGGCGTCGTGCTTGTCGTGGTGGCGCCGGTATTGGTACATCCGGCGGTTCTTGCAGTGGTTGGCGACCACCCGGTAGATCCAGGTGGACAACAGAGACTCCCCTCGGAACCGCCCCAGGGAACGGAACAGCGCAAGGAACACGTCCTGCGCGACTTCCTCGGCGATCTGGCGGTCCCCCATCCAGCGGAACGCCATCGTGAACACGCGGTCCTGATAGCGCTGGACGATCTGACCGTACGCGTCTCGGTCTCCCTCCTTGAACCGCGCGACCAGCTCCACGTCGGACAAGGGAGATGGCATCTGCAGTGTCACTCCCTGTCCGACCACGGTCCGTCGCTACGGTTCCCGGAGGGTGCTACGTGTCGTCGTCGAAGGCGCGGTTGTCGACTCGGATCCGGCGCCCCGTGCGAACCGACTGCATCACCTCGTCGAAGGTGTTGCGCGGGCTCGGGAAGATCGCCTTGCGCACCTTCGCCTCGTGGAAGGTGCAGCCGTCGAGGTTGGCGAAGTCGAAGTCCGTCTCCTCGAGGTTGGCGCTGTTGAACGATGCGTCTTTGCAGTCGCAGTTCCACAGAGACGCGCCGGACAGATCGGCGCCCCGGAACGAGGCGCGGGAGAGGTTGGACTCGGCGAGCTTGCTGCGACGCAGGTCGGCGCCGTCGAGGTTGACGCCCGTGAGGTCAAGCCCACGGAGGTCGGTGTCGGACAGCGAGTCGCCGCGCGCGTGCGCGTCGATGATCTGCTTCTTGCTCAGGGGGCGGGGACTGCCCATTTCGCTTTCTCCGCCTCCAGGGGCTGGCTAAGGCGCGCCAAGATCAGCTCGGCGAGGTGGGAACCGGTGAGTCGGTCGGCGTGGAAGGCGCCGCCGGGGTTCAATGTGTTGACCTCGATGAGGTTGCCGCCGATAACGTCGAGTCCGGCGAGCCGGACCCCAGTTTGGGTCAAGTAGGGAGTGATCTGGCGGACCAGGGCTGCGTCTTCGTCGGTGATCGTCGTCGGCTCGGCGAGCCCACCTCGCTTGAGGTTGTGCCGGAACTCTCCCGGTGCACGGCGCCGAAGGTACCCCCCGATGACATCACCGTCCAGCCAAACCAGCCGCTTCTCACCCTCCTCAGCCTCTGGCAGGTAGGCCTGGACGACGACGTAGCCGTCTCCGACATCCCGCGCGCGGTCGAACGCCTGGTCGAGCGCAGCGGGGTTGCCGGGGTATACGCGCGACACGGCCCGGCCGCCGCTCCCGCGAGCGGGCTTGACCACGACCCCGTCGCGGTGTTCGCCGTAGAACACCTGGCAGCTCGCGCGGCTGCGCGTGACCACCGAGGGGGGCGTCTGCAGGTCGGGGATGGTGGCCAGCCAGGCCTTGTGCGACACCCGGAGCAGCCCCTCGGGGTCGTTGACCACCCGCACGCCGTTCTCTTTGACGAGCGCGGCGAACGTGAGGATGCTCGGATCGAGCGGCGCGGCGCGCAGGAGCATCAGGTCGATCCGGTGCAGGTCGACGTAGCGGCGGGGTGCGCGGCGCTGCGACAGGAGGGCCGCGAGCTGGTCGTCGGGCACGGGCATGTCGAACGCGTGCGCGCGCCCGAGCAACCTGCCCATGCTGTCGATCTCGAAGTCCCAGGGCTCGATGAACCGGACGGTGTCGCCGCGGTCCAACGCCGCGCGTGCCAAGTGCACGGTGGTCCAGGTCTCGTCGACCGATGCGGCCCGGGTGATGACGAAGGCGATTCTCACCTGGCCGGCATATTCGAGTGCGGCACGGCCTGCTACGATGCACCTCCTCGGAGGGTCAATGCGGTGTACGGTGCTGGGTGCGGGCTCGTGGGGAACGGCGCTCGCGATTCAGCTCGCGCGTGTTGGTCACGACACGGTGCTGTGGGACCGAAACGCAGATCGCTGCGACGAGATCAACCGGAACCACCGCAATCCTCGATACCTCACCGAGGTGTCGCTGCCCGAAGCGCTGGTGGCCGAGCCGGACCTCGCGAGGGCAGCGGCCCACGCTGAGCTGCTCGTGCCGGTGGTCCCGTCGCACGCACTGCGCGAGGTCTTGGAGGCGGCGCGCGCCGAGCTGTCGGACGACCTGCCTGTGTGCTGTGCCACAAAGGGGCTGGAGGGCGGATCGCTCGTCACGATGCACGATGTGTGCTCGCAGGTCCTGGGCAGCCCCGAGCGCGTCAGCCTGCTGTACGGGCCCTCCTTTGCGCTCGAGGTGGCTCGGGGGCTTCCCACCGCGGTCGTCGTCGCCGGCGAGGAGGCCGCTTCGCACGTGGCCGCGGAGGCGTTCCACGGCGATCTGTTTCGCGCCTACCACACCCACGACGTCGTCGGTGTGGCGGTCGGCGGCTCGATCAAGAACGTGATGGCCATCGCCAGTGGGGTCTCGGACGGACTGGGTCTCGGGGCCAACGCGCGCGCCGGCATCATCACGCGCGGGCTGGCCGAGATCGCACGGCTCGCGGTGGCCATGGGGGCCGAGCCGCTCACGATGATGGGACTGGCGGGGATCGGCGACCTGGTCCTCACGTGCACGGGCAACCTGTCACGCAACCGGCGTGTGGGCCTCGCGCTGGGCGCCGGCCGCTCGCTGGACGACATCCTCGCCGAGCTAGGCGAGGTCGCCGAGGGCGTGACCACCGCCGAGTCCGCGCACGCGCTATCGCGCTCCCTCGAGATAGAGATGCCGATCACGCAGCAGATCTACGAGATGCTGTACGAGGGCACGCCCGCGCAGGAAGCGCTGATGTCGTTGATGGGCCGCGTGCGGCGCGCCGAGCGGGACTGAGGCGGCCACCCGGCCGCTACGCGAGCGCCGACTCCTGGCCGGAGTCTCGAACGAACAGGCACGGGGCCCCCGCCGCGCGGTGCAGAGCAGAGAGGCGCTGCAGGTCGATCACATCGGACAGCCCCAGCACGTGGATGTTGCAGGGCGGGGCGTTCTGAAGCTTGTCTTTCAGCGTGCCCGAGAGGATGAACGGGGTGGTGGCGGGCAGCCGCCCCAGCTCGATCAGGTCGTTGAGGAACGCGGTCGCACCGGGTCGCGAGGACTCGCTGCGGAGCACGGTGACCAGTCGGGTTCGACCGCGGACGGGTCGCGCGAGCAGGTAGCCGAGGAGCACCGGCAGATCGAGGTTGGCGACGTGCAGCGACAGGGCCCAGTCGGGCGAGCGGTCGGACAGCCACACGGTGGTGGTCCGTGGCGGCGCGAGCGCCTGGCCCGGCGTGTCGAAGGCGAGCACGAGACCCACCCCCGCTTGCTTGGCGTGGTCCGAGACGTCCTGGAGGACTGCGGGGGTGTTGTGCCGCGCCGAGAGCAGCACGAGGTTGGGCGCGAAGAATGTCCCCTGCATCGCGTTGATCGACAGGCGGGCGCCCTGGCCGGGAGACTCCTCGGCCATCCGATGCCAGCTGACGAAGCGCTCGGCCTCCCGCATCGAGCTGACGATGTCCTCGAGCGTGGTCGCGAGCGCCGGGTCGGCGCTCACCGCCACGAACTTGATCGAGCCACGGTGCCTGGTGATCGCGGAGGCGACGCCGGCCAGGGCCCGCGCCTCCTCTGCGGTGGCCACGGGCACGAGCAGATCGGGCTTCCAGGTGCGCTCCGACTTCTCCATGCGGGCCGCCCGCAGCGCGGCCCACGCAGCGACCGTCTGGGCGATGCCGGACTGCACGGTCTCCCAGGGAGTCTCGAGCATGCCCTGCTGGCGTCGGTGAGTGAGCCAGCCGTAGATGCCGATGACGAACATCACCTCGGGAACCCCGCCAGCAGGCGAGGAGAGCGTCAGGCCTGCCAAGCACGCCGCGGTTCCCAGCACGGGGACCCAGGTGGGGACGGCGAAGCGCGGGCGCCAGCTCACCAGGCCGAGCCCTTGCTCGATCGAGACGACCACGTTGATCGCCAGGTAGGTCATCACGAAGAAGCTGGTGATGATGGGGGCGATCGCGTCGAGAGAGCCGGCGAGCAGCCCCAGCCCGGCCAGTCCCAGGGTGACGAGCGTGGCGTTGCGCGGCTCGCCGTCGGCTTCCACGCTCAGCCACTCCGCGGCCGGGACCACGCGGTGGGCGGCCATGGCCTGCAGCAGCCGCGGCGCGGCCACGAGCGTGGACATGGAGGCCATCAGCGTGCTGGACAGCAGCCCGATGAGGACGAGCGGCCCGAACAGCGCGTTGTCGACCATCGTGAGGTTGTTGGCGCGCAGCTCCTCCGGTGTGGCGACCGTGCTGTACCAGATGGCGCCCAGCACGTAGACCACCAGGGTGGTTCCCCATGCCGCCATCGTGCCGCGCGGGATCGAGTGGGTGGGGCGTGCGAGGCTGCCGCTCATGCCGGCCCCCACCATGATCCCGGTGGCTGCTGGGAAGAACAGCGCAAAGCACTCGATCAGGGAGGCGTCCGCAAACCGACCGATCACCTGAGGCGTATGGGGTGTGGCCGTGCTCCAGCCGCCGAGACCCGACGCGATCGCGAGCGCCACCACCACGAGCATCACCGCCTGGGCGCGGGCGGCCAAGGCGGCAGAGGCGAGCACGACCGCCCCGACCCCGACGTAGGCCACGCCGACCACCATCCACGCGGGATGGTCTGGGAAGAAGTAGGCGTAGCCCTCGGTGAACGCGTACAGGTACATCACCGACGAGATCGTCTGGGCGAGGTACAGCGGGATCCCGATGGCACCGCCCGCCTCGAGGCCGAGCGCTGTGCTGATGATGGCGAAGGCGCCGCCGGCTCGCAGCCGGAAGTTCGTGGCGATCGAGGAGACCGCCAGCGCGGTGGTTCCCGTGATCGTGTAGGCGGCCGCGATCACGAGCAATGCGCCGCCCAAGCCGGCGTTGCCGACCAGCCATCCCTCGCGCAGGTAGAGCATCGCGCCCAGCACGGTCAGGACGATGGGGCGATATACACCCGCAAACGTTCCGAACCGGACTGGTCCGTCCGGTTCGACGTGACCCAGGAGACCTCCAGTCAGAGTGTAGCGTGCGCGAGGGGTGCGGCGGTTACGCTGGTGCCGGAGGTCTGGTGGCGGTCGTCGAGGCAGTCGGACTCGGGCGCCGTTTCGGAGCGCTTCATGCCCTGCAGGGAGTCTCGTTCGCGGTGGAACCGGGCCGCGTCGTGGGGCTCCTGGGTCCCAATGGCGCTGGGAAGACCACGGCGATGAAGATCCTGTGTGGGGTGCTCGCTCCGACGTCGGGGACGGTCCGCGTGGCGGGTCACGATGTTCTTCACGACCCGGTCGCGGCGCGCCGCCACCTGGGCTGGCTGCCCGAGGGGGCCCCGCACATCGCCGAGATTACGGTGCGTGCCGCACTCAGGTTCGCGGCGCGGATCCGGGGCCTGGGTCCCGCGCAGACCTCGCGGGCGCTGGAGCGCACCGAGGCGTCCTGCGGGCTGACCGGGCGGCTCGATCAATCGATCGGGACGCTGTCGCGCGGCTTTCGGCAGCGCGTAGGGCTCGCGCAGGCGCTCGTTCACGAGCCGGAGATCCTGATCCTCGACGAGCCCACGACGGGGCTCGATCCCAACCAGGTCGCCGAGATGCGCGCGTTGGTGCGCGACGTGGGCCGCACGCGGACCGTGTTGCTGTCCACCCACGTGCTGTCCGAGGTGACCGCGCTGTGCGATCGGGTGCTGATCCTGCACCGGGGCCGCCTGGTCGCCGATGACAGCCCGCAGACGCTGGTGGCGTCGGCCCGCGGGACGGCGCTTCGAGTGACGGTGGCACCAGGCAAGGTGTCGCTGAGCCGCGCAGCACTTCAGGAGCAGCTCGGCGCGCTCCCGGGGGTGCGCGCGACGACGCCGGTTGCGACCGACGGGGCGCTCCGTTTCGAGCTCACCGCCGACGTCGACGTGCGCGAGGCCGTGTTTCGCTGGGCGGTCGCCGGCGGGCACGTCCTGGTCGAGCTTTCGCCCCATCACCGTGATCTCGAGGAGGTGTTCCGGCACCTCACGGAGGCCCCTTGAGTGCGCCCGCACTGGTCGTCGGCACTGCCGGACACATCGACCACGGAAAGACCAGCCTCGTCCGCGCGCTCACCGGGGTCGACCTCGACTCCACTCCTGAAGAGCAGGCGCGGGGCATCACCATCAACCTCGGCTTCACGCCGCTCGACCTCCCCTCGGGTCGCCGGGTGGGCTTCGTGGACGTGCCGGGGCACGAGCGCCTCGTCCGCACGATGATCGCGGGCGCGACCGGCATCGACGCAGTGCTGCTCTGCGTGAGCGCCGTGGACGGCGCCATGCCGCAGACCCGGGAGCACCTGGCGATCCTCGACCTCCTCGGGGTGCGAAACGGCGCGGTGGTCCTGACGATGGCCGACCTCGTGGACGACGACATGCTTGAGCTCGCCGCCGAGGACGTGCAGGACGCGGTCGCTGGCACGTTCCTGGAGGGCGCGCCCGTGGTCGCGACGTCATCGGTCACCAAGCGGGGAGTCGAGGAGGTGCTCCAGGTCGTCTCGGCGTTCCCGGACACGATCCGCAGCGAGAGCGGCCCGTTTCGGATGCCGGTGGACCGCAGCTTCTCGCGGCCGGGGTTCGGCACCGTGGCGACGGGCACCACCTGGTCGGGCGCGGTCGACGACGGCTCGACGGTCACGCTGCTGCCTCAGGGCGTCACGGCGCGCGTTCGCGGCATCGAGGTCCACGGCGACAAGGTCGGGCGCGCCCTCCCCGGGCGGCGTACGGCGCTCAACCTGGCCGGCACCGAGCAGGTGCCCCGCGGGACCGTGGTGACGCTCGGGTCGGTGCCGACGCCGCAGATGGTCGACGTGCGCTACACGCACCTGGCCGGCGCGCCGCCGCTCAAGGATGGCGCCGCGGTGCGGGTGCTGCTCGGGACGGCGGAGCGGCTCGGACGCTTCGTGATCGCAGGGCCGCTGGACGTGGTGGTTGCGGGCACGCAGGTGTGGGCGCAGCTGAGGCTGGAGGCGCCGCTGCCCTGTCTGCCGGGGGATCGGTTCGTGGTGCGTCGGCCGAGCCCCGCTGAGACGCTCGGGGGGGGTGCGGTGGTCGATCCGTGGGCGCCCAAGCTGCGCCGGCGGGACCAGGCGCAGGCAGCGGCTCAGCTGCAGCGCCTGTCGGAGGGGGACGTCACCGTGTTGCTCGAGCGCGCCGGCGAGGAGGGGCTGACCCCGGAGGCCTGGGCCGAGCGAGGCGGTGCCAATGTAGGCGAGGTGTTGGGCGATCGCCGGGTCGCGGCGCCCATCGCTGCGCGTCTGCAGGGGGCGCTGCTCGAGGCGCTCGCGGCGTACCACGAGGCACAGCCGCTCTCGCTGGGGGCTCACCGGCGCGAGCTTCGTCGCGATCGGCTGGCGCACCTCACCGATCGGATGTTCGATGCGCTGTTGGAGCGCCTGAGCGCGATCAGCGCGGTGCGGATCGAGGGGCCGTTGATCCGGGTCGAGGGCTTCGCAGTGGCGCTGAGCGCCACCGAGCAGGCGCTGCGGGATCGGGTGCTGCGCGTGGTCTCGGAGGCGGCGCTGTCCGGGGTCGCGCCCAAGAAGCTGCATGAGGCCGTGCCCAGCCCTAAGGTGCAGGCGCTGCTGCGGTTGCTGGAGGCGGAGGGGTCCCTCACCGAGGTGACGGGCATCGGCTGGGTCGACCCAGCGGCGCTGACCGGGCTCGAGGCGTCGCTGGGCATCTGGTTCGGCGACAATGCAGAGCTGTCGCCGGGGGACTTCAAGGAGCTCACCGGCCTGACGCGGAAGGCCGCCATCCCGCTGCTGGAGTGGCTGGACCGTGGCAAGCTGACGCGGCGCAACGGCGGCGTTCGGGTTGCCGGTCCGAAGCTGCGCTAGCGCAGGACGCCGAGGCCGCCGGTGATCGAGCCGAGCCGGGACGTGCGCACGTCGGCGAGGTCTTCGCGGGCGTCGACCCAGCGGTCGCGCGCGCCTCCGATCATCGCGACCTGGCTCATTCCCATGCCCTCGGCGCGTACGCGCGCGGCCTCGGCCTCGGCCAGCGCCACGAAGTGCGCGGCAACCATCGGCGCCTCTGCGCGGGGCGCGTCCTGGACCTGGAAGAACGCCTGCTCGAGCGCCTTGCGATCTCCGCCTTTGGCGGTCAGCTCGGTGATCAGGCCTCGCTGTTCGTGGACCTCGTCGAGCAGGTCGAGCTCGGCGGTGTCGAGCGCCATGCTGGCGCTGACCTTGAGCGCGACGCCGAATCCGACCACCACGATCAGCAACGTTGCCGCTGCGACGACGGCGGCGGCGGCGTAGAACCAAGCGACACCGATCTTGGCATCGGGTGAGGTCGCGACCTCCCGCTCTCGGCGCGCCTTGGCTTCCGCGTTCTCGATGATCTCATCGACGTGGCGGCGGACGCGCTCCACTGTCGACAGGTCGATGTACTCGGGGATGTCCTCGACCGACAGCTCACCCAAGCTGGCGCGGGCCCGCGACGCGCCGATGTTGCGCTCGGGGAGGCGGTAGGGCATCACGGTGGGCGCGTCTTCGTAGCCGGTGTCGCTGTACAGCGTGGTGGACTGGCCCTCGAGCATCCGCGCGAGGTCCTGCCGGTTGGGGACGGGCGGCGGGACGGCGGCCTGCGTGCCGCGCTCGAGCGCCTCACGGAGATCCTCGACACCGGCGCTGGGGTCGACCCACTCGGGCGGGACCCGAGGCAGATCGAGCACAGCGTCCGTCAGCGGTGCAGAGGGGACGACCGGGAGCTGCGGGAGCAGGGCGCGCAGCGCGTTGGACAGCACCTGCACTGACGCCATTCGATCGTCGCGGTCGTAGCGGCAGGCATCGAGGATGGGCGTGCGGAGGAGCTCGGGGATGGGCGCCAGGATCTCGTCGCGTGCCTCGGCGAAGAACAGCTCGGCGCTCGTCTTCAGGCTGAGCAGCGTGTAGAGCGTGGCCCCGAGGCTGTAGACGTCGGCGCGCTCGTCGACCGCCTTGGCGTCACTGCGCTGCTCGGGCGACATGTAGGCGAAGGTGCCCATGACCGAGCCGGTCTGGGTCATCGACAGCGCCTCGGCCACCTGGGCGATCCCGAAGTCGGTGACCAGCGTGCGACCGTCTTCGCCGAGCAGGAGGTTGTGCGGCTTGATGTCGCGGTGGACGACGCCTTCGCCGTGGGCGTGGCCGATCCCGGCGCAGGCATCGATGATGAGCTGGCAGGCCACTCTGGGCGGCATGTACCCGTTGCGCTTCAGCCAGTCGGTGACCCCGCCGCCGCGCGCCAGCTCCATGATGATGTAGGGCGTGACCCCGTCGACTCCGACGTCGTGGACGCGCAGCACGTTGCGGTGCGACATTCGGGCCATCGCGCGGGCTTCGCGCTCGAAGCGGGCGCGGACCTCTGCATCGTCGAGGTAGTCGACGGCCAGCACCTTGGCCGCACGCCAGGCCTTTTGGTTGGTGTCGTACGTGAGGTATACCCGTGCCTGCGCCCCTTTTCCCAGCAGTCGGGTCACAACGTAGCGACCGTTCAGGCTGGGGGGACGGGCTGAGTAGTGGACCAACGGCTCCGCGTGTTGCACGATCGAAGCGTACTGCGTTCCGACTCCTCTGCGGTTACCCGCCCGTCTCTCCGCGAGATATGAGCGGACGCCGGAGGTGGAGAGATGCTGGTACCTCGCACGCACACGTGCGGAGAGCTGCGTTCCGGAGATGTCGGTACCGACGTCGTGGTCCAAGGGTGGGCGCACGCCGTCCGCGATCGTGGCGGGGTGACCTTCCTGATCCTCCGAGATCGGTACGGCCTGGTCCAGGTCACGGTCGACGAGCGGAGCCCGCAGGTCGTGCGCGACGCGGTGAAGCAGGTACGGCTCGAGTACGTGGTGCAGGCGCGCGGCGCGGTCTCAGCGCGCGATGCGGGCGCTGTGAACGCCAAGATGGAGACCGGCACCATCGAGATCGTGGTCTCGGAGCTGCACATCCTGGCCGATACCCAGCCGCTTCCGTTCGGAGTCCACGACCACGGGTCGGACGCGGGCGATGAAGTGCGGCTCAAGTATCGGTACCTCGACCTGCGGCGTCCGGAGCTCCAGCGGAACCTGGTCCTCCGGCACCGCGCCGCGCAGGCCGCCCGCGCGGCGCTCGACGCGCTCGACTTCGTCGAGATCGAGACCCCGATCCTCACGCGGGCCACGCCCGAGGGCGCGCGCGACTACATCGTGCCCAGCCGGGTCCACCCGGGGGAGTGGTACGCACTGCCGCAGTCGCCGCAGATCTTCAAGCAGATCCTGATGGTGGCGGGCATGGACCGCTACTTCCAGGTGTGCCGGTGCTTCCGCGACGAGGACCTCAGGGTCGACCGGCAGCCGGAGTTCACGCAGATCGACATCGAGATGTCGTTCCCCACGCAGGCGGTCGTCCTCCACGTGGTGGAGACGGTTGTCCGGCGCATGTGGAGCGACGTACGGGGCGAGGAGCTCGGCGAGATCCCGCTGATCACGTACGCCGAGGCGATGGACCGGTTCGGGGTCGACGCACCCGACATGCGGTTCGGCATGGAGCTGGTCGATCTCGCGGGGCCGCTCGCCCAGACCGACTTCGCGCCCATTCGGGCGGCGCTCGACGGCGACGGCGCGTGCCGCGGCTTTGTGGTCGCTGGCGGTGCCGGCGACACCAGCCGCAAGGTCCTCGACAAGTACACCGAGCTCGTGCGCAACTATGGCCTGACGGGCCTGCTGTATGGCAAGGTCACGGCCGATGCGATCACCGGCGCGCTCGGCAAGGCGGTGTCGGACCGCGCGGCGTTCCTCGCCGCGGTCGGCGCGGCTGAGGGCGACCTCATCTTGGTGGGGGCCGGGCCCGGCTCCCGGGTCTCGGCGGCGATGGGTCGCCTGCGGGTCCACGTGGCGCACCAGCGCGAGATGGTCCGCGAGGGCTTCGCGTTTGTCTGGGTCGTCGACTTTCCTGCCTTCGAGTGGGACGAAGACGCACAGCGCTGGTTCGCGATGCACCACCCGTTCACCAGCCCCAAGCCCGAGCACATTCCGCTGCTTGCCGAGGGCCGGCACGGCGAGGTGCTCTCGGATGCCTACGACCTCGTGTGCAACGGCATGGAGGCCGGGGGCGGCTCCATCCGAATCCACCGCAGCGACGTGCAGCTGCAGGTGTTCGATGCGCTCGGCATCGGCCCCGAAGAGCAGCGCGACAAGTTTGGCTTCCTCCTCGACGCGCTCTCCCACGGCGCGCCGCCACACGGTGGGCTCGCGCTCGGCCTGGACCGGCTCGTCATGTTGTTGACCGACGCGCAGTCCATCCGAGACGTGATCGCGTTCCCGAAGACCACGAGCGCGCAGGACCTGATGAGCGAGGCGCCCAGCCGCGTCTCCGCAGATCAGCTCGCCGAGGTGCACGTTAGGAACACCTGATGCCCACCTCCGAACGCTTCGACGCTGCCGTGGCGCTCGCCCTGGAGGACTTCCGCCACGTCCACCGCAAGGGGGGGAGCATCCCGTACATGACCCACCTGCTGGCGGTCACTGCGCTGGTGGGGGAAGCTGGCGGTGATGAGGACCAGCTGATCGCGGCGGTGCTTCATGACTGGCTCGAGGACATCGGGCACGCGACCCCGTTCGTGCTCGAGTCGCGGTTCGGGCTGCGGGTGCGGCGGCTGGTGGAGGCGCTGTCCGACAGCGTGGTGCTGCCCAAGCCGCCGTGGCGGGCGCGCAAGGAGCGCTATGTGGCGCAGCTTCGCGAGGAGCCTGACGAAGTGCGGCTCATCAGCTGTGCCGACAAGCTGCACAACAGCCGAAGCCTCGTGCGGGACGTGCGTCTGCACGGTCCCAGCACCCTCTCCCGGTTCCGCGGGGGGCTCCAGGGCACGCTGTGGTACTACCACTCTGTGCACGCGGCCCTCGCCAACGGCTGGTCCCACTGGCTGCTCGATGAGCTCGACAACGAGGTCGAGACACTCCATGGGTTGCTGGCCGTCTCTCGCGGAAACGCGGTGGTTCCGGAGGTCGAGTGTTCATCTTGAACCTATGGGTGGCGGGCGCGCTCGCTGTGGAGCCGCCTGCCGACACGGCGTCGCCCGAGGCTGCATTGGAGCCCGCGCCCCCCGCACCACCGCGGTGGCCGGGGCACGTAGACGAGAGCAGCCCTCATTACGACCTCGAACAGATGTACACCGCGCAGCGCCACGCAGAGGGACTGGCGGAGTCCAACCGGCGCATCGCCGCGGCCCCCGACAAAGACCTGTACTGGCTCAAGGCTCGGTTCATCTACGAGATGGGGGAGTCCGCCGAGGAGGACGCGGGACAGGACAAGGAGGCCCGCTACAAGGAGATGCTGGCGACCACCGAGGCCGGACTGGTGCTCGCGCCCGGCGACCCCCATCTCCGTTTCGCGCGGGGCATCGCACGCGGGCGCCTCGGCACGACCCGCGGGGTCCTCGCCAGCCTGTTCATGGCCAAGGACGTCGAAGCGGACTGGCTCTCCGTGGCGGGCAGCAGCTGGAGCTACGCGAGCATCAACGGCTCGGAGGTCCTCCCTTGCGATGCGCACCACGCGCTGTCCATCTACTACCGCCTGGTCCCGGATCTGTGGCTCGTGCAGGTGGTGGCCGGCACGCGCGGAAGCCTCGACAAGTCACTGAGCTACGCCCAACACGCGGTGACGTGCAAGCCCCGGCGCATCGAGGTCCACAAGGAGCTCGCGGTGACCCAGCTGTGCATCGGGACCAAGCGCAAGCAGCCCGAGATGGTGGCGGCCGGGAAGGCCACAGCCGAGCGCGCGCTCACGCTGCCGGCCGTGAGCGCCAAGCACCACCTCGACCGCCGGCACCTGAAGTTGCTGATCGCGGACCCGAAGATGGCCTGCGGCTACAGCCGCGATGGACAGCAGGACCTCGACGAGAAGAAGATTGCGAAGTGAGTCTGTGGGGCGCCAAGATGATCAGTGGGACCGTGATCTGGATTGCGATGGGCTGTGCGGGGCCGCCGGACGTGGTGGCGGAGCCGCCGGTGGCCGAGGTCGCCCAGGAGGAGCCTCTTTCCGCGTTCTTCGAGCGGGCACACGCTGAAGCGCTGGCGACGGACCCGGTGTGGGCTGCCTACCTGGGGGTCCCGCACGATCAGACCCAGTGGACCCCGTTCGGGGACGCGCGAGAGGCCGAGGACCTGGCCAATGCCGAGCGGTGGCTCGCCGAGCTCGCTACGCTCGATCTCTCGGACCTCGACGCGCAAGACGCGCTGTCGGTGCGGCTGTTTCGGCGCGAACAGGAGCAGACCATCGCGGCGTATCCGTGGCGCCGCCACGGCCTGCCGCTCACCCACATCTCGGGCACCCACACCTGGGTGGCATCGTTCCTGATGACGGTGCATCGCATCGACGATGCGGCCTCGGCAGCGGCCTGGGTCGAGCGGGTCCGCAACGCAGGTCCGCTCATCGATCAGGTGCTCCACCGCGTGCAGGAACAGGCCGCGCAGGGGATCCGCCCGCCCGCGTACAGCCATCCGCAGATCCTGCATGCGATCGACAACCTCACCACCGGCGCTCCGTTCGACGACGGGCCGGCCTCGCCGCTCCTCGCGCACTTCGACCGGGGACTGGCCGCGCTGGCGCTCCCAGCGGACGCAGCCGTCGAGCTGCACCAGGGGGCATCCGACGCGCTGCGCGACGTGCTCGGACCGGCGTACGGTCGCCTTGCTGCGCACGTGGAGGCCGATGCGCCGCAGGCCAAGGTGCAGGGCGCGTGGGCGCTTCCGGACGGCGGGGCCTACTACGCCCACCGCCTGAAGGTCGTCACCACCACCGATCGCACCGCCGACGAGATCCACGAGCTGGGTCTGTCCGAGGTCGCACGGATCCAGGACGAGATGCGGGCGCTGATGCCCGCGCTCGGGGTCAAGGGCGACCTGCCGCAGCTGTTCGCCCATCTGCGCAACAGCGAGGCCTACTTCGAGTCGGAGGACGAGGCGGGTCGCGCGGCCTACCTCAACCTGGCGCGGAGCTACATCGCGGGCATGGAGGCGGTGCTTCCCGAGGTGTTTGCGCATCTGCCTGAGGCCACGCTGGAGGTGCGGCGGGTGGAGGCGTGGCGCGAGAACAGTGCTGGCAAGGGCTTCTACCAATCGCCCAGCACCGACGGAGCGCGTCCGGGCATCTTCTACGCAAACCTCGCGAAGATGGCGAACATGCCAACGTACCAGCTCGAGGCGCTGGTCTACCACGAGGGGGTTCCTGGGCATCACATGCAGAACGCGGTGTCGCAGCGGCTCGACGATCTTCCACCGTTTCGTCGGTTCGGGCACATCACGGCGTATGGAGAGGGCTGGGGCCTGTACAGCGAGTACCTGCCCAAGGAGCTCGGCTTCTACAGTGACCCGGCCAGCGACGTCGGTCGGCTCGCGATGGAGCTGTGGCGCGCTGCGCGGCTGGTCGTCGACACCGGGCTGCACGATCGCAAGTGGACCCGGGACCAAGCGATCGCCTACCTCATGACCGAGACGCCCAACCCAAAGGGCGACGCGGTCAAGGCCATCGAGCGGTACATGGTGTGGCCGGGGCAGGCCACCGCCTACAAGATCGGCATGATCGAGATCCTGCGCCTGCGCGAGGGCGCGAAGGAAGCGCTCGGCGAGCGGTTCGACCTGCGGGCCTTCCACGGCGTGGTGCTGGGGTCGGGTCCGGTGCCGCTCGAGGTGCTCGACGAGCAGGTGCAGGCGTGGGTCGCTGATCAGCGCTGACGCATCAGTCCTTCTTGTGCGGTCGACGCCACCAAGCGGCCGGCGCGGTCGTAGAACCGACCGGTCACCAGCCCGCGCGCACCGGACGCGGACGGGCTCTCGATCACGTGCAGCAGCCACTCGTCCACCCGAAATGGACGGTGGAACCACATGGCGTGGTCGAGGCTGGCCAGCTGCAGCGTGGGATCGAGCAGGCTGCGCCCGTGCGGGTACAGGGCCGTGCCGAGGAAGTGGAAGTCGGACAGGTAGGCGAGCAGGTGCTGGTGGAGCGCCGGGTCGTCGTCGATCGGGTCGACGGTGCGATACCAGACCTGACTGTGGGGCGGTCGGGGCGCCGGGCGGCCCAGGAGCGCCGGTGCGACTGGCCGGGCCTCGATCGGGCGCTCGGCGGTGGCGCGCGCGCGCAGCGGCTCGGGGATCTGGTCCGCGAACTGGCGGGCGAGGATGTGCTCGGACACGAGGTCGTCGGGCGGAGGCACCTCGATCTCACGATCTGCCTGGTGTTCGAAGCCCTCCTCGGTGACCTGGAACGAGGCCGAGAGGTGGAAGATCGCGCGCCCGCCCTGAACGGCCACCACGCGGCGCGTCGTGAACGACCGACCGTCCCGGATGCGGTCGACCTCGTAGACCACCGGGCGCCTTGGGTCACCAGGACGCAAGAAGTACGCGTGCAGTGAGTGCACGCTGCGCTCTGGTGCTGTGGTCTGCCCGGCCGCCGACAGCGCCTGCCCCACCACTTGCCCCCCGAAGATCCGCCCCCAGCCGAGATCCTGGCTGGTGCCGCGGAACAGGTTCTCCTCGATGCGTTCGAGGGCCAGCAGCGCGACGAGCTCGGCGAGGACGGGCCGCATCAGTGCCCGTGACCGTCCGGACGGCCCTCGCGGCATGCCGGGCAGTACTTGCCCTTCGGGCCCTCGCGCAGCCGGATTCCGCTCACGTGTGTGACGGCGAAGTTCTGGATGAACGCGTAGTTCTCGCGGTGGTTGTTGACATCCACCTGGTGATCGCGCGCCGCGTCTCGGATCTCACCGTCGTACTCGTAGCGCCCCCAGCAGTTGGGGCACGTGCCCGCTGGGTGCGCATCCCTGGTCTCTTCCTTGGGCTTGCGGAAGAAGGCGGTCAGGTTGTCGATGAACGTCGAGGTGTCCACCGCCGCCGGGTCGATCGGGGGGCGGCCCCGGTAGGTACCGAACAGCTTGGCCTTCCAGCCGGGGACCCCGTTGGTGAAGAAGTCTTGGTCGGCGATCTTGCGGTTGGCACGGTTGAGCGTGGGGTAGGCGTGGATCGCGCTTCCGAGCGTCGGCAGCGTCAGACCATGCTCGATCGCGAGGACCCATTCTGGGAGCAGCTCTCCGGCATGATCTCCGATGATGTGCGCGCCGAGGACCCGCGACTTGTCGTCGACCACGACCTTGATGAACCCGCCGGTCTTGCCCGCGGTGATCGCGCGGTCGACGGAGGTG
>Ga0316189_10002607_pt1 | contig 17644 bp, 20 predicted proteins | sample LowCovwburrow_MG_FD_204930 | JGI IMG/M metagenome (GOLD analysis project Ga0316189, IMG submission 204930) | Coastal sediment microbial communities from Maine, United States - Lowes Cove worm burrow | ecosystem: Environmental > Aquatic > Marine > Coastal > Sediment | place: USA: Maine...
AAGACGGACGGATCGAATGGTTTCTCAACAAACGCGTCGGCACCGGCGTCCATTGCTGACTGCCGAATCGGATTGCTCCCCGATCCGGAGAGGACGATGATCGGGATGCGTGCTGTCTCGGGATTTGCCTGCACGAATCGAAGCAACTGACGCCCGTCGCCGTCCTGCAGCATGAGGTCCAGCAACACCAGATCGATCGACCCGTCGATTGTGACGCGCGCATCGGCGAGCGACTCCGCCGTAACGAATTCACGGCCACGGGATTCGAGCGTCTTGGCCAGAATCAGCCGAATGAGCGGGTCGTCGTCGACGATGAGGATCCGCTGTCGTCGTTGATCCTCCGACAGAATCCCGGCCAACGCGGACATCAACGTCTCAAGCGCCGGGGGGAGATCCGCATCCGGAGCGTTGAGCGCCGCAGCCGCGAGTGACGTGATCTCAGGGTGGCCATAGCTGGTCCCGGACCCCTTGAGTTGGTGGCTGCATCGCCGCGCAGCCGCGACGGCCTCACGGTCTCCGGAACGAACGCCCGGCAAGGCGGAACGGAGTCCGCTGAGGAGAGGCTCGACTCCCGTTTTGTACGCCTCGGAGAGATCCTGCATTTCGGTCCCTTTTCGTGACCATGGCAACCATCGAGTTGGCGAGTCGCAATCCCAGAGTTCGCCGGCACCTTTGGCGTTCCTGCCTGTCCCATAGCCTTCGGCACCCATCCAGGCCGCCTTCAGCACTTCCGGTCGGCCGTCCGCTAGGGAATCCGCTGGATTCCGACGCCGACGAGGCCACACGGAACGTCGAACAGTTCGCTCGATCCGAGCAAGCACGGTGCTGCTGGGTTGACCCCGGCTGCCGGTCTGTTCTGTGCAACAGAGGTTCGAGCGGGCTTCGCGTTCGCGACTCGACGGGAACGCGATCATCAACGCCGGGTGATCGAGCAACTCAGAGGCATCGGTGGCACCCCAGATCGATGCCGCAGGTGACGACATCACCCGACCGAAGGCGCTGATACCGGGTGGGCATTCGAAAGCTCCGCGCTCCTCGGATGTGGGGCTGCAGCGACGCGCCGCCATCACTCCGTGACAACGGAGACCCGTCTGCGAAACCTCGGCCCGGTGACAGGGCTCGCTCCCGCCGGACGACGCTTGATCCAGGCCTCCACCTCGTCCGCCCTACTTGAGGAGTCGAGCCGGGGAGAACTCGGCTCGGCTGAGTGCTCGAACGGTGATAGCGCCGACGCCCAGAAGTCCGACCCGCCGTTCGACAACGACCTCGACAACGCGGGGGTGCCAGCTTCGATCGATCGGACATCGGCACGCTACGAGCGTGGCACCGTTCGCACCTGCGAACCGGCGCGCTTCCTCGGCCGGACTTCCCGCCGCTCCGAACGGCCGGAACGTCACCGGAGCGGCGGCAAGGGCCGCCGCATCCGCAGCAGCCGCCGCCTGGAGACGCCCGGCGAAGGCGAGGCCAACATCGGCCAAGCCGATGGTGAGCATCAGGACGAGGCCGGCGACGGCAAGGAGCAGGATCGTCGCGGAACCCCGCTGCTCGCTCATCGCTCGACACGCATCGCAGAGCGAGCCGTGACTTCGACCGCGAATCCGCCAAAGAGCGGGGCTGCGACCCGGTAGGGCAGGACCACCCGCACTTCTGCACGCTGTCCGACAACGTCTGGCCGGCGCACCGATATCCGGGCGGATCCGCCCGTGCCACCGAGCGCTGCCCGTGCGGCACGGACCGCGTCGGCGGGATCCGGCGATGCGGCGGCCTCCCGCGCACCTTCACGCGCCGCATTGACCACTTCGAGTTGGGTCCGAGCAACCAAGGCGACCTCGACGAGACCAAGCACGAGGGCCAGCACGAGCGGGATCACGAGAGCGAATTCGACGACGGCGCTCCCCCGATCGCTCACCCGAGCGATGCTCCGTTCGCCACGGAGGTGACCTTCTTGAGAACGGTGCTGAAGAAGGACGGCAGCAGATCGGTGGATGTCGCCCACACGATGAGGGCAAGGGCGATCGCCGCCGCAGCAACGATGACCAATGCGTACTCGGCGGTGGCCTGTCCACGCTCGTCGTGGATGAAGTGGCGCATTCTCATTCCTTTCGGTGGCCGGCTTCCGGCCGGAGCGGTGGGAAGTCAAAGACCAAGACGTTCCAGGCTGCCGAGAAGAGCCGGACCAATCGTCAGAATCAGAAACCCGGGGAGAATCAGCAGCGCGAGGGGGAAAAGCAGCTTCACGGGGAGGCGACGTGTAGCAGCGAGTCGGCGTGAACGTTCCTCGTCACGTAGCGCCGTCGCGTACCCGGTCACGGCGGGCAACTGGGACGCTCCGGTTGCGAGTGCCCGGCGGGCAACGACGAAAAGGCCCGGATCGCCAGCGTTGACGTCGTCACGTCCTCCTGTGGTCCTTCCGGCTCGCCGCAGCCGATCCGAAGCTTCGCCGGGCACCGCTGTCGTTGCCGCTTCGACGGCCGCAGGAAACGTCAGGCCGGCAGTGAGGCCAAGCGCGGTGAGTTCCGCGAGGAGTGCATCATCGTCGTCATCCGGCCGGGGCCGCACCACCGCACGAGACACTGCGCCGATACCCAGCGCGAGCGCCCCGACGACGACAACGAACGGAGCCGCGGCCACGAGCAGTGCGACCACGGCAACAGCCGCAAGCTTCCATCGCCCGATGAGTACCGTGCCACAAAGTCCAAGCGCAGCCAGCATCATCATCGATCCTCCCGCCGGATGATCAGCGCCACGACGAGCAGACCGAGCACTTCGAGTGTCAGCCCGGCACCAAGAATCAGCAATCCGATCCAACCGTGATCCAGGAGTCCCGCTCCTCTCCCCGTGACGAGCAGAAGCGCAGCAAAGGCAATGGGTACGAATCCGATCACGATCGCAGACATGCGGGCTTGCGCGGTCGCCGCTCTGCGTTCCCGTGCCAGTTCGGCCGATGCCGAGGCTCGGTCGGCGAGTCCAGCGAAGGTGTCCGCGACATGGGCACCGGACCAGTCGCTGAGCCGGAACGCCGCTCCGGCGAGCCGTCCGTTCTCCGGCAACTGAACCTCGACGATATCCGCGATCTCGGTCATTGGAGCGCCGGCCGCCGCATACCGGACCGCGCGGTCCAGCGACAGGGTCGGCACACGATCTACCGCTTCGCCGAGCGCACCACGCAAGGAGGCCCCCGCCCTCAGCTCTGCCGACAACGCTCGGAAGTAGGTCGCCTCGTCGTCGGGGGTGACCCGCCTTCGACGACGCCGCATGGCGTGGACAACCGCCCAGATAGCGGCACCGAGCAGAAACAGTCGCGGTTCAATTGCAGCGAGCGCCGCAAGCGCAAGCACCGCCGGATGGACACCGAGGGCAAGGCCGCCTGCGAGGAACACGGTGATCAGCATGGGTAGATCCCCTCGACTCCTTCCGGGTTGACGTCGCTGATCGACACGACAACGCGGGCCTCCGGTCGGCGGGCAACGAAGATCACTCGATCAACGGCCGAGCGGATCTGTCTGCGGAGCGTGTCGGTCGAGGCACCGGTGTCGGCGGTACCCGCCAGGCTCTCAAGCCGCCACAGCGCCTCCTCGGGTCCGTTGGCATGGATCGTCGACATCGAACCGTCGTGACCGGTGCTCATCGCCTGGATCATGTCGAGCGCCTCGGGGCCCCTGACCTCGCCGATCACGATCCGGTCCGGTCGGAGGCGGAGCGCGTGGCGCAGCAGTGCTCGAAGCCTGATCTCGCCGGCACCTTCCGCATTCGGAGGGCGAGCCTCGAGTCGGACTACATGGCCGTCGAGCTTGAGTTCCGCTGCATCCTCAACCGTCACGGTCCGTTCGGACGGGTCGATCTCCTTCGAGAGTACGTTGAGGAGGGTGGTCTTCCCGGCTCCCGTTCCGCCTGCGACCAGCAGGTTCATCCGGTGTGCGACCGAGCTTCGCAAGATCTCGGCACCATTCGCCGTGATGCCGCCGGCGTCCACGAGAGCGGCCAGGTCGGTGACCGCTTCGGAGAACCGACGCACCGCGATGATCGGCCCGTCGACGGAGGCGGGCGGGATGACGGCATGGAGTCGAGACCCATCGGGCAGGCGGGCATCGACGGCGGGGCTCGCCCGATCGATTCTCAGGCCGAGGGGTGCAATCACCCGTTCGACCGCTGCGACGATCGCCCGTTCATCGACGAAGCACATTTCGCTTCGCTCGAGACGCCCGCGTCGTTCCACCCACACCTCGGTCGGGCTGTTCACGAGTACGTCGGTGACCTCCGGATCGCGGAGCAGGCGCTCGACGGGCCCCAGTCCGGCAAGGGCGTCCACAGCATCGGTGATCTCATCGGGTCCAGCCAACGGGGCGACGTCGGAGACGATGGTGGTCGCTGCCGCGGTCAACGCCCCACGCTCGAGCGGCACATCAGACTCGAGAAGGCTTCGAACGATCCGCTCGGTCACGCCCACGACTGGCTCCACACCTTTCTCCATGCGCGAATCCAGCGGTCACCCGGGTGCGGAGCCCGACCGGCGAGGAACCCTCCGATCGTGGCTGCGCCCGGTCGCGGGAGCACCACTCCGCCGGCGGGTATCTGTACTCGCCAGGCGGATCGCTGGTACACCGCCGCCCCGGTGGGTCTCCGGGTCAACGCCCCCGGGACGAGGGGGAGAACCGGGATCGCACTTCCGTCGCCCACGTGGTTCGATGGCAGTCGGAACACGACAGCAGGCCAGCCCTCGATGAGCGCGTGGAGAACCTCTTCTGCTTCGTGTGGATCGACTCCACCGTTTCGCACAATCGCGACGCCACGCCGCTGCGGAGAGAGATCGACCTTCCTCGGGCCGTCTTCGACGAGGCTCGCCAGCGTCACTTCTCCGGGATAGCGGGGTCCGGAGGGATCGAGATCGACCACCAGCGCCGTACCAGCCGCCGCACCGAGAGCAAGCGGTGCGACGGCTCCGAGGACTTCGTCCTCCGGCGACCAGATGGCGAGAGCCGGCATTCTCAACTCCATGTGACGACTCCGGGCACCGTATGACGCAGAGCCGTTCGTATCAAGGCCTTCGATTCACGATCACGTTGGCATCACAATCTGCCGATACACTCGATCGTGATGCAGCAGGCAGCCTTCTTCGATCTCGACAAAACGGTCATTGCCAAGTCGTCGACCCTTGCGTTCGGCAGACCCCTCTACAAGGCTGGCTTCCTTGGCCGCAAGGCGCTCGCACGAATGGGGCTTGCCCAGGTCTTCTACCTCCTCTTCGGAGCCGACGCCGACCAGCTCGAACGGGCCCGCGACGAATTGCTTCATCTGATCGCCGGTTGGCAGCGTGACGAAATCGAACAGCTTGTCCGCGAGACGCTCACCGATGTCGCAGAACCGCTCGTGTACGCAGAGGCGCTCTTCCTCATCGATGAGCACGCTCGGAGGGGGCGCCGTGTGATCATCATCTCGGCGAGCCCTGAGGAGATCGTGCGACCCATCTCCGAGTACATCGGAGTGAGCGAGGTCATAGCAACAAAGGTCAAGACCGATGCGCAGGGGCGCTACCTCCCTGAGGTCGACGTGTATGCCATGGGTCCGGGCAAGGCAGAGGCCATGGAGGAACTGGCCAGGACTGCAGACATCGACCTCGAGGGTTCGTTCGCCTACTCGGATTCGATCACCGACCTGCCGATGCTCGAGGCGGTCGGAAACCCCGTCGTCGTGAATCCAGAGAAGGAACTGCGTGCCATCGCCGAGGAACGTGAGTGGCCGATCCTTGAATTCCAGCGTCCGGTCGCCGTTGGCCCCACGATTCCCCGCCCGTCCCCGCTCACCGGGGCGGCCGTTGCCCTTTCGGTCGCCGCCCTCGCTGCAGCCGTGGCTCTCCTCAAGCGGAGGTCTCGGGCCTAGGCGTCATCGCCCGGTTCCGGGGGGATCGCACCCGGGACGCCGGTCTCGGCGATGGCTTCCCTCCCGGCCTCCGCTGCGTCGCCGGATGGCGGGTCACCGTCGGCCTTCTTGGCTGCGATGCCTTCCGCTCTCGCGGCCTCGATCTTGGCGGTGGTGAGCTTCGGAGCCGCGTAGATGAACAGCAGTACGTAGGCGGCTGCCGCCACGAACCAGGGCATTCGGAGCGCCAGTTCGCGTGATCCGCCGGCGCTTTCGACGCCGGCGACGATCAGACCCCCCGCTGCGAGCCCGATCGGCATCATCCCCCATGCGAAGAACCGGTACACCGAGTTCACGCGGCCGAGCAGATGGTCGGGGATGATCGTCTGACGCAGCGACACCGTGATGACGTTCCAGAGCACAGCGGTGAATGAGAAGATCCCGAAGTTGACGAACACCACGATCCAGTTGCTCGTCAGCCCAATGATGATGGAGGTGACGAACGCGGCGATGAACGTCGTGTAGAGGGAGGTGCCGCTGCCGAGCAGCTTCGAGATGCGCGGCGAGAGCACGCTCCCGAGAACGCCACCGATGGCGCCGGCGGCTCCGAGAATTGCGAACACGAAAGCGGTGACGCCGAGTACCTCCTGGGCGAAGAGCACCAGGGTGGCGAAGACCAGCGAACCGAGCGCGTTGAGGCATCCGAGAATGATGGCCATGGGTCGCAGCAATGGGTGATGCCACAGCCACTTCACGCCTTCCTTGATCTCGCCCCACCAATCGACCCTGGCCGCGAGTTCCTCCTCGGAGCGGTCCACGGTGAAGGTTCCTGCAACCAGGAGCAGCAGAACCGCCGATACCGCGAACGTTCCGGCATCGAAGAAGAACGGCAACGCGAAGGCGACGCCGATGAGCACGCTACCCAGGGGCGGCCCGATGAAGCTGTTCATCACCATCTCGGCGCCCCACAGATTGCCGTTCGCGCGTTCGAGCGCGTCTGGTTCGACAACGGCCGGCAGAATGGTCTGCGCTGCGTTGTCGTAGAGCACCTCGGCCATGCCGAACAGCAGGGCGGCGATGACCAGCGCTCCGTACACGATCCAGTTGGTTTCGAGGTCGATTCCACCGGCAATCTCATCCGGGGACGGCAGCGTCGACGACTGCCCGAAGACCACCAACGCGACGATGGCCGTGATGGCCGTGCGAAAGACGTTCATCGACAGCATCAGCTTGCGGCGGTCGACCCGGTCGGTGATAACGCCCGCTGGGAGTGAGAACAGCAGCCACGGAAGGCGCTGCACGACCGCAATCAGCGCAATGAGGATGGGGCTGCGCGTGACGGCCGACGCGAGCCATGGATAGGCGATCTGGGCGACACCATCACCGAGATTGGAAACGACAGAGGACGACCACAGCTTCCAGTAGTTGGCGCCGAGCGGGATCCTCGGCTTCTTCTCGGACTTGACATTGCTCACGTCTCGTCCTCCGGCCCAAGCGCCGGGAGGCCAGTTGGGAAGACGCCGGCAACGAGTCCGTAGGTTCGTCCACCGGTTCGCGGTTCTGCTGCGAACTCGGCAGCCAGCGATGCCAGCGCCGACGCGAATTCGACGGCCCTCGATTCGGGGATGCGAGCACGCCGTGCGGTGAACATCGGGAGTGGTTCGCCCTCGATGATCTGCACGTCGCTGAGTGCGTCTCGCACGATGAAGAGCGGATCCTGGATCGGCCCGGAACTCGACATGATGATCGTGCGACCGGTGCGGCCGTAGTACTTCTCGGTGAGCGCGCGCACCTGGCGGGTGCGTACGATGCGGACGAGCCCGCACTTCTCGAGCACCTTCAGGTGGTAGCCGACGGTCCCCTTCGGCTTGCCGAGGGCTTCAGCCACGTGGCTGGTCGTCGCAGCCCGTTCGAGGAGAAGGTCGAGAATCGCGAGACGGGTCCCGTCGGCGAGCGCCTTCAGTGCCTCGGGTGTGTCGGCCTGAACCTCGTCGGCGATCTCGTAGTCGAGTCCGCCGGGCTCAGCTTCCGGACGCGGTGTCGGGTTCTCCGTCGGTTTGGTCGACATCTGTCGTATTGTCGGAGTTACTCGACCGTTTGTCAACCGACCCGGACAGCACCCACCAGAGCAGCAGCCCAAATGCGGCGATCCCCGCAGCGATCCCCCCGATCAGCCACCAGTTGGGGCCGGGCTCCGGTGCCGGCGGAACGGTGGGGCGGGTCGGCGACACGACCGCAGGATCGACACCGAGCTCGGTGAGCGTCGAGAGTTCGGAGATATCGCTCGAACCGTCGGGTTCGATGGCCTCAAACGCCACCTGCACATCTTCTCGCCCGGAGAACCGAAGGATGCCGATCCAACGGCCGTCGCCCTGATTTACAAGAGCCACTGGCGGGAGTTCACCGGCGAACGCCACTGTCCGTGCCAGGACCGCGGACCGGCCGCTGTCGACCGCAACCGATACCTCGATCGTCATCCCGGCGTCGACCTCGAGCGCACGCGCCTCGGCCTCCCCGAACGGGGCGCCGAGCACGACGGAGAGTGCGAGGGCGAGAAGAACCGGCATTGGGGTGAGCGTACCGCCGACCGCTCGCGCGACGCGTCTCTCGACATCTTGGCGGCCATGCAGCGCTCGGGCGTGGCTTCTCACAGTCGGTGTCTGTCAACCGCGCTCGCCTCCCTAACCTGCGGCGAACCATGAACACCCCGCGCACCCTCTACGAGAAGATCTGGGACGACCATGTCGTTCGGACCGAGGACGACGGCATCGATCTCCTCTTCGTCGATCTGCACCTCGTCCACGAAGTCACATCCCCACAAGCCTTCGAAGCTCTGGAGATGTCCGGCCGCCCCGTGCATCGACCCGACCTGACGCTCGCCACCATCGATCACGGTGTGCCGACCGCCGACCGTGCGCTCGGCATTCTCGACCCACTGTCGAAGAAGCAGATCGACACGCTGATCGCCAACTGCGAGCGCACCAGCGTCACGCTGTTCGACATCAACGATCCTCGCTCTGGCATCGTCCATGTGATCGGCCCCGAGCAGGGACTCACCCAACCCGGAGCGACCATCGTCTGTGGCGACTCGCACACGGCCACGCACGGCGCCTTCGGTTCCCTGGCGTTCGGGATCGGCACGTCCGAGGTCGAGCATGTGCTGGCGACCCAGACCATGCCACAGCGGCGACCGAAGTCGATGTCGATCACCGTCGACGGGGAGCTGCCTTCGGGAGTCACCCCGAAGGATGTCATTCTGGGCATCATCGCCCGCATCGGCTTCGATGGTGGTGGTGGACATGTCGTTGAATACCGCGGGTCGGTCTTCAAGAACATGTCGATGGAAGGGCGGATGACCGTCTGCAACATGTCCATCGAGGCGGGCGCTCGCGCCGGTCTCATCGCCCCCGACGAGACAACGTTTGCCTATCTCAAGGACCGTCCATACGCCCCATCCGGCGCCGATTGGGATGAGGCGCTCGCCTACTGGCGGACGCTGTCAACCGACCCGGGCGCCTCGTTCGACACCGAAGTCGTGATCGACGCCGCCGACTTGGCGCCGTACGTCTCGTGGGGCACCAACCCGTCGCAGACCATCCCGGTCGGAGCCGTCATTCCCGACCCGGAGTCATTCGACGATCCGCTCGACCGGGACGCAGCCGAGCGGGCGCTCGTCTACATGGACCTCGAGGCCGGAACGCCGGTCACGGACGTCGACATCGATGTTGTGTTCCTCGGCTCATGCACCAATGCCAGAATCGAAGACCTCCGCGCTGCGTCCGCCGTCGTGGAAGGGAAACGAGTGGCGGAAGGCGTTCGGGCGTTGGTGGTGCCCGGCTCCGGACTCGTGAAGCTCCAAGCGGAGGAGGAAGGTCTCGATCGGATCTTCATCGACGCGGGGTTCGAATGGCGCGATGCCGGATGCTCGATGTGCCTCGCCATGAATCCGGATGTGCTTCAGCCGGGAGAGCGTTGTGCTTCGACCTCGAACCGCAACTTCGAAGGTCGTCAGGGGCGGGACGGGCGCACCCACCTCGTCAGCCCGGCCATGGCCGCGGCTGCCGCAATCGAAGGCCATTTCGTCGACATCCGGGAGTGGTCCTGATGCAACCGGTCACCGTCATCGCCGGCCAGATGGCTCCGCTCCCCCGGGCCAACGTCGACACCGACCAGATCATCCCCAAGCAGTTCCTCAAGCGGGTCGAACGGTCCGGATTCGGGCCGTTCCTGTTCTGGGATTGGGCCCAGGACGCCGAGGGCGAGCTCGACCCGGACTTCATCCTCAATCGTGCGGAGTACGACGATGCCGCGGTGCTCGTCTCAGGACCGAATTTCGGTTCGGGGTCTTCTAGAGAGCACGCCCCGTGGGCTCTCGAGGACCGCGGTTTCAGGGCGATCATCGCCCCGTCGTTCGCCGACATCTTCCGTGGGAACTCCTACAACGTCGGCCTGCTGCCGATCGACCTCACCGACGAAGAGGTCGCGATCCTCACCGAGATCGCCGACGATCCTTCGAACGAGGTCACGATCGACCTGCCGGCCCAGACGGTGACATGCGGCGACTTCCAGGCTTCGTTCGACATCGACCCGTCCGTCAAGCATCGCCTGCTCAACGGGCTCGACCACATCGCATTGACGATGGAGCACGCCGACGAGATCGAGCGCTTCGAGGAGACTCGTCCCGCGTGGAAACCGAAGCTGTGAACACACCAGAGCATCGGGCCGGCGGTGCCGGGTTCTCAGGCCGATACACGCCCCGGCGCCGATGAGCAGACCAACCCGTCAGGAACAGGCTCAGGCGCTCCTCCAGAGAAGGGCCAGGAAGATGGCATCGGCAGTGCTTGGCCGTCGCGCCACGACCGCTGCCGACTTCGCTACCGCGTTCAATCTCGAGCGGGTCGACATCGTCTCTGAGATCCCCGACCGTGAGACCCTGCTGGGCCTCGGACTCAGGCGCGTCGGGCCCCGCGACGGTCTCTACATCCTGGAAGACGGCGATGGATTTCGCATCTACCTCCAGGAGCGCGGCATCCCGATGCGCGAACAATCCGGTTTGGACTTCAACGAAGCGCGGGACAAGACAATCGACGAAGTCCTCCTCTTGAACGGCATCCCGTTCAGTTTCTGAAGACCTCGTCACCGATATTGATCTCGACCGGCCGATCGAGATGGTCAACGGCCACGATGAACCCGCGGGTACCGGTGGACAGAAACGAGAGATGATCTGCAATCTCTCGCCGCTCGAGTACCTCGTCCGATCCAAGCAGGAACGAAGTGAATCCGGCACAGGCAACCGCGGGTTGCGGAGTGCGGAGGACCGTCTCGGTGCCGTCCGTATGGCGGATGAGCACGCCATCGACGATATCGGCCGCGGCAAGTGCCGGACCATCGACAATGATGTTCTCGCCGGCGATGCCAAGCGGTACGGAACCGAACCGGTCGGACATTGCTGCGTAGTGTCCGGTGAAGCCGACCGACAGGACCCGGTTTCCACCACCTTTTGCCCTCGGATGCGCCCGGTGGTGGGTGTCGACGATCCAGCCGGTGCTATCCCATCCGAGCATGCCATCGATAGTGATCGATGCTCGGTCGACCGACACGAGCGAATCCGGCACATAGGCGCCGTCCTGTTTCAGCGGTTCGGCATGGATCTGCAGCCGCACAATCCGGCCAACTGCCTCGGTCATCGTCGTGTGGTTGTAGTCGACAGCATTTCCACACGCTACCCCCGCGTCGTGGGGTGTGGCGGAGGTTCTGCCCGACGCTGCTCGCCCTGCGGGATCTCCCAAGCCGGATGACCCCGATGCCGCCGGTCTCGCTAGAGCAACTCGCTTGTCTCGAGCACCTGGGAGTTGTAGAACGTGGCCAGGTACTCGATCGCTTCGGCCTGCATGTCGTCGTACCGATCGCCGGCCATCGGAGCGAACATGCAGGTGGCATCGGACACCACGGACACCTCGATGCCGCGGAGGAACGCGTCGTACGTGGTGTGGCGGCAGCAGCAGTTCGTGTGCTGACCGACGATCACCATCTTCTTGATGTTGTGCACCCGGCACGTCGCATCCAGGTCGGTCTCGGTGAACGCCGAGTAGAACCGTTTCGGAACGACGATGTCGTCGCCTTGCGGGGACAACCCCGGAACGACCTCGGCTCCGGCGGAGCCGGCCAGCGCGTGCTCGCCGAAGACCTCGAACTCGACGTCGCCCGGCCGGTGAGCATCGTTGGCGTACACGACCATCCAATCGTCGCGTCCGCGTGCGGCTTCCGCGAGTTGGCCGATCGGGTCAATGATCGGCACGGCTGCCGAGTTCGCGAGGGTTCCATCAACGAAATCGTTCAGCATGTCGAGGACGACGAGGGCGGTCTTCATGGTGTTGCTCCCTGGAGATTGGGGCGGGATTGTAGGTCGGATCGTGGACGCTATCGACGGGGAGACTGTGGGGCGAGCGATGCTGTTCCTGGTCGTGGCTCAGACGCCCAGCACGTCATTCAGGATGTCCGGCCGGTCGGTGACGATGCCATCGACGCCCATGTCGAGGAAGCGCTGCATGTCGTCGGCCTCGTTCACCGTCCAGAGATGGATGTGGGTTCCTGCACGATGGATCGCGTCAATCAGCTTGTCGTCGATCTTGAAGCCCCGGTAGTTGTACGGGAGCTGATAGGCCTGGACCTTTCGCCGCGTGGTGCGGCCGCCGCGGGAGGCACTCCACATCGCTGCAGCAGCCGTAGGACCGGCCGAGACCGCGACCTGACCCTGCGTGATGCGCCTGAATCGAGCGATACGGCGGTCGTAGAACGAGCCGATGAGCGTCCGGTGCTCGGCATCGGCGGCACGGATCACCTCGGCCACGGCCCACTCCTCGCCGGAGGCTTTGAGATCGACGTTCAGGCGGACCTCGGGCCACGTCCGGTACAACTCCTCGAGCGGAGAGATTCCGATGCCGGTTCCCCTGAGCGGATAGTCGCGGTCCGGATCGAAGGAGTACGCAGCGTCGATGCCCTGGAGGTCCTCCAGCGTGTAGTCCGAGATCTTCCCGATTCCACTCGTGGTGCGCTCGAGCGTTGCGTCGTGAAAGACCACCGGGATCCGATCGGCCGTGAGGCGCACATCGAGCTCGAGGTAGTGATAGCCCAATTCATCGACGGCTCCGGCGAAGGCGCACATCGTGTTCTCCGGCCACAGCACGCGGCTGCCGCGATGCGCGAGGCGGATCGGATGCTCGATCGAGAAGTAGTCGCTCACATCACCTCTCCACGCTTAATGACCGCGGCGACGATATCGGCGTCGGGTCGATAGGCGATGTGGAGGTGGGTCGGGGCGTCGAGGATCGCCAAATCGGCGATGGCGTCCGGTACCACGTGCCCCCGGTCGTCGAGGCCGAGGGAGTGTGCACCGCCACGCGTCGCCGCCCAGATCGCCTCGTCGGCGTTGAGACCCAGGTTGAGAACGGCGAGGGCGACCACGAACGGCATGGATTCAACGTAGGCAGTGCCGGGATTGCAGTCGGTGGCGAGGGCGACGGCGACACCGCTGTCCCAGATGCGGCGCCCGTCCGGATAGGGCAGCCGCATCGCGAAGGACACGGCTGGCAGGAGTACGGCCGTGGTACCGGCGGATCGCATCGCCGCGAGGTCGCCGTCGGTAGCGTGGTCGAGGTGATCGGCGCTGGCCGCCCGGACATCGGCGCCGAGCGCCGCTGCACCGATGCGGCTCAACTGATCAGCGTGGATACGTAGGCCGAGACCGTGGAGTTGCGCGGCTTCGAGGATCCGCCTGGACTCAGGGACGGAGAACGCGGCCTCGTCACAGAACACGTCGCAGAATTGGGCGAGCGGTGCGCATGCGTCGAGCATCGGACCACAGACCAGGTCAATGTATGCGTCGCGATCGAATCGGTACTCGGCCGGTACGACGTGGGCGCCGAGGAACGTCGGGATCACGTCGATCGGGAGCGCGTCACCGAGACGGTTGGCGATCCGCAGTATGCGGGCCTCGTTCTCGGCATCCAGGCCGTACCCGGACTTGACCTCCACCGTGGTCGTGCCGTGTTCCATCATCCGCCAGGCCCGGGCGGCGGCGGCTTCGAAGAGTTCCTCGTCGGCTGCGCTCCGCGTTGCACCGACGGTCGAATGGATCCCACCTCCGGCGGCAAGGATCTGTTCGTAGGACTCGCCGCGGAGCCGACGGTCGAACTCGTCGCTGCGATCTCCGGCGAAGACGAGGTGCGTGTGCGGATCGACGAACCCGGGAACCACCGCCGCTCCCCCGGCGTCGAGCCTCGGTAGGTCGAAGAACACGTCCGGGATGTCCGTGCTCGAGCCCACTCCGGCGATGACCCCGTCCACGATCGCAACGGCAGCATTCTCCACCACTCCGAGCAATCCCCCGCGCCCGGCATCGTTCGTAACCAACGCCCCGATATTGAAGACAAGCAAGTCGTTCATTGCGAAGCCCGAGTCCTCGAGATCGCTCTCCACTGGCGACCGGCGACCGGCGACCGGCGACTCACTCCCACATCGGGATCCTCACGCCGTGTGCCCGAGCCACCGCCTCCGCTCCCTCGTATCCGGCGTCGACATGACGGATCACGCCCATCCCCGGGTCATTCGTGAGCACCCGGTTGAGTCGTTCGGCACCGTCCGCTGTCCCATCTGCTACCACCTGCGCTCCGGCATGGATCGACTTCCCGATCCCGACGCCACCGCCGTGATGGACCGCAACCCATGCCGCGCCGGAGGCCGTGTTCAGCAACGCATTGAGGATCGGCCAATCGGCAATGGCGTCCGATCCATCGCGCATCGCCTCGGTCTCCCGGTAGGGCGATGCCACGGAACCCGAATCGAGATGATCACGCCCGATGACGATCGGTGCACGCACATCGCCACCGGCGACGAGTTGGTTGAATGCCTCCCCGGCGCGATCACGCTCTCCGTAGCCAAGCCACAGGATCCGGGCCGGGAGTCCCTGGAACCGAACGCGCTCCTCGGCGAGATCGAGCCAGCGGTGGAGCGCACGATGCTCTGGAAAGAGCACACGGACCGCATCATCGGTGGCCCTGATATCGGCCGGGTCGCCGGACAACGCCGCCCACCGGAACGGGCCGACGCCTTCACAGAACAGATCCCGAATGTAGGCCGGGACGAAGCCCGGATAGGCGAAGGCGTTCTCGAATCCTCCGAGGGTGGCCTCCCCGCGGAGGTTGTTGCCGTAGTCGAAGACTTCAGCCCCGGCGTCGAGGAATCCGACCATGGCGGCGCAGTGCTCGGCCATGGACGCCCGGGCGGCCGCTACATAGGCCTCGGGGTCGCTCACCCTGAGCGCGTCGGCCTCGGCGAGGGTGAGGCCGATGGGAACGTACCCGTTCAGCGGGTCATGAGCGGAGGTCTGATCGGTCACGATGTCGATCTCGACGCCCCGACGGAGCAGTTCCGGGAACACCTCCGCAGCGTTCCCGACCAGACCGATCGAGAGCGCGCGCCCCTCGGACCGCGCCGCGAGAACACGGCCGATCGCGTCGTCGAGCGAATCGGCCTGTTCGTCGAGATAGCGGTGTTCGATGCGTCGAGCAATCCGCTCGGGGTCGACTTCGACGCAGAGAGCGATGCCATCGTTCATGGCGATCGCGAGCGGTTGCGCTCCCCCCATGCCGCCGAGACCGGCCGTGAGCGTCAGCTTCCCCTTCAGCGTCCCGCCGAACCGCTGCTCAGCGATCGCTGCAAAGGTCTGGTAGGTGCCCTGGAGGATGCCCTGCGTCCCGATGTAGATCCAGGAACCGGCGGTCATTTGGCCGTACATCATCAGCCCCTTGGCCTCGAGCTCCCAGAATGTCTCCCAGGTCGCCCAGTCGGGGACGAGGAGGCTGTTGGCAATGAGAACGCGCGGGGCCATCTCGTGTGTGCGGAACACTCCAACCGGCTTGCCGGATTGAACCAGCATGGTCTCGTCGTTCTCGAGGCCGCGCAGGGTTCGGACGATCGCTTCGTACGCCTCCCACGAGCGGGCGGCCTTGCCTCGTCCGCCGTACACGACGAGCTCGTCGGGATTCTCGGCAACGTCGGGGTCGAGGTTGTTCATCAGCATCCGGAGGGCGGCCTCCTGGAGCCACCCCTTCGTCGAAAGCTCAGTCCCGTGCGGAGCCCTGATCGTTCTTGCCATTACTCCCTCCGATTCATCGCTGCGGTGATTGCGCCTTCTTCGATGAGTTGCGCGGCCGATTCGATGTCCGCCCCGACGGGACGGTCGGCGACGAGCGGGGGCACAACGGATCGGACCGCGTCGAGAATCGCCGTCGTGCCCGCCGCCGGTGTGAGCGGGGAGCGCTGCTCGCATCCTTGCGCGGCGCAGACGAGTTCGACAGCGATGACGTACGCCGTGTTTCTCAGGACATCGCGAAGCTTCATGGCAGCGCCCCACCCCATCGAGACGTGATCCTCCTGCGAACCCGATGTCGGGATGGACTCGACCGATGCCGGGTGGGAGAGCACGCGGTTCTCTGCCACGAGTGCAGCCGCGGTGTACTGAGCCAGCATGTATCCGGAGTCGACGCCAGGGCGAGTAGCGAGGAACGGCGAGAGACCGTATGACCGTTCCGGGTCGAGGATCCGGTCCGTCCTCCGCTCGGAGATCGAGCCAAGTTCGGTCACGGCAATCGCGAGGAAGTCGAGAACGAAGGCCAGCGGCTGGCCGTGGAAGTTGCCGGCCGAGATCACATCCCCGTCTTCGGCAAAGATGATCGGATTGTCGACGACCGCCCCAAGCTCCCGGTCGAAGACTGCGGCAGCGTGGTCGATCGTGTCCCGGACCGATCCATGGACCTGTGGAGCGCATCGCAGGCTGTAGGCGTCCTGGACCCGGTGAGAGAAGTCATCGCGGTGGCTCGCCCCAATCGACGAGCCATCGAGGAGTCCGGCTATGACGGATGCAGAGTGAATCTGCCCCGGGTGAGGGCGAAGCTGGTGGATACGATCCTGGAACGGCCGACTCGACCCCTTCAGCGCCTCGACCGAGAGGGCGCAGGCTGCGTCGGATGCATCGGCGAGGAGCCGCGCCGCGTGTACTGCGAGGCAGCCCTGCGCGAGCATGCCTTCGGTTCCATTGAGCAGGCTCAAGCCTTCCTTCGGCTCGAGAGCGAGTGGCTCCAATCCCTCGGCCGAGAGCACTCCGGCGGCGGGGACCCGCTGTCCGTCGACGAGGAAGAACCCTTCGCCGATGAGGGGCAGAGCCAGGTGTGCGAAGGGCGCGAGGTCGCCGGAGGCGCCGACCGAGCCGCGGTCGGGGACGGCCGGAAGGAGATCCCGCCGCAGGAGTTCGATGAGACGTTCGACCACGGCGGGGCGGACGCCCGAGTGACCCTGGGCGAGTGTGCGGGCGCGAAGGAGCAGCATCGCCCGCACGGCGGGTCGACCAAGGAGGTCGCCGACACCAGAGGCGTGACTCCGGACAAGGTCGGTCTGCAGTTCGCTCGCCTGGTCGACGGGGATGCGGGTGTAGGAGAGGGCTCCGAATCCGGTTGTGATGCCGTAGGCGACGTCCTCGCTCGCGATAATCTGCTCAACCAGGCGTCGCGCCGGCTCCATCCTGGCTACAAGGTTCGGTCCAATCTCAACGGTTGCGGCGCGGTGGGCGACAGCGACGACGTCCTCGATGGTGAGGGGAGATCCGTCGACGATGACGACCATATCCCAGCTCCTCTCGTCACGACCGAGATCCGCACGGCCAGCCTACCTCCACCACACGCTGCGAACCCAGGGTTCTCCGCATCCTATTTGGCGCTGTGGGCCCACAGAA
>Ga0316189_10002608_pt1 | contig 17642 bp, 11 predicted proteins | sample LowCovwburrow_MG_FD_204930 | JGI IMG/M metagenome (GOLD analysis project Ga0316189, IMG submission 204930) | Coastal sediment microbial communities from Maine, United States - Lowes Cove worm burrow | ecosystem: Environmental > Aquatic > Marine > Coastal > Sediment | place: USA: Maine...
GAGTTTGTTACCACCGGTGGTACCGACACGAAGGCTCAGTACACCATCGGAGGGGTGCTCGAAGACACCATCATCGTTGAGGGCATACCCAGCTTCTTCCAGCTTGGCTGCGGCTTCTTCGGGCTGAGCGCCAGCGTAGGCGGCCTGGTGGTCTTCATATGCACCCTGGTTTGACATCCAGTAGGTGTTACCCAAACCGTCGGCGGGCAGGTTGTCACCGAACAATGGGGTGTACAAGCCACTCATAACTTCGCTCTTATCAAGAGCGAAGGCCAAGGCCTCGCGCACCTGGGGCTTGGCCAGATGGGGGTTCAACAGGTTGAGACCCCAGTGCTCGAATACGGGACCAGCAGACGAAGCAACGGTGAAGTTCTCGTCGGTAGCCAGACGCTCGCCGAAGGCAAGCTGAGGCTGGGTCATGATGATGTGAGCTTCGCCAGCTTTCAAGGCATTGATCTGAGCGTCGGTATCTGACACAAAGTTGATCTGTACACCGTCAACGAAGGCGGCGCCGTCGTTGCGGGCGTCAGGGCTGTTCGAGCCGTGATAGGCATCGTTGCGCACCATGGTCATAGAAACGCCACGGTCCCACTCTTCGAACACCATCGGGCCAGACGAAACCAGCACACCGTCAGCGTTAGCCCACTCGCGGAGGTTTTCGTTGACCTCTCCGGCGTCAGCGCCATAGCTGGGGTGGTAGATCTCGTTGAACATAGCCTTCCAACCAGCGAAGAACCCAACCATGGTGATGCTGAATTCGGTTTCAGAGTTGACCGTGAAGTCGCTGATCAGGTCAAGGCCGGTGCGGTCGCCGTCCAAGTAGACACAGCCGGTGCCATCACCGACAGTGCCGTCGTCTTCGGTTTCGCAGCCTTCAGTCGCGATGTTCCAGGTGTATTCAACGTCAGCAGTGGTAAGGGCGTCGCCGTTTGACCAGGTGAGGCCGTCACGCAAGGTGTAGTTGATGGTGACGGTGCCGTCGTCATTAGGGACAACTTCGGCTTCGCCGTCGAGCAACTCAGGGTAGTACTCGGTGGCGCCACTAATTCCGTACATACCTTCGATCATGGCCGAACGGATCCATGAGGTGATCGACAGGTTGTTGTTCGGGTCGTCGAGGTGCATGTCTGGGGGTTCTTGTTCGTGGGCCCAGATCAGGGTGCCACCAGCGTCGCCCTCTTCATCAGGAGCGGGCGGTGTGGTGGTAGTGGTTTCTTCCATTTCTTCGCCACTATCAGATTCGGTGCCTGCGTCTTCTTCTGGTTCATCAGTTCCGCCGCACGCTGAAGCAATCAGCGCAAACGAGAAGAGAAGAGCAAGAAGAGTGAACAGCTTGTTGTCTTTAGACATAGAGTTCCTCCATTAAGGTTTGGGGTCAACGTCACCTGGCGCGTCGACGAGAGCGCCGCGTGTCAGGCAATTAGGCAAGAATACCACCTGAACAACGGCACATGTTCGGACAACTACCCGTTTGTTACCGAGCAGTAACGTGACGTTAACCCAAACTGTGACCCCAACTTACCCATTCACGGCAAAATCACCGAGATTCACCAATGGGCCACCTTCACCGATGCCGGGAACCACTCCAACCGACCCCAGCCTCTCGGTGTTATAGGCGAACAGGTACGGACGTTGCGAGATTGGCACCACCACCAACGCTCCATCTATTTCGCCGGGGACAAGCAGGAGCTGGTCAAGTTCGTTGTAGCAGGCAGCCTGTTCAACCGGGTCGGCCAAACCGTCACATTCGGTAGCTTTCACATTAACCCGAGGCTCGTCCAGCCCGTAAGGGTTGGCGGCCGAACCACCGCGGAACACTCCGCTCAATGCACCCGGCCATGGCCCAGTGCTCCACGAGAACACGGCGAGATCCCAAAGATCACTGTTCCCCGACCGGCCCCGGCTCAAGGCCGCATCCATTGCCTCACTAGCAAACAAGGCTTGTTGGTAGAACAATCCGCCAACGGCCGATCCGTCTTGCACCTCGAAGCCAGCCGCCTCCAACTGCTCACCGATCAACGACACCTCGGCATCTCGGATGGAGTCACCCGAGGTGGTACCGAGCTTCAGCGACAGGCGTCCATCCTCGGCGTGGACCCAAACACCGTCACCTCCCCGTTGGTAACCGGCTTCCTCCAGTAGGCGAGCGCTCGCACCAAGGTCGGCGCCAGCGTACGAGAGTTGGTGGTCCTGGTAGGCAGGATGGTTGGGCATCCAATACAAGTTGCCCAGACCGTCAGCAGCAACACCATCCGGGCCCACCAACGGTGTGAACACTGCAGCGACGATAGCCCGCTTGTCGATGGCATAAGCAATGGCTTCTCGCACCGCCACCTTGTTCAGGTGAGGGTCAAGAAGGTTCATTCCGAGGTGCTCAAAAACAGGGCCTGGACGTACTGCAGGCATGATCTGTTGACTAGCCAACAAGGTCGCTTGATCAGAGTTCAGCGGCGCCATCATGATATGGCCCACGCCTTCGACCATATATTGTTGTCGCCGGGCGTCGTCGGCTTCAAACAGGATCACCACCCCTTCGAAGGTGATCTGACCGCCCCGGTTCACCGCTTCAGGGCTATTGGTACCGTGGTATTGGGGGTTGCGAGCTAAACGCAACGACTGGCCCCGTTCCCAACTCTCAAAGATCACGGGCCCCGACGACGGCAGAACAGTTGTGCCGTTGTTCCACTGCTCCAAGCTGTCGTTCACCGCAAGGGCCCCGGCCCCAAAAGCGTGTTCGGCGAAGACCTGAGAATACATATCGCGCCAACCAGCGAAGAACGATGCCATCCGAATGGTGAAGGTTGTGTCGTCCACCACTTCAAAGTTGGTGACCAAATCGTATCCGAGGCGTCCTTCCCGCTCATAGAAGCAGCCATCGTCGCTCACGTCGACGATTGAGCCGTCACCTTCCACTGCGCAGCCTTCTACCAATACTCGATGGGTGTATTCCACATCATGAGCCGTGAGCGGTTCGCCATCAGACCATCGAAGGCCGCTGCGAAGCTGATAATTGATCGTGACAGTCCGATCACCATTCACGGTAACCGACGGCTCGCCCGCTAGCAGCTCGGGATAGTACGAGAGAGTTGAATCCACCCCAAAAAGGCCCTCAAGCAAACCTTGCCGAACCCAAGAGGCAATGTTGGTGCTGTTGTCGGGATCGTCGAAATGGAGGTCCGGAGGTTCTTGGTGGTGTACCCACACCAACCATCCGGGATCTACCTCCGGCAGCGGATCGTCGACAACATCATTGTCGGCCGAGAACGCTTCGGTCGTGATATCGCTTGAGGAGTCGGCGACTTCCCCATTGTCAATAGCTAACGACGAACTTTCAGCGGGCGCCGACCCATCGGTGGTCGCGGCCGCCTCGCCGTCGGCCTCAGATAACGGGTTCCCGCATCCGACCATCCCCAACGTGAGCAACGCGACAAAGGGAGCGGCCGACAACCACCAGGGTTTTTGGTTGTCGCCCACTACTCCTCGCTTTCGCCGGCCGTGATGGCCAGGAGACTATTGGTCGTTACCAAGCCGATATTGCACAATCCCAGAAAACGACTCGGCGTCGAGCGATGCACCGCCCACCAACGCCCCGTCGATATCGGGCTGGCTCATCAACTCAGCGGCGTTGTCGGGCTTGACCGAACCCCCATATTGGATTCGCAGTGTCTGGGCCGCGTCGGCTCCAGCTTTTCCTTCCACCACAGTTCGGATTACGGCGCACATGGCCTGCGCATCAGCCGACGTGGCGGTTTGGCCGGTACCGATCGCCCAGATCGGTTCGTATGCCACCACCATGGTGCCAACCTGCTCGGCCGAGACCCGCTTGAGACCGGCGAGCACTTGGCGCTCCACCACCGCCTCTGCCTCGCCAGCGTTACGCTGCTCTTCGGTTTCCCCCACACACATGATCGGAGTCATCTCGGCGGCCAGGATCGCCCGCACCTTCTGGTTCACCATCTCATCGGTTTCGCCAAAGTGTTCTCGCCGTTCGGAATGCCCGGCGAGCACATAACTCACCCCAAGTTTAGCCAACATGAGCGGCGACACTTCTCCGGTGAAGGCCCCCGAGTCTTTCCAGTGGCAGTGTTGGGCGCCGAGGGCAAACGGAATCTTGTCGGCTTCGAGCACGGTTTGTACCGTGCGGATGTCGGTAAACGGCGGGTGTAACGAGATATCGACCTCATCGACATCGTCCCGGGTGATTTCATAACTCAGTTCTTGGGTGAGTTTCAAGGCCTCAAAGTGGTTGAGGTTCATCTTCCAGTTGCCGCTGATGAGGGGGCGCCGCTCACTCATATCATCCGCTTTCCGGCGCCCCGCAGAGCCGCAAGCCCTGGCAGATCGCCTTTTTCAATTAGTTCCAGTGAAGCACCTCCGCCAGTGGACACATGGTCCATGTCGCGATCGACACCAAACTGTTTAGCGGCCGCGGCTGAGTCTCCACCTCCTACCACGGTATAGGCCCGAGTTTCGGCCATGGCCAAGGCAATGGCTTTGGTTCCCGCCTCGAAGCGTGGGTCCTCAAACACTCCCATAGGTCCGTTCCACAAGACCGTGCCGGCATCGAGCAAGATATCGGTGAACACCGCACCCGTCCCTGGGCCAATGTCAACCCCGGCCCAACCGTCGGGAATGTTCATTCCCATTTGCCGTACCTCTCCCCCAGCTTCGGGGGCGAACAACTCGCCGCCGGGGCCCAGAGCGGTGACGTCTTCGGGGAGATGGATCGTTGCGCCTCGGTTGAGCAGTTCACCACAGGTTTCGATCATGTCAGGTTCAACCAGCGAGGCACCAACCGAGTACCCTTTGGCCGCCATAAAGGTGTAGGCCATGGCCCCACCCACGATGATGGCATCGACGGTGTCGAGTAGAGCTTCCACCACCCCGAGTTTGTCGGAAATCTTGGCTCCTCCTAGCACCGCCACGAAGGGACGGCGGGGCCGCGCTCTCAGGCCCAACAACACATCTACCTCTTTGGCCAGAAGCCGACCGGCCGCCGAAGGCAGCACCTCAGGAGGGCCGACGATAGAGGCATGAGCACGGTGCGATGCCCCAAAGGCATCATTGACATAGGCGTCATGACCTTTTACCAACTCAGCCACGAAACGCGGATCATTGGCCTCCTCTCCGGCGTCAAACCGGAGATTATCCAACAACTGTACCTCCGGCAGGAGTTCTGACAGCCGTTTCCGCACCGGGTCGAGCGAGTACTTTTCGTTTCGCTGCCCCTTTGGTCGTCCGAGATGTGAAGCTGTGGTGACTTGAGCCCCTTGGTCCAACAACCATTTCAGGGTCGGCAAAGCCGCGCGAATGCGCAGGTCGTCGACAACGGCTGTGCCCTGAATGGGCACATTAAAGTCGGTTCGAACCAGGACGGATTTACCAGCAAGATCTCCAAGATCTTCCAATTCCGGCACGCCATTGATCATGATATAACGCCTCGTTTCGGTGGCTTAACCCTGGTTGGCGGCACCCACTCGGACCGAAAGGTCTACCAAGCGGTTGGAATACCCCCACTCGTTGTCGTACCAACCACCAATTTTCACCAGGTTGCCCTGTGTCATGGTGAGGCCTGCGTCGAGCGTGCACGAAGCCGGCGAGGTCACAATGTCAGAAGACACAATCGGGGCTTCGGTGTACTCTAAGACGTTGGCGAGCGGCCCACTTTCCGCGGCGCTGGCGAATGCGGCGTTCACCTCTTCCACCGAAGGGGTGCCGTCTACGACCGCGGTGAAATCAGTGAGCGAGCCGGTCGGGATTGGCACCCGCAGGGCAATACCATCAAGTTTTCCTTGCATGGACTGCATTACCAGGCCAGTGGCGCGGGCGGCACCGGTGGAGGTGGGAACAATATTGATAGCAGCGGCCCGGGCCCGACGCAGATCACTATGGGGACCGTCAACCAATGCCTGGTCGCCGGTGTAGGCGTGAATGGTGGTCATCAAACCTTGTTTGACCCCAAAGGTGTCATCCAGCACCTTCACCATCGGCACAAAGCAGTTCGTGGTGCATGAAGCGTTGGATACTACCTTGTGCTGTTCAGGGTCGAACGTGTCGTCATTGGCACCAACAACAAAGGTGGCGTCAGCATTTGAACACGGAGCCGAAACAATGACAAACGGTGCCCCACCGGCAAGGTGGCGTGCGGCCGCATCACGACTGGTGAACACACCAGTCGATTCGATCACAACGTCGACGCCGAGTTCACCCCACGGGAGGTTCTCCGGTTCACGTTCACTCAGCACCTTCAAGACATCACCGTCGACCGAGATGCCCCCTTCAGTCGCCGAAATCTCGTTGGGCAGGATCCCCAGGACCGAGTCGTACTTGAGCAGATGGGCCATCGTCTCCAGCGACCCCAAATCATTGACGGCGACAAAATCGATGTCAGCGCCTGCTTGTTTGGCGGCGCGGAAAAAGTTCCGCCCGATTCGCCCAAAGCCGTTGATTCCCACACGTATTGCCATTACTGATCAGTCCTCGTTCGTCTCTGATTTCTACTGACTCGAAACCGCCTCGCGGCGGAAAGCGCCCGACGGTTGCCATTGCTGGATGAAAGTCTCCGGCTCGACCATACCGCCTCTAGCACAATCTAGGCGCCTTGATGCGACAGAACTATGGGGTGGTTCCGCCCATTCGTCAACTGTCGCCCACCGACAGCGAGAACCAGCCCCATCCATTGCCCAAGCCACCGCGGATCACTTGTACCGGCGTTAGCGGCACTCATACAATTCGGACAGTGCACAACCCAAGGCGGCAACGTCATGACTCCAGCCATCGGCTGCGGTCAACGGGCGCGACACCACCAGGATCCCATCGAGGAATGATTCTCCTCGTTCACCGTCGACCAGCACCACATCTGCCTTGATCCCATGGTCAACCAACGCTCCGATATGTTCGCTCAACCCAAACCCGCGAGCCAATGCCCGCTCATTGGCCACATTGGCGATAAACACCCGTTGGGCTTGGCTCTGGTTGAGGGCATCAAGGATTTGAGGAACTCCGACTGCGGCTAAGACACTCGTAAACAACGAACCAGGGCCGACCAACACCTGGTCGGCGACAATGACAGCCCGCAAGGCCTCACGCGATACCGGAGGGTTGGGCGGATCAAACCGCAGATTGTGGATCCCGGCGGCATGCTCGATTCGCACCTGCCCACGAAGCGGACCACTGTCAGAATCCGCCTCCAACACCACGGGCATTTCCGTGGCAGGGATGATGGCGGCCCGATCAAGACCAACTAATCGACACACCTCTGCCAGTGCTCGACGAAAATCTCCCCCACAAGCCAACGTCAGGCCCGCCAACAACAGGTTTCCTACCGGGTGACCAGCGAGTTCCCCTGAGTCGAACCGATACTCCAACGATGTGCCAAGTAGGTTCTGCGCATCAGCCAGACTCGCGAGCGCCGAAACGCAGCGACGAGCATCCCCGGGTGCTTCGACCCCGAATTCTTGGCGGAGCCGACCACTTGACCCGCCATCATCGGCCACTGAGACTACCCCCACCACCGAATCAGCATAACTGGCGGCCGCCTTCAGACTCGCCGCGAGGCCGTGACCACCACCGAGGGCCACCACGGCCGGTCCAGTTCCCGCATCCAATGCCAACTCGCCCCCAGAACCCTCAAGAGTCAGGTCTGGTAACGATTTCGGGTGATTACTAGCGCTCGATGTCACGATGGCTGATCCTCGGTTCCCAACCCTTTTCGGCCAGTAGTTCCGCCATTCGCTCGGCGAGCGCTACCGAACGATGTCGCCCACCGGTACATCCGAACGCCACCGTCAAATACGATTTCCCCTCGGCTTGATACGCCGGGAGTAGTTCTTCAAGCATACCTGACACATGATCGACGAACCGTTCGGTGATATCACGGTTGAGCACATATGCCTGCACCTGCTCATCTTGACCCGAAAACGGCCGAAGCTTCTCGTCCCAATGAGGGTTGGGCAGAAATCGACAGTCGAATACCATGTCGACATCGGCCGGCAAACCGTGTTTAAAGCCAAACGACGAGACCGTCAGACGCATGTTGCCCTCGTCGCCGAAAGCCCCAAACTCTTGACTGATTCGGTCCTTCAACTGGTGTGGATTGAGTTCACTGGTATCGATAATGAGATCGGCCACCGCCCGAGCCCCGGCAAGCCGTTCCCGCTCGTGCTCAATTGCCGCCAAAAGATCGCGGTTTTCAGCCAGCGGGTGACGACGGCGGGTTGCCTCGTACCGTCGAATCAAGATTTCGGTCGATGCTTCGAGGAATACGGTGGTGAGATGGTCGACGTGTTCGCGAAGGGATTCGATCTGGGCAGGAATTGGTTCACCACCGCCCCCCATCGACAACACCACCCGCTCGTATGCACCACCGCTGGACGCCAACTCCGCCACCTTTGGCAGAAGGCCAGCGGGCAGGTTGTCGATCACAAACCAACCCAAATCTTCCAGCGCGTCTGCTGCCACGGAACGCCCTGCACCCGATAGACCGGTCACCACCAAAACGTCTGTCATGGCCCGATTGTGGCATATCGAAGTGACAATCTGAGAATAGAGAAACGAATCACCTACTCGCTCAGCTGTTATTGGTCGCCTTCGTCCCCACCGCCTGCTTTGCGGAGATGGAGGGCGAGAAGCCGGGGCACAGTAGCTGCGTCTTCGTACTGGGGGGCTTGGGCCAAAAACCCGGGGGGCGGCGCAGGCTCATCCATGTGTTCGAGGTGAAGGCCAACCGCCACCAAGGCGTTGAGATACCGTGAGAGAGGTCGATGTACGAAACGAACAAAAACGTCCTTCTGTACTTCCTCAATAGTTACCGCCTCGGTAAGGTAGGCTCCGATACGCCAATATTGCTCTGGGGGATCAAGCACCTGGTCATCGATCCACCCGCTTCCTGGGGTTTGTAACAGGGGATGGTTGAGCAGAAACAGAAACCGGCCACCAGGAGCCAGCACCCGACTCACCTCACTCACCGCTTCATCGAGCGCATCGATGTGTTCGAATACCAACGAAGCCACCACTGCGTCGAAGGCCTCGTCGCAGAAAGGCAGACCGTCAGCCGAAGCTCGGGCGTAACCAATCCCCGTTCCCGCTGACCGTTGATCAGCCACCGATAGCTGGGCATGACTGATGTCGATCCCGACCACGTCAACCCCTCGGGCGGCCAATACCCGCGACACTTGCCCCTCCCCTGCTCCGACATCCAAAACCCGTTCGGCGTCTCCCAGAGTAGACACGATCAGCGGGATGATTTGTTCGGTGTATTCGGGGTCGACGCCATCAGTGAAATTGTCTTGCCACCAGCTGGCGTGGTGCTCCCAGGTAAGATCTGTCGACTCGGTTTCGTTCACGGCCTAATCATACGGGCCCCGATTGAAGTCCCGGCCGTTCATCGCCGAGCGACAAGCGTCGCAAGTTACGACCGATTTGGTGCGTGGACCTTCTCGTACACCGCATCAGCCACGGCGTCAGGCAGCCAGGCAAGCTGCCGCAGAGTTTCGACGTCCGCCTTGCGCACCTTGGTCACCCCGCCCAGCTCCTTCAGAAGTCGCTTGCGGCGTGCTGGCCCTAATCCCGGAATATCGTCGAGTACGGATTTGGTCATGCGTTTGTTGCGCAAATTGCGGTGATAGCTGATGGCAAACCGGTGCGACTCGTCGCGGAGTCGTTGTAGTAGGTACAGGGCCTCCGACTTACGGGGGATAATAACGGGGGCCGATTGTCCTGGCACGAAAACTTCCTCGAACTGCTTGGCCAATGCACACACCGGGATTTCGTCGGTGAGACCCAACTCTTCTAGCACCCGGACGGCTACCCCGAGCTGACCTTTACCGCCATCCACCATCAGCAGTTGAGGCGGGTATTGGAACTTGCCTCGTTCAGCCACCGGCCGAGCCCGATCATCAACATAGTGTTGTAAGCGGCGACGCAGTACCTCTTCCATCGCAGCGTAGTCATCGTTCTGATCGACCGACCGCACCTTGAACCGTCGATACTGTGACTTCGCCGCCAATCCGTCCTCCATCACCACCATGGAACCCACATAGTCGGTGCCTTGCAGGTGGCTCATGTCGTAACACTCAATACGCAACGGGGCGTTCGGCAGTTGCAACCACCCTTGGAGCTCATTGAGCGCTTTGGCTCGGCTGTTGTGGTCGGTGGCGCGTTTCATCCGATGACGCCGCAGTTCCTCATTGGCGTTCTGGCTCACGGTCTCGGCCAGATCCCGCTTGGCTCCCCGCTGGGGCACGCGAATCTCAACATTAGAGCCACGGGCCAGGCTCAAGTATTGCCGGTAGAGCTCTCCATCAGACGGCATAGTCGGCACCAACACCGACTTTGGCATCCCGTGCATAGGCTCCTCGTCGTACAAACCTTCCAGTACCTTGTCCACCACCTCGGCCGAGGTCAGCGGTTCCACCTTGTCTAAAATCAGAGTCCGACGCCCCATCACACGGCCCCGCCGAACAAAAAACACGAACACCGCCGCTTCGAGATCGTCTTCGGCAATACCCACCACGTCAATGTCTTCGTTGCGATCGGCCACCATCGTCTGGCGTTCAATGGCTTTGTTGATGGCGCTAAGCCGATCCCGGACCCGAGCCGCCTTCTCGAATTCCAATTCGCTGGCAGCCTCAGTCATCTCCCGTTCGAGCTTCTCCACCACCGGGTCGGTGTCACCGTCGAGGAAACGGCACAGATCATCGACATGAGCCGCGTACTCTTCAGCGGTGACCGCTCCGACACATGGCCCCGAACATTTTTCGATGTGGTACAGCAAACACGGTCGCCCGAGTTTGTGATGTCGCTGCAGCTTGTTGTCCGAACAGGTGCGAATCGGGAACGTACGCAAAAGATGATCAAGGGTTTCTCGGATCGCGTAGGCATGCCCATAGGGCCCGAAGTAGCGGGTATCTTTGCGTTTGGCCCCCCGCATCACCCGAGCCCGGGGCCACTGGTCGCTGATGGTCAAAGCCAGGTATGGATAACTTTTGTCATCAACGAGGCGAACATTGAACCGGGGTCGATGTTCTTTGATCAGGTTGTATTCGAGCATCAACGCTTCAACGTCGTTGCGCACCTGAATCCACTCGACGGTGTGGGCCGTAGCCACCATCTGGGCAGTGCGAGGATGGAGCGACGCCGGATTCTGGAAATAGTTTGATAGCCGCGAGCGTAACGATGCCGCCTTGCCCACATAGATAATGCGACCATCGACGTCTTTGAACTGATACGAACCTGGGGTGTCGGGGATCGACCCTACGGGCGGACGGGTTACCACCTCACCAAGCCTAGTGGCTGCTCCCCGCCGCCAGCAGCGTCCCGTTTTCAGACTCCGCTTCTTGACCTGAGCTGAGCAACGGAGCCAAGAACCGCCCAGTAAAACTCGCTGCTTGCTCGGCGATGTGCTCTGGGGTGCCCGTCGCCACCACCGTGCCGCCCCCCGTTCCCCCGTTGGGACCCAAGTCAATCACCCAGTCGGCGGTCTTGATCACATCAAGGTTGTGCTCGATCACGAGCACGGTGTTTCCCTGGTCTACCAGGCGGGTCAACACCGTGAGGAGCTTGTTAATATCTTCAAAATGCAGGCCGGTGGTCGGTTCGTCGAGCAAATAGATGGTGTGCCCCGTCGATCGTTTTGCCAGTTCGGTTGCCAGCTTCACCCGCTGGGCTTCGCCTCCCGACAGGGTAGGAGCGGGCTGCCCAAGTCGTACATACCCCAGCCCCACGTCTACCAGCGTCTGGAGATGGCGGGCGATCGGCGGTTGGTTGGCGAAGAACTCTAAGCCCTCGGCAATTGGCATATCGAGCACTTCGGCGATGTTGCGCCCTTTAAACTGCACATCGAGGGTGTCGCGGTTGTAGCGTTTGCCTTTGCAGACTTCACAGGGCACGTACACGTCGGGCAGGAAATGCATCTCTATTTTGAGGGTTCCGTCACCCGAGCACGCTTCGCATCTGCCTCCGGCGACGTTAAACGAGAACCGACCAGGCTGGTATCCCCGAACCTTGGCTTCGTTGGTCTGAGCAAACAGCTTGCGGATCCGATCGAAGACGCCGGTGTAGGTGGCGGGATTGGAACGTGGAGTACGCCCGATTGGGGACTGATCGATGTCGATCACCTTGTCCAGGTGTTCGAGCCCCTCCACGGCCTTGTGTAACCCGGGAGGAGTCTTTGACCGATAGATCTTCTGCATGAGTGCTCGCAACAGAATGCCGTTGACCAGACTCGATTTGCCAGAACCGGAAACTCCGGTGACGGCCAACAAACAACCCAGCGGGAATTCGACATCAATGTTTTGCAGGTTATTTTCGGCGGCGCCCACCACCTTGAGCCGAGGGCCGTCGGCTGGTCGCCGCTTGGCGGGCACCGGGATCACCCGAGCCCCCGAAATGTATTGGCCCGTCACCGACTCCTCAGATTCGGTCAAACCTGCCACATCACCGGCATACACGATGGCGCCACCATGCTCTCCGGCTCCGGGGCCTATATCTACCACATGGTCGGCGACCGCGATGGTGTCTTGGTCGTGCTCGACCACGAGAACCGTGTTGCCGAGATCTCGAAGGCGCTGCAAGGTACCGATCAACTTGGCGTTGTCGCGCTGGTGTAAGCCGATCGACGGCTCGTCAAGCACGTATAGCACCCCGACCAAACCCGACCCGATCTGACTGGCCAACCGGATCCGCTGGGCTTCGCCCCCCGACAGGGTGGCAGCTCCACGTCCCAACGAGAGGTAATCGAGGCCGACGTCGAGCAGGAAGCTGAGCCGAGCGTTGATTTCTTTGGTGACCCGATCGGCGATCAGGTGGTCACGTTCACTCAAGGTAAGACCGGCTAATACCTTGGCCGCCTCGCCAATTGACATCGAACACACGTCGCTGATCGAGTATCCATCGATCAGCGAAGCCAGCGACACCGGATTCAGTCGTGCCCCACCACAAACCGGGCACGGGATCTCCCGCATATACCCTTCGACCTGTTCACGCTGGTTGTCACTCTCGGCCTCGGAGTGGCGACGGCGGAGATAGGGCACGACCCCCTCGAAGTTGGCTTGATAGGTGCGATGCTGGTTGTAGCGGTTCTGATACTGGACTGTGAGCTTGATCGGCTTAGGCGGATCCAGCAGTCGCTTCTTTTGCCGATCGGGAAGGTCTTTCCACGGCACGCTGGCATCGATCTTGTACTTTTCGCACGCCGCTACCACCAGCCGAGAGAAGTAGCGTGACCGCCCGCTCGACCAGGGTTGGATAGCCCCTTGTTCTATAGAAAGATCGGTGTTGGGCACCACCAATCGATGGTCGACCTCAAATGTTGTTCCTAACCCTGAACACGATTCACAGGCCCCGTATGGTGAATTAAACGAGAAGTTTCGTGGTGCCAGTTCCTCAAAGCTTTTCCCATCGCTGGGACGGGACAGGTGCTGGCTGAATACCAGCACCTCAGGTTCGGTATCAGGGGCACGAGAAACAATCTCCACCTCAGCGACCCCATCAGCCAAACGCAAGGCCGTTTCCATCGAGTCGGTGAGCCGCCGATCGATGCCTTCTCGGCGCACCAGGCGATCCACCACTACCTTGATGTCGTGAGTTTCGTATCGCGCCAGCTCAGGAAGGTCGCCCCCCAGTTCGATCAGTTCACCATCAACAAGAGCCCGCGCAAAACCTTCCGAGGCCAACTCCCCCAACAACGTCTCGTAAGTGCCTTTGCGGCCGCGCACTACCGGTGCCAGGACCTGGAACCGGGTACCATCTTCTAACTCCAATACCCGGTCAACGATTTGTTGGGGGGTTTGCCGTACCAGACGTTCTCCGGTCTCCGGGTCGTGGGGTACCCCTACTCGGGCGAACAGCAGCCGCAGGTAATCGTAGATCTCGGTGACGGTACCCACCGTTGAGCGAGGGTTCCGACTCGCCGATTTCTGATCAATAGAAATAGCAGGCGACAATCCCTCAATGAAGTCGACATCAGGTTTGTCCATCTGGCCCAAGAACTGGCGTGCATAAGCCGACAGCGACTCCACATACCTCCGCTGCCCCTCGGCGTAGATGGTGTCAAACGCCAGCGACGATTTTCCCGAACCCGAAAGCCCAGTAAAAACGATGAGCTGATCACGAGGCAACTCAAGATCAACGTTTCGGAGATTATGCTCGCGTGCGCCGCGAATAACAATGGTGTCAGCCACCCCTCCACCTTACCGGCAAGCTATGACAGCGGCGGGCGCTACACCATCTCCCGGAGCTCGCGACGCAAGTCTTTGATCTCATCGCGCAACCGAGCCGCATACTCGAATCGGAGGTCACCGGCCGCTTCGGCCATCTCTTCCTCCAAGGTAGAAATGAGTCGCTGGAGCTCGTCCTGGGGCATTTCGGCCAGCTCTTCGATCCGCTTCTTGTCGCGAGCGTTGCGCTTGCGCTGTCCACCATCGGGGGTCGGCGCTGTCGCCTGTTCGGGCCGCAGCAACGACAAGATGTCAGTCACCGCTTTGCGCACCGTTTGGGGGTTGATGCCGTGTTTTTCGTTGTAAACCATCTGCAAAGCCCGACGGCGATGGGTTTCCGAGATTGCCCTGTCCATCGAAGGGGTAATCTGATCGGCGTACATCACGACGCGACCGTCCACATTTCTCGCCGCTCGGCCGATGGTCTGCACCAGCGAAGTTTCCGACCGCAAGAAACCTTCTTTGTCGGCGTCGAGGATGCAGACCAGTTGCACCTCGGGTAGGTCCAGGCCTTCTCGCAGCAGGTTGATTCCCACCAAAACATCGAACTCACCCAACCGGAGGCCCCGGAGGGTCTCGATCCGTTGCAAGGTGTCGATCTCACTGTGCAAGTAGCGGACCCGAACCCCTTGTTCCAGAAGATAGTCGGTGAGATCTTCAGCCATTTTTTTGGTGAGGGTCGTCACCAAAACCCGGCCATCGTTTTCTACCACGGTGGAGATTTCGCCCATCAGGTCGTCGATCTGTCCCTTGGTGGGACGGACCGTTACCTCTGGATCAATCAACCCGGTTGGCCGCACGATCTGCTCGACCACGGTCGAGCTGTGTTCCATTTCGTATTTTCCGGGTGTCGCCGACATATAGATGGTCTGACCGGTTCGTTCCGCCCATTCGGCGAACTGCAGCGGCCGGTTGTCGGCCGCGGACGGAAGCCGAAAGCCGTGTTCGATCAGGACTTCTTTGCGGCTTCGGTCCCCCTGGTATTGGCCGTGCAGTTGGGGGATCGCCACATGGCTTTCGTCCAGGATCATCAGATAGTCGTCGGGAAAGAAATCGAGCAAGGTGAACGGTGTCTCCCCCGGTTGCCGGCCATCCAAATGGCGGCTGTAGTTCTCCACCCCGTTGCAGAATCCCATCTCCGACAACATCTCTAGGTCGTATTGGGTACGCATCCGCAGTCGTTGAGCTTCCAACAATTGATTGTTGGCCTCAAAGTGCTGAAGGCGCTGCTGTAGTTCCGCCTCGATGCTGTCGATGGCTTTGGTAATCCGTTCATCGGAGGCCACATAGTGGGTGGCGGGGAACACCACAAGCTCAGTCATCTCCTCGAGGCGCTCCCCAGTCACGGGGTCGAAAGCCATGATCGACTCCACCTCGTCGCCGAACATCTCAAGCCGAACGACAAACTCCTCGTATGCGGGGTGAATCTCGATGGTGTCACCTCGCACCCGGAACCGACCACGGGTGAGGTTCATATCGTTGCGTTCATACTGCATGTCGACCAGCCGCAAGAGAATATCGCGTTGGTCGTGCTCCTCCCCCGCTCGTACCACCAGCAGCTTCTGCCGATACTCGTCGGGTGACCCGAGACCATAAATACATGACACCGAAGCCACCACGATCGTGTCTCGCCTGGTCAACAAGGCCGCGGTAGCCGAATGGCGAAGCCGATCGATCTCGTCGTTAACCGACGAGTCCTTTTCGATGTAGGTGTCGGAGGACGGGAGATAAGCCTCGGGTTGGTAGTAGTCGTAGTAGCTAACGAAGTATTCCACTCGGTTATGAGGAAACAGTTCCCGAAACTCATTCGCCAATTGCGCCGCCAGCGACTTGTTGGGAGCGATCACCAGCGTGGGCCGCTGCACGGCTTCGATGGTCCAGGCAATCGTGGCCGACTTTCCCGAACCAGTAATGCCTAGCAGGGTTTGATGTTTTTCGCCGGAGTTAATGCTTTCGGCTAACGATTCGATCGCCTTCGGTTGATCACCAGCCGGACGCATTTCGGTAACAACTTGAAACGGAGGCACCTTTCAAGACTAGCTGCACCGAGGGACACTGAACCCTGCGATCCAGCGGCGGTCCAATCAGTGGTCGGGCTGTGGCGGCCACGGGGTGTCGGCCAAGGTGCCGAGCCAGGCGAGACACCGATCAATCTCGGCGTCAAGATCTTCCACCGTGCCCGAGTTATCGACCACAAAATCCGCGATGGCCCGCCGCTGTTCACGGGTGGCCTGTGCCGCCACCCGAGCCTCGGCATCGGAGCGGTCAAAGCCACGCCACGTTACCAGGCGTTCTATGGCCACCTCGACTGGGGTGTCTACCACAATGGCGGCGCTTGCCCCCCAGCGTTCGGGACCGCCCCCTTCGGTCAGCAGCGGAATGTCAAGGATTACGACCCGACTTCCGGGGATCGAGGACTCCCAGTCTTCGGCTTCCGCCGCGGCGACAGCCTGGGCATGCATCTCGGCTCGTACTGGCGGATGCACCAGTTTTCCCAACGCTTCGCGCTCGGCTTCGTCGCTAAAGACGATTTTCGCTACTGCGGCCCGGTCAAGCGTGCCATCGGGGGCCACGATCTGATCGCCCCATCGTTCGACCATCGCCGCAAACACGGGACGCCCCGGTTGCTGAAGTGCCTTCACCACCTCGTCGGCGTCGATAATTCTGGCGCCGTGCTCCGCCAAACGCGCCGACACCGTCGATTTTCCTGAACCAATTCCGCCGGTAAGGCCAACCAATCTCACCCGGCCAACAGTAGCTCAAACCAAAGAGTTCCTCATCTTTTGCCTGAGAGGGCCGATTGACCTAACGAACATCAACCATGTGACCCACGAAAAATCGCCTCAACCCTACTGCCTGGCCCATGCCCGAGACTTCTACAACCGAACCTGCATCAAACGAACCGGGCCGAACGCCGCACCCCCCGGACGTGCGCACCCCCGAGCGTCGCTCGCCTTCGGTTGTACCCCGGCTGACCGCGATCCGCCAGAGCCTCAACATGGTTTACCAATCTAATAGTGGGTGGCGGAACACCTCCAATGTGCCCTCCAACGGGCTGGTCTCACCCCTCCCTCATCGGAGTGATAAAAGGGTTGACCCGCTGAAGCCGTTCGGTCCTGCCATCTTGGCCGTTCGGTGGGCGACCACCGCAGTATCCCTGGTGTTGGCGACCATCGCGGTGCCTTCCAGTGGTCCTGGTGCACTTCTCTGGGCCTTTCTCGCCACCGCCAACACCGCCTACCGCACCTTCCGCCCCATGGCACTACCGGGTTCTCACCGAGCACTCGCCTCGTTGATCGCTGAGACCGCCCTGCATACGGCCGCGGTGGCGGCCACTGGCTATTGGGATTCCCCCCTCGTGCTGCTCCTTCCCAACACTACCATCATCGCCGGATTCGCCCGTAGCTACCGATTTGCGGTTGGCGC
>Ga0316189_10002609_pt1 | contig 17641 bp, 17 predicted proteins | sample LowCovwburrow_MG_FD_204930 | JGI IMG/M metagenome (GOLD analysis project Ga0316189, IMG submission 204930) | Coastal sediment microbial communities from Maine, United States - Lowes Cove worm burrow | ecosystem: Environmental > Aquatic > Marine > Coastal > Sediment | place: USA: Maine...
CCCGTGGGCATCTCCGATCGCGGACCGGCCACAAGCGCCAAGACCAGCGGCCCTGCAACGCTGTCGTACCCGAAGTAGGTGCATCCTCCGCCGCCACACGCGTCAGGCACGTCACCACGCGCCGGCTGTTCGGGGTCGTCCGCCGACAACCGCCACAGTCCGACGCCCCGCTCGTCGGCCACCAAAGCACTGCCGCAGGGTCCCGACGCAAACGACGACAGAACCCGTCCCGCTGGAGCCTCCCGACACGGTGGCGTCGGCGGCTGCACAGCGTTGGGCGCCACGGTTACGGGGGCAGCGCCCTCTTCGGCGGCCCCCGTGCGATCGGTGCACCCCGCGGCGGCCAGGCAGACCGCGAGTGCGGCGGAGCGGTTCGCCGCCCACGACGTCGTCATCACGGGTGCAACGATCCCAGTGCGCAGCTCAGTTGAGCTCACCGTCGATGTTGATCGACGCGCCCTGGTCTGCAAACGCGTTGTCCGGGTTGAACTTCTGGATCGCCCAGATCACTTCCCCGTCTGGGGGAAGCCCGTCCAAGCCGCGCACCGCCGACATGTTGGAGACACGAACCGTCGGAGCGGCGCCCGCCTCGCACACCGCGAGGTCTGGAAGCGGGAGCGGCCCGAAGTGAATCTCGTGGTTCTCGATCTCACTGGAGATTTGGTACGAGACCTTGAGCCAGCTGCCGAGGTTCGGATCGAGCTGCTGGGTGAGGCTCACGACTTCACAGTCGATGCTACCCAGTTCACAGAGCCGGTCCTTCCAGCCTTCGCCTTCCAGATCGGCGCCGCCAAACACCGTCTCGCCATCGACCCCGTTGGGCGACCAGTTGGAGTTGGCCGTATAAAAGTCGATGAGACAGGCCTCGTAGTTGAGCGTGACCTCCATGATGGAGGTGCCCTCAAACGGGTTGACGCCCACCCCGTCGCCGCGGCGGAACTCAAGCTTCACCGAGCCGTGCTGGTACTCGAGCCCTGAGTCTTCCGTGCACGCGAGCAGGCTTGAGGCCACAGCCACGGTAAGCCCCGTCCGGAGACACCGGGAAGCAAGCCTGTGATGGGGAGGTCGCGCCGTGCTCGATTTCATCGTCGATCACTATGCAGCGTGGCCGTCCCTCAGTAAAGCCGCTGATCACGCGGGATCGGCCCCCGGGTGTAGGTGTGCAGACGACTGCGCATCCCCCACGAAACGCGTGGGGTTGCGACCTAGAGGGGGTCCTGCGACCTGTGACGCGGATCACTGCTCTGTTCACTGCGTAGCCAGGACCCTCTGGGCGGCTGTGACACCCCACGCCGCGGGCTTGCCCGGAGGCGTCCACGCGGAATGACCGAACGCACTCTCGCCGAGCGCCGTAGCCAAACCGTCCCGACTCCCGCTCCGACCCCTCGCTCACGCCATGCCTGGACCCATGTTCAACAACAGCCCTCTCGCCGCAGCGGGTGCACAAGCGCCCGGCCGTGCCGGCGTGGCGCCGGACGCACTGAGCGACGCGCTCGAACGCGCCCGATCGCTGGCATCGACGTGGCGCATGCGCGGCATCGTCACCAAGCCGGACCTGGTCGGTCGCGCCAACAAAGCGCCAACGCCATGGCTCCTGCACGTGCCCGACGTGGGCCCATCGTGCGAGATGCTGTTGGCCGATCGCCTGCTGCACGACCTGACCGCAACGGAGCGCGAGGGGCTGGCCGCGTGGATCCGCGATCAGCAGGACCCGGAGACGGGCGCGTGGCTCGACTCCGCTGGGCGCCCGGACCTGTCCCTCACCGCGCTGGGATGGTGGGCGTGCAAGGTGGCGGGCGACGACCCGACCACCGACCGTATGACCCGAGCCGTCCGGGTTGTGCACGCACTGGGTGGAGCCCAGCGGGCACATTTTTCGGTGCGGCTGTGGCTCGCGATGGGCGGGCAGCTGCCGTGGTCTTGGCTACCGTCGATCCCCAGCGAGCTGTTCTTGCTGCCGTCGTCGGTCCCGTTGTCGCCGTTCCGCTTCTCGCCATGGGCACGTGGGATGCTCATTCCCTACCAGCTCATCGCGCGGGCCCCTGCCCGCTTGCAGCTTCCGGACGCCGCAGACCTCCTCCTACCGCGCGGCGACGGGTCACCCGTTGTGCCTCGTCTGACCCGCCCCGGCCTGGCGGGCGACCTTCTCCAAGCGTTCGACCGCGCGGTCAAGGTCGCGCGAAAGCTCCCGCGTGGGCCACTGCCGGCCGCCGCGGCGACCCGGGCTCGCAACTGGACCGATGACCGCCAGCAGGCGCATGGCGGCTGGTTCTCCGTTCGCCCGACGCTGCTGTCATTGGTCGCGCTGCGGGTTTCTGGGGCCGGAAGCGACGACCCCCGCATTCGGCGAGGGCTGGACTATCTCGCCACCGCCCGCGGGCTTGTCCGCAGCACCCGCAATCCCGAAGAGACGATGCTGGCGCAAGGCATTGGCGGGACAGACCTGCGCGTGACCGCCGAGCTGTTGCGTTGCGCACCGACGGACTCCGATCTCAACTGGTTGCTGCGCCAAGAGCTTTCGCAGCCCGGCTCGTGGCAAGACACCGCAGATGCACCTGCCGGCGGCTGGCCGCGCGATCCGGGGGCAGGCGAACACCTGGACCTCAGCGCCACCTGCTCGGTGCTCGGCGCGCTCTCTGTGCTTCCCGAGACCTCCGCGCAAGTGACCGCCGCCTGGGCCAGCACCCGACGAGCCGTCGATGTCTTGCTTGCGATGCAGGAAAGCGACGGTCATTTTTCTCGCTTCGAACGCGGGGAGTCCGACGTGTTCATGCGCCGCCTTCCGTGGAGCGACGCCGACTTGCTGGCCTTTGGTCTTGGCGACGACGACGGCCACCTCCGACTGACCGCGCTTGCACTGGCCCGCCTCGCCGCGACGGGGTTTGGGATGGACGACGACCGGGTGAGCCGCGGCATGCGGTGGCTGGAGCGGACGGTCACCCATGACCGTCAGGTGAGCCTGGCCGCACGCCCAATGGCGACGCTCGCCGCGCTCGCCGAGGCCGCGGGTGCCCTCTGCCCGCCCAGCAATCTCCTGCGAACCGAGATCGAACAGACCGTGCGCGCACGCCAGCGCGAAAACGGAAGCTTCGGCACCGTGGTCGACACCGCCCGCTCGCTGCACGCGTTGGTTCAACTCGGCCCTCCCTGCGTCCAAGCGCAGCGCGCAGCACGGTTCTTGGTCGAGACCCTGCGCGACGAGAGCATTGACTGCGACCACGCGTGCTGGAGCGCGTTGACACCCGGCTTTGGCCTGCACCCGCTGGGGCGCGACCCATCTGCTGGGATCCGGCTCGCCGCGATGGCGCTGTCGGCCTATGCCGCCGCAGGTGGCTCTCTGGCGCCTTGCGCCCCCACGACGACGAACGGAGCGAGATGACCATGCTTGGTGCACGCAACACGATGCCTGACACGCCCACCGTCCCCGCCGCCGCAGCACCGGTCCAGGCGCGAACCGGGCCCACGCTCGCCGACCACTACGACGTCGTGATCGTTGGCGCCGGGCTAGCCGGATGCGCCGCTGCGGAGGCGCTCGCCAAAGCCGACCCGAACCGTCGTCGCCGGATCCTGCTGGTGGATCGGCACCCCGACGTGCACCCACGCTTTTCGGGCGAGTTCATCCATCCCCGCGGCGCGCAGATCCTCGACGACCTGGGCTTTTACGACGACTTGTCGGCCGCCGGCGGCATCGATGTCGACGGGTTCGCGGTCTTCGAGAACGCCGACGCGCACCACGTCGACCTGCCCTACGCGACGATCAAAGACGAGCGGCCGCGAGGGCTCGCCATCCATCACAAGATGCTCGTGCGGACCATGCGGCAGCGATTGCGTCGCGACCGGGCCGGCCATATCGAGCTGCTCGAAGGGTGGTCGGTCAACGACCTGGTGCGCGGCCCCAAGGGGGAGATCGCGGGCGTCGTCCTGCAGACGCCGCGCGACAAGCGATACACGCTCAAGGCCGACTTGGTCATCGGTGCCGATGGCAAATCCAGCTCGGTGCGCAAGCTCGCCGGAATCACCGACAAGGGGCGAACCACCGTCGGCTTCACCGCCGGGGTCGAGGTCGTCAATGCAAGCCTGCCTCGCCCGACCTACGCGCATGTCTTCTTGGGCGCGTGGGGTCCGATGCTCGCGTATCCGATCCTCCGCGAGTCCGACGGGACCATCGTCACCCGCATCACATTCGACCTGCCCCGCACGCTGCCCGCCAAGGGCAACGCGATGAAGGACTACGTCACGCGGACCTTCTTGCCGTTCATGCCCGCGCCGCTGTGCTCGGAGGTCGCCGCGGCCATCAAAGCGATCGACGGTCCCCTCGAGATCGCGCCGACAGTAAACTTGCCGGCGCCGCCCGCATCCATGCCCGGCCTGGCGCTCATCGGCGATGCCGCGGGGTGCTCCCATCCAATCACCGCCAGCGGCATGACGGTTGGGTTGCGCGACGCTGAGGCGTTGGGCCGCGGGGCCGCCCGCCGAATGAACGCGCCCGACGGCGAGCCGTGGCTCGACGACGCCTCGGTCCGTCGCTACCGGGCTGAGCACGACCGATACGTCCCCACCCGCCAGGCGTTGGCGGACGCCATTTACGAGGCCTTCCGCGGCGGCGACGCGGGCGCACGGTCTATTCGACGCGCGTTGTTTGAGTACTGGGGGAGCGGCGAGGTCGCGCGCAGCCGCTCGATGGCGCTGCTTTCGTGCTCCGAGCAGCGCCCTCGTGTGTTTCTCACCGAGTATCTCAAAACCGCGCGCCACGCCCTGGAGAGCAGCTTCCGGCCCCAGCACGCCCGACGCTTCCCCATAAGCGATCGAGTCCGACGTGCGACGGGTGCCGCTCAGCTGGCGCAAGGCAAGCTCGGGCAGGTCGCTGCCGTCATGTGGGCTCAGATCAGGCCCACTTGGATGGGCTGAACACACCTTCGGCCCCGCCCCGCCCGGGGTGGGACAATCCGAGACATCGCGACGCAGTGTAGGCGCGGTACTCGCTTTCGTTTGACCTAAACGCGTACGAAGCCTACGATCGAATCACGAATGGGTGCCCGGGTTCTGGTGGTCGACGACGACCCCTGGATCCTCCGAATGGTGACCGCGACCCTTCAAAAGAAGGACTTCGTGGTGGACACCGCTCGAGAGGGTTCTCAGGCACTTGAGAGGGCGCAGTCCAACCCGCCCGACATCATTATCTCCGACGTGATGATGCCGGTCATGGACGGTTGGACGTTCGTGCAACGGCTCCGCGGGATCCCCCGGCTCGCTTCGATTCCAGTCATTTTTCTGACTGCACTGGGCAAGGACGAAGCGAAGCTGCGCTCGCTCGGCATGGGTCCGGATGACTTCTTGCCCAAGCCCTTCCGTTTCGAGGAGCTCGAGAAGCGCGTCGCCGCCGCGCTGCGCAACGCCGAGCCCGCGGCGCCGCCCGCCGCGCCCGCGCTCGATCCGCGCACGCCGCATCCGGGGCAACAGCATCCACCTCAGACCCACCAGTCAGGTCTTCACGCGCTGCCGGGTTATCCGCCCCAGTATCCCTACGGTCCGGGCTACCCGCCGCAACCCGGCCAGCCGCCGCAGGGTATGCCGCCGGGTCAGCCGCCCGCTGGGCCTCCCGGACCCTACGGCCCACCGACCGGCTTTCCTCCCGGGTTTGCACCGCCGTATGCCGCGCCCGCCTACCCTGGCGCCTACGGGCCCGGTGGCGCGCCGCAGCACCAGCAGCCGCCGCAGCATCAACAACCGCCGCATCAGCCGCAGCACCAGCAGCCGCCGCAGCACCAGCAGCCGCCGCAACACCAGCAGCCGCCGCAGCACCAGCAGCCGCCGCAGCACCAGCAGCCGCCGCAGCACCAGCAGCCGCCGCAGCACCAGCAGCACCAACAGCCGCCGCACCAGCAGTCCCCCGCACCGTTCACGCCCTACGGCGCACCTCCGGTGCAGACCGGTGCCGACGGTCGGTATCCCCCCGCGCCTGCCCAGCCCGCCCCAGAGCCGCCTCCGCAGCCAGCACCCGCGCTCGAGCCCGCGCCGCACCAGCCGCCCGCGGGCCCCAACAACGAGCGCCTGCCGCCCGTCCCTGCGGGCATGCCCGGGTCTCGGCGCACGACCGCCCTCAACGGCCGAATCGAGCAGCTCGGACTATCGAGCCTCCTGGTCATGATGGAAATGGAGCGCAAGGACGGCGTGCTGTCGCTTCGTGACTCCGAAACGGCCATGGTCGGGCGGATTTTCCTCCGCCGCGGGCAAGTGATCAGCGCCAAGCTCGACGAACGCCCCGACTCCAACGGCCGCGAGTGCGTCTACACGATGCTGGCGTGGGCGGCCGGTACCTTCAGCTTCAGCGCGACCAAGGTCGACATGGAGGACACCATCGACTCTTCGACGACGCATCTCCTGATGGAGGGCGCGCGCCGTATCGACGAGTCCGCCCGCGAGGGCGACCAGGGCGGCGGCGGCGACTTCTTATAGCCGGACGAACCCAACGGCTGCATCGCGCGTTGAGCAACGAGAGGCCACGTGAGTCGACAGTTCCCCAGCTACCCAGCCCGCGAGATGCCGACGTCCGGCAATCTCGACGAGCTTCTGGCCGACCCGCCCCAAAACCGGCTGCCCGACAGCATGACGGCGTATCGTGATGGCACATCCGTGCGGCGCAAGATCTACCTGGGACTTGCCGGGGGCGTGGCCATCGCGCTTGTTGCGGGCATTGCCTACGCGCGCCACGTCGCGTTTGAGCTCGACAACCCGACTGCGCACTACACCGTCGCCGAGGGAGCCGAGGACGAAATCCGGCCGCGCGAGTTTGTGTGGAGCAACGGATATGGCTGGCTGTCCCTGTCGCGGGCTCCGCCTGGGGTCAACAAGATTGTGCTCCCCGATCGCACAATCGAGCTCGCAGACGGCTTCGACACCGCCCAGCTCAAGGTCAATGTTGTGGATGGCAAGACGGTGCTGCTCAAGGTCATGACCGGCGACGTTCAGGTCACCGAGCTCTGATCGCGCGGCAGCGGCACGATGTCCGCGAGCATCGGCGGCCACGCAGCCTCGAAGCACACACGCTCGCCCGTGGCGGGGTGGTCGATCGCCAGCGAGGCGGCGTGCAATGCCTGACGGGGCAAGCCCAGGTGCGCATCGAGGTCCGCCATCGGCAGGCGATCTTCGACCACCTCGATAAACCAGCGCTCGTCGAGTCCGTAGAGTTTGTCGCCCACGATCCCGTGCCCGATGTGCGCCAGATGGATCCTGAGCTGATGCTGTCGCCCGGTTCGCGGCCGCAGTGAGACGAGCGTGACGGGCTCCCCGCGGAAGGTCGCGGTGCGTAGCGGAACGACCCGCGTCTGCGCGACAGCGCCCCCCGCCACCAGCGGCACAACGCCCATTTTGACGCGCACCTCCGAGGCTGGGTCCGACGCCAGCGGGGCATCGATGTCGATGCTGTCGCACACCGTGCCGTGGACGATCGCGAGGTAGCGCTTTTCGACCTCGCGGGCCGCGAACGCGCGCTTGAGCACCCCGGACGACGCGCCCTTGCGCCCGAAAACCATGACACCCGAGGTCTCGCGATCGAGGCGGTGTGCCATCTGCCATCCGTGGTCTGCGCCCAGCCGAGTGCGCATCACTGCGGTCAGGGTATGCCGGTGATAGCTCGCGCTCGGGTGGACTGGGAGTCCGGCCGGCTTGTCGACCACCATCAACGCGTCGTCCTGATGCAGCACGTCGTAGCGCAGCGGCACGGGCGGTTCCTTGGGCGCCGGGCGCATCAACGTCACGACCTCCCCCGCGTGCACGCGGGTGGACGCGCGCAGCAGCGGACCGCTCGGGCGCCGCACCTGGCCTCCCGCAATGAAGCGCTGGATGGCCGTGCGTGACAACCGCGGGATTCTCGCGTGGATGAAACGGTCCAGACGGTATCCGTCGAGCGTCTCGTCCACCGGCAGCGGGATCGGAATCCAGTCGGGCTCGCGCACGGCCAAGTTGAGGTATAGTAGCTATCGTCATGACGCAAAGCGATCGGGCCAAGGGTGAGCACGCAAACGACGCCGATGAAGAGGGGGGAGGTCTCCTGCCCGCAATCGTGGTCGGCGCAGGAATTCTGCTAGTAGCGGCCCTTCTGATCTTCGACTTCGGCGGCAGCGACAAGGCCGAGGGCAAAGACGGCGCGTCCTCCGCACAAGCCGATGGCTCCGCCAAGGGCGGGCGAAATGGACGCGCAGGCAAGGGAGGCGTGGAGTCGCGGCCCTACGACGCAGCCAAGAACAATCCCGAGAGTCGGATCAACCCCAAGGTCCGTCTGGCCAATGTGGGCATGGCGCCGCAGACTACCGCGCCCCCGCCCGAGAAGCCTCCGGTCTTCAACAACAAAGAAGAGGAGATCGCGTGGCTCGAGAAGAAGCTCGCCTCGGCTGAGCAAGCCCGCGATTCTCGCAAGCTCAACGTCAAGCGCCTGGCGGACGTCAAAGCGCGGATCGAATCCGGGCCCAATCCCACCGAGCAGCTCAAGGACTTCGAGGGCCGCAAGAAAATCGTCGAGAACAACTACGATAAGGCCGTCGAGAAGGTCGAAGAGCTCGAGGCCAAGATCGCCGAACTGCGCGGGTAGTTCCGTACGACCGCACAACCGCACGACGCTGAGGTCGGGGACGTGGTCCGGCGGCGGGCGACTTCTGTGCCCGCCATCGTCGGCCGCTACAGGTGCGGCGGCGCGTTGCTCACGACGCCTTCGAAGGTCGCAGGCGGTACCCCGACGACAAGCTCGCCGACGTTGTTGCTGTCGTACGGCTGCGGGAAGTACAGCGCATCGTCCTGCCACCCGTGGTCTCCGGTGCCCCACACCAGTCCGTGCGGGTAGTGACCGTTGTCGGCTGGGTTCCAGTACAGAACGCCGTCGCCACCCGGCGTGACGCGGAACATGTTCGAAGAGTAGTAGTCGGTCGTGTAGACGTAGCCGCACGCGTCGACGGCTACGGCGTCATGCCAGTTGCTGCCGCCGGTCGTGGCATCGGTCGTAAAGATGGTGGTCGGGCCCGGGTCCATCGCGCCGTTGAAATCGACGTAGTACATCACGCCTCCCCCACCGACCGTGCCGATGTACATCCGGGTGCCATCGACGCTGAAGCCCACCGAGTGCAACGTCGGCCCCGGGGATGTGATGATCGTTTCGATGTCGCCGCTTATCGGGTCGAGACGCTGGACCGTGTTTCCGCTGTTGCCCGTGGTGATGTACAGCTGCTCGTCGGGACCCAGGACGACCCCGTAGCCGTTGACGCCCGGGCGGATGACCTCGGTTGTGCCATCCAGTCGGATCCGCGTGATCGCGCCGTTGCTCGTGGCATGCGCCAGATCGCCGTCGGGCAGCCAGTCCATCTGCTGCCCTTGGCCGATTCCGGGGATGAACACGCCCCAGTCGCCCGCGTAGGTCGAGTCGATGAGCGAACTACCATCGCTGCCGATCATCAGGCCGCTCCGCGTGATCTCGAGCCCGTGGTAGCCGCGCGGCCCAGCGATCTGCTGGTACGACACAAAGCTCTCGGGCACATCGTCGCAGTCAAAATCGGGGATGGGCTCGGGGACCTTCGGTGCGTCCGGCAGGCCGCCCAAGTCGAAGCCCACGGGTGGCATGCCGCCCATATCGTCGTCGGAGTCGCCGGTCGAAGTGGTTCCCGAGTCCGTCGTGCCGCCCGTATCAGCGCCTGTGCCCCCAGTGGCGGACGGATCCGGGGTCCCCGGGTTCGGCGTCACGGGCCCTGCCCCTGTGCTGTTGGCGTCCGTAGTCGAGCTGGATCCGTCGCCCGCGGCGGGCGGATCAGCCTCGCTACAAGCGGCGAGGACCAAGCTGGACGAAAGGGTAGCGACACAGAGCTGGAGATTGACGCGCATGACAGACCTCAGGACGATGAAGCGCGGCTCGAACCGATCCACCGCTTCAACGCCGCCCAGTATGGCACTCCTGGCCGGTCTCCACAGGAGAGGCGGTCCCGCAGTGCGGCGGCGACGGGATACATCGGCCATGGGTGTCGGTTGACGAGCCCGCGGAATCGGCGCCGAACACCCATGCGATCGGCGCCGCTGCTCGCGCGTCCGGTAGCCGGCCAACCAAAAAAGAAACCCGACGGGTCGCCGTTGCGACACCGTCGGGAGTCTTCGTCGAACGATCGAGCCGAGTGGCTAGTATCGATAGAACTCGGGCTTGTACGGGCCCTCGACGGGAATGCCGAGGTAGTCAGCCTGCGATTGCGTCAGCTTGCTCAGCTTGGCGCCAAGCTTGTCGAGGTGCAGACGGGCGACCTCTTCGTCGAGCTTCTTGGGCAAGACGTAGACCTTGCCGGCCTCGTACTTCTTCTCGGAGTCCTGCCACAGTGCCAGCTGCGCGAGCACCTGGTTGGTGAAGCTGGAGGACATGACGAAGCTGGGGTGCCCCGTCGCGCAGCCAAGGTTCACGAGGCGACCGCGTGCCAACACGAGCAGGCCCTTGCCGCTCGGGAAGATGAAGCGATCGACCTGGGGCTTGATCTCGACCTCGGTGATGTTGTCGTCGGCTTCGAGCGCGGCGATTTCGATCTCCGAGTCAAAGTGGCCGATGTTGCACAGAATGGCCTCGTCCTTCATCGACTCCATGTGAGCCTTGTTGACGACCTTCTCGCAGCCGGTTGCCGTCACGATGATGTCGGCCACGGGGGCAGCGTCTTCCATCGTCATGACCTGGAAGCCCTCCATGGCGGCTTGCAGCGCACAGATCGGATCGATCTCGGTGATGATGACGCGGGCGCCAAGGCCCTTCATCGCGTCGGCACAGCCCTTGCCGACGTCGCCGAAGCCGGCGACGACGACCGTCTTGCCGGCGATCATGATGTCGGTGGCACGCTTGATGCCGTCGGCCAGGCTCTCGCGACAGCCGTAGAGGTTGTCGAACTTGGACTTGGTCACCGAGTCGTTGACGTTGATGGCGGGGACGACGAGCTCGCCCTTTTCGGCCATCTGGTACAGGCGGTGAACGCCCGTGGTCGTCTCCTCGGACACGCCTCGGCACTCTTTCTTGAGCGCGTCACCGTGGTCGCGGTGCATGACGATCGTCAGGTCGCCGCCGTCGTCGAGCAGAAGGTTGGGCGGTGATCCGTCGGGCCACTTGACCGTCTGATCGACACACCAGTCGTACTCCTCGTCGGTCTCGCCCTTCCAAGCAAACACCGGAACGCCGGTGGCGGCGATGGCGGCCGCAGCGTGATCTTGGGTCGAGAAAATGTTGCACGAGCTCCAGCGCACCTCGGCGCCCAGGGCCGTCAGCGTCTCGATGAGCACGGCCGTCTGGATCGTCATGTGCAGGCAGCCTGCGATCTTCGCCCCCTTGAGCGGCTTGGAGTCGCCGTACTGGGCGCGCAACGCCATAAGCCCTGGCATCTCCTTTTCGGCGAGCTTGATCTCTTTGCGGCCCCAATCGGCGAGGCTGAGATCGGCGACCTTGAAGTCTTGAGTCTTGTCCATGATGTTCTTTTCGGTTGGCTGTTGTTGGTGGCCGGCTACGCGGGGCGCCGGCCTAAGGGGTGGCTCGGTAGTGCGGCACCCACCCTGACGCGTCCTTGAACAGGCGTACGCAGCGGATGCTCTTTTGATCGGTCAGCAAGAACCGATGGTGAAGATTTGCGGGGACAACGATGAGGTCTCCCTTTTGCACCGTCACCCGCATCCACCGGTCGTCGGCCGAGCGGATGTCGAAGATGCCCTCGCCCTCCAGGACGTAGCGCACCTCGTCATCGAGGTGAAGGTGCTCATCGGCGAACTTGGCGCAGATGGCGTCGAGGTTTTCGGTGTCGGGCGCGAGCTGGACGATGTCTTGCTCAATGTAGCCGTGCTCAGCCTTGAGGGCGTCCAGTGGCGGCTGATACGCGACGGGGTCGACCGCGAGCACGTCGGTGGTCACGCCGACCGCCGTGAGGTCGGCCTGTGTCGGCGCGCCCGAAGATTGGACACCAGACTCGTCGTCGAACCATTGCAACTTCATGAGGCCGCTCCTGCGTGCGCCGAGCCCAGCTGCGATTGCACTGCGACTCGGAAAAGGTAGTCGAGGCACTCGGCTTGGGTCTTTGCCGCGACCCAATCCTGCCCCCACACGTAGACACCGTGCCCCGCGACGAGCACCGCGTCGACGTCCGGGTGCGCCTCCATCGCGGCCGCCATCGCATCGGTCAGGTCGGCCTCTTTGGCGGTGTTGGCGATGATCGGGATGCGCACGCGATCAAAGCAGCCCTTGCCGCGGAGTCCCTTCTGCATCTCCCACCCTTCGCACTCGAACACTCCGGCTTCGCCCGACGGCGAGACCATGCGGGTGACTAGCGCTGCCCATGGCGAGTGGCTGTGGATCACCGCACCGGCTTGGCGGCTACGGAACGCGTTGTAAAAAAGCGGCTGGCATTCGCTGACGCGAAGCTGGTTGTCGGCGGGCCCGTTGACGACACGGCACGAGTCCAGCGCGAGCGCATCGAGCGTGAAGATGTCGGCCGGCTCGATGCGTTCCTTCTGCACGCCGCTGGGCGCCATGTAGATAGCGTCGCCCCCACGGATCGCAATTCCACCACCCGTGCCGGAGACCCAGCCCAAGGTGTAGAACTGGCGGCAGAGCTCGCAGATGAGCGTCGGAATGTCGCCGGAGGTGCGCAACGGGGGCAGGATAGCTACGGCCGCGTGCGATGGAAGCGCTCCGGCTGTGTGGCAGCGCACCGCCTCAAACCGGCCCGCGGATTCACCGCGATCTTGTGCCCGGCGCGTGATGAACACAGCGAAGCACGGGCAGCGGGTGGTACTTGGGCCAGCTCTTGTCCTGCTCAGCCACGCGGCACCGCCAGAAGGTCGAGCCCTTGGCTGAGGTGAGGCAGTGCGCGTGCTGGCAATCGCCGCACAACCCCGGCTGAACGTTGCCGCTCATTCCGACTCCAGCGCCGGGAGCGGCGCCGGACGGTCCTTCGTCGGCGGCAGGACCAGCCCTTCCTCCTGCGCGATCATGCCCAGTGCGATCGCCAGCTTCCCCGCGAGCATTTCTCGACCCGAGACGAGGCCTCGCCGCAGCTGCCAGCCGCCGACGAGCATGCCGATCCCCCACGCGATGCCGCCGGCCCACGGGACGACCATCGTGTAGAGCAGCAGACCGGTGCCACCGAACCCGAGGAACGCCTTGAGCGCCTCGCGCGGCCCGCCCTCCGCGGTTGCGGCGGACTCGACCGCGGTCTTGTCGAGGCGCACCTCGAACTCACCGTCGTGCAGTCGCACCCGAAACGAGTCTCGCGCGATCCCCAAAAAGCGCATCGCGGGATTGAACACGTTGTTGAGCTGCTTCTTGTTGAGCACGGTCCGACCGTGGGCGACGACCGCGTGGTCCTTGGGATCGTCGACCACGATGGCTTCGGAAAAGCCACGCGTGAACGACTCGAGCGCGGCGTCCGCCCCTCGCAGCCCCGCCTCGGCCGCAGACTCGACCTCCACGTGGTGGTCGTCGCCGTTCCAGCCGTCGGGCGTTTCGGTCCGGGCCAGGGTCTTGGGCTCGTTGTCGTCGGGCATCGCCAGGCCGCTCATTTCTCTGCGTCGCGACCCGCCAGGATCTCTGCCACACGCGCGAGCACAGCCTCACGCACGGGTTCGGTCACGTAGTTCGCGAAGTCGCCGTTGAGCGTGGCTATCTCACGCACCAACGAACTCGAGAAGTACATGCGATCCGCGCGTGGGATCAGGAAGACGGTTTCGATCTCCGGCACCAGCTCTCGATTGGCCAGACCCATCTGGAACTCGGGCTCGAAATCACCGACCGCACGCAGCCCACGGACGATCACCGACGCCCCCTGCGCCTGGCAGAATGCGACCACCAGCCCCGTGAATCCTTCGACCCGAACCCGGGGCATGTGCCCGACGCTCTGCTCAGCCAGCGCCACGCGCTCGGCGAGGTCGAAGTAGCCGCGCTTGGTCGGGTGCTGCCCCACCGCGACGACGACCTCGTCGAACAGCCTCACGGCGCGCTCGAGAATGTCGATATGACCGAGGGTGATCGGATCGAACGAGCCTGGGTAGACCGCGATCCGGCGCGTTGAGGTCGGCGGGGTTTCGCCCACGCCGCGGAGTATACTCCGAGCCATGGCGCAGCACGCAAACGGCGGCCGACGAGGGCGCGGGGCCCGATCGGCCGGGCGCATCCGTTGGGCGCTAGTCGCCATACTGGGGGCGTCTGCGTGCGGCGAGGCAAGGACGCAGTCCTCTCCCGGCAAATCTGCGGCGGCGTCGCTGACCGATCCCAAGCCACGCCGTCAGCCCGCGGACCCGACGGGACAAAGCGTCGCGCCAGGGCCGCGCCAACCCCAACTTCCGCGACACGAGGTCGAGTCCACCCTGACCGAGGCCAAGCGGGTACTCGCTGCAGGTGAGCCGCAGCAAGCAACGCCGCTGCTCCGTCGCTGTGCAAACAAGACGCCCGCCAGCGCCCGTTGCGACGGAGAGCTTGGAATCGTGCTCTCCGAGCTGGGCACGGAGCGCGCGGAGACCCGATATTTCCTCGCCGAGGCCGCCAAGACCCCCGATCCAGACGCGAGCGACGACCTGTACCGTCGGGTCGCTGCGGCTGCGCAAAAGCGGGGGTACCAGTCGACGCGTGCCGAAGCGCTGGCCCGACTCATCGCGCGCGATGTGGCAACCGCGGGCGACTACCACGAGCAGGGCCAAGCGCTGTCCGCAGACGCGGCGAAGATCCCAGAGGCCCTCGAGGCTCTGCGCATCGCGTACACCAAGGATCCATCGCAGGGCGAGTGGCTGCTCGAGCGGGGGGTGCTGGCGGCGCAGCACAACGACCACGCAGGGGCTATCACCATCCTGCAGGCGTTCCTTGAGCAGACGCCGCGGGACGACCCCAGCTGGGCCGTCGCCTCCAAGTGGCTCGCTCGCGCGCAGGCACGGCTCAAAAAGGGCGCGCCGAAACCCAAGCGCCCAGTGGATGCGGCGACCCGCGAGGCGCAAACGCAGCGACCGACCGTGCACCTCGACGACGGGCAGTAGCCGCCGACGCCAGTCTTAGTCCAGAGCTCGCGTCAGCGCAGCCTGCCGCGCACTGCGACTGGCGACCACGAGTTCGTGGAGGCTCCACTGGCTCCGCGCCCGCGCGCGGTTGTGTTCGCCGCGACCGGCGAAACGCGCTGGGTCCCAACCGAAGTAGCTCTCCAGGAGGGCGTCGGCAGCAAACCGGGCCGCGAGCTCCAGCGTGATCCACTCGACGCCCAGCAGCAGCCCTTCGCGCTCGGGCAGTGTCGGCGGCGGCGGGTCCGTGCCGGCCCAGCCCTCGAGCGACGCGGTGAACACGGCGTGGTCGAACACGGCGACCTCAGCATCCTCGCCCGCGGGGTTGCACCAAGAACGCCACGCGTCTCCCATCTCGTACGCCAGCGGCAGCGGGCCCACGGTGTCCAAGTCGATCCAAGCGACGGCACGCGCAGCCTCCGGCCCGTCGGCCCCCGCGAACACGACGTTGTTCAGCTTGGGATCGCCGTGCATGATCCGCGGCGGCGCGTCGGGGAGCGAGGGCAGCCGGTCGGCGGCCTCGAGCAGGCGGCTGGCCAGGGGGGCGACCGATTCGTACAACCGATGGCTCTTGCACGTGTCCACGGCGTCCCGCAGCCGAGCCAAGTGCGCGGGGGTGTCGTGCACCCCGCTGCGAAGCCCAACAAAGTCTTCAGCGGGCAGCGCATGCAATGCGCTGTGGAATCGGCCGAGCAGTGCCGCGGCCGCGTGCGCCTGCTTGGGCCCCACGACCGCGTCATGGGTCACGCCGGGCACGCGAGTCATCAGACGCCACGGTGCGTCGTCGACCGTGGTCCAGCGGGCCCCTGCCGTGGTGGGGATGAGGCGTGGTGTGGCCAAGCCCCGCTCCGCCAGCCGCGCGGTGACCCGTGCAATGTTGTGGTGAATCTCCGGGGCAAAGACGGGGTGCACGCGCTGCAGCACGTACGCCTGCCCGCCGACGGTTTGCACCCCGAACGTGTCATTGATGAGGCCGCTGCCCAGCCGCCGAAGCTGGGCGCCGTCCATCTCGGGCCATGCGCGCAGCACGACGTGGGCGTGTTCCGGGCCGATGGGAGGACGCGCGCTCAACAGCAGCACCATACTCCACCGTCGGCCGCGCCTGCCCCGCAATCATCACGCGTGCGCCTGGGCCTCCGCCACACGACGAGTCCCTTGCCGACGACCGTCTCAGCCCACGGGGCTTAGAACCACGCGGATATGCCGACGCTGATGAAGGCCACGTTGAGCAGATCCCCAAGCTTGTCGTAGTCGCGGTCGCTGTCGACATCGTCCGAGTCGATCACCGTGCGACCGTGCGGGGCCATGTAGTCCAGGTTCATGAGCGCATCGACGGAAACGGCGTCGACGATGAAGATGTGCACGCCGCCTTGAGGCCCGACCACAGGGTAGATCACGTTGGTCGTCGCCCGGACGGGACCGATGGGATCGATGTCGTCCTCGATGGTGTACAGGCCGCCGCCAAGACCGAAGTGGAGCCCGACAAAGGGTGTGAACCGCCCGCTCGCGTTGAACATGTAGTTGAAGTACGGGACGAGGCGGCCCTCGACCGTCGTACCGCCGTCATCGCTCACGTCGACCCCATCGATGGCGAACGCGAACTGAGCCCCGAGCACGATCGGCACCTTGGGAAAGATGTACCCAAACCCCAGCGAGGTCACGCCTCCGCCGATGCCCCCGGTCGGCCAGTCCAGCTCCGTGCGGCGCCCGATGCCGAACCCGAGGCGGTTCCGGCTGTCGTCGCCCCCGCCGTCCGGGTTGAAGTGGACGAGCGAGAACACGTCGGTGCCGAGGTTGAAGCGGAAGCGCTTGCCCTTGGGAGAGAGACCCGTCGGTGCGGGCGCAGCCGTCGCGGTGTCGGGGATCAAAACCAAGGTGGCCGCCGCAACGAGCGTGGCGAGTGGGAGCGAGATGCGACAGCGCATGACCGCATCGTGCCATCGCCCGGCGCCTTCGTCTTGTGACCGGCGTCGCACCTGGATCCAAGCCCTTCAAACGCTTGTGGAGGCGGTCCTACCGCACCTTGGCGAACGCGGCGAGCCACTGGCGCTCGTGATGCATGCGCGCCACGACCCAGGCTGGTTTGTCGGGTTGGGCGTCCAGGATATCGAGGTCCGTTGCGGCGAGTTCGAAGCGACCCAGCTTACGAAACAAACTGGCTCGCTCGATCCGGATCACGGGATGTTCCGGCCGGTACTCAAGGGCGAGGCTCAACGTCACCACGGCGCCCCGCGGGTCCCCAAGCTCGACCTGAACCAACGCAAGGTTGTGGTAGTGCGCGGCCGACGGCCTTTCACGAACACGCGCGCGACTCGCCCATCCCTGGGCCACGACCGCGCTCACGATGAGGATGAGCCCCACACGCTTGTACGTCGGCCATTCGACTCCGCGTGCGCGCGCCATGGCCCACACGGCGCCGGGTCCGGCAAACGCCCCGAGCACAACCGCAAGCGGAACCCGGTGCTGCGCACTCGTGAAGAACAGGATGTTGGCGGCGAGTACCGCGACCGCCATGCCGCCGAGCGTCCACAGCCACGCGCGTCGGAACGCGGACGTGTCGGTATCGATTGTTGGCGGCTCGGACTCCGCGTCCCCACGGGTCGAATCTCGA
>Ga0316189_10002610_pt1 | contig 17639 bp, 14 predicted proteins | sample LowCovwburrow_MG_FD_204930 | JGI IMG/M metagenome (GOLD analysis project Ga0316189, IMG submission 204930) | Coastal sediment microbial communities from Maine, United States - Lowes Cove worm burrow | ecosystem: Environmental > Aquatic > Marine > Coastal > Sediment | place: USA: Maine...
TATTTTTCTTCATACCCAAATCGATGGGTTTTTGTCAACCAATTTCCGGACTTTGACTAAAATGACGATATCCTCAAAAATTAGCCCCAAATTTGGCGGAGTTTCGAATGCAGGCATTTTGCCTTCTCAACAATTCGACAGTTACCGAAATCCAAGGCAAACTGTCCCACTGTTAATGCGGCAATTCCCAGTTGTATACGCTTTGAATATTCTCCGAGGTCCGCGCCATCGACATCGCCGTCCCCGTCATAATCCGGGCCCTGGTTTTGCTGCATGGATTGTCCGGAGTCGGGATCCAGCATCAGAGAGGAGACATTCACGGCCTCAAAATTATGACCCAGCACGCTCCGGAGTTCACGTAATTCATCAATATCCCGGCCTTCATCGTCAATTTTGCATTTTAATAACCACGGCTGTTATGTCGTCCTCGATTTTCATGCCATCTATAAATTTATTCAAGGTGCCAAAAATTGCAGCCATAATTTGGGTTGCGCTTGAAAAAGAGTTTTGTCGAATTGCACTCAGGATCGGCTCTTTGCCTAACATTTCGCCCTTTTTGTTGCGGGCTTCCCAGATTCCGTCTGTGCTGAGAAATATAATTTGACCATTGGTAAAATCGGTTTTCTTATTATCCTCATAGATCCATTCGGCATCCACACCAAGTGCTATTCCCGCTCCGCCAAGCTCACTGAACGCGTCTGAACCCGGATCATAAACAATACCGGGATCATGTCCCGCCCGCACCCATTCGAGTTGTCTCGTTGCAGTGTCAATAGTCAAAAAAAACATTGTCATAAACTGCCCGGAATCTTCGACATCTTGTACAAGCTGACGGTTCACATCAGAAATAATTTGGGCAATATTTCCGGTTAGAGATGCCCGCTGTCGCAAAGATGATCGGACAGTGGCCATAAGTAACGCCGAAGAAATACCATGCCCCGATACATCACCAATGGCCACCCCAATTTTGTGGTTATCATTTTCTCCAATCGATATAAAATCATAGTAGTCCCCACCGGTTTCATCGCAATAGACGCTTTTGCCGGCAATGTCCAACCCTTCGACAACGGGATTTTCTTTGGGCAGCAGGTTTTGCTGGACCTCCTTGGCCAGGTCCAGTGATCGCCGCAACCGGTAGCGTTCTTTAAGACCTTCGGTCATCTGGTTGAAATGCTCGCCCAGGGCTCCCAGTTCATCATTGGTGTCCACCGGCACAAAAGCCGTAAAATCTCCAGCTTCAACCTTAACCATGGCGTTTTCCATCCGCCTGACCGGCGCAATAATGCTGTTGGAAAATGTGCCGGATAGGAATATAGTGGTGACCAACGCCACCATCAGCAAAAAAGCCGTTAGATACAAGAGGCTTCCGATGACATCCTGGGGAGGGAGCACCAGCATCATCCTGGCTTTGTTATACGATAAGACAGCCATTAAAATGATGGGCATCACACTGGCCAGACCAAAAATGACGAGCATGCGAACGTGAAGCCTGAGACGAAAAACAGCGGGAGTTTTAATCAAGCCGCCGTCGGGGAAAAAATGGGGCCATATTTTGGCACAGGATCTCTCAACGCTAAAAAAGACGATGGCACAGGTGACCATTCCGGCGATAATCACCCCGATAAAAGTTCGTGACCCCTCAAAATACTTAATGGCAAATGAGCCTTCAACTATGTCATTTGCAAAGTATATGGTCATGATATTGGCCGCCAGAAACCAGTTGAACAGGCTCGTCAGTGCACATACATATGGCAGATTCAGGATTTTGCGCTGAACCTTTTTGTGCAGATCTAAATTTACTGCCTGGTCGTGAACTTTCAAATCGACGAATCGCATCAGGTCTTTCTGCCAGCGGCGCATTAAAACAACAGCAAGAATGACAAGCCCGACAAACATGATGCCGATCGCGATGAGATCATGTTTAGCATCCAGAACCTTAGGGCCTTCATCAAAAAACATAAAGTAGAGCGTCACGATGCCTGCGCCGGCCAGATTGGCACAAATCTGTATAATTATGAGCTTGCGCCTAATAATTGCATTAATAAATCGCCAGGGATTTTTGTTTATATCTTGTTCGATGATCTTCATACTGCCTGTGCAATTCCTGTCAATGCTTGAAATATATAGACTATTTTTGCCTTTAGGATGTTATCAGACGGACAGTTGCCGCTTCATCGCTCCCGTCAGATGGCTGTGGCCGACAGCATCGGCACTTAGGATTGCGGCAAGTTTGCGCTTAAAACCTTCCCGAGCCATGCGAGACTCCCGTTATTAAGGTTTTAAAACAAAAGCGGTGAGCATGAAATGATTATTAATTATTATTAATAATTAATGGAACTTGTGATGTCAAGTGATTAACCCGGCAACCAAACTCGTCATTCCCCGCAAAGAGCATCGGCAATCCAGAAAAGATCCTGCAACTACTGGATTCCCGCCTTCGCGGGAATGACGAGAGGGTCGATATCAGATGGTTCATTTAATTAATAAAAATGGTGTCTCTCCCGGTTTTACCCCGAATACCAATGAAGGTTCCCCGCAGCAGTGCTGACGGGGTATCGGGCTATATGAATACTTATAATTCTAAATATTGATGGAGGATTGAAAATCGTTCAATTTATGTGGTAATAAAGCAAAGGTCTTCCGATAAACGGTACTTAACCTTTCAAATTTCCTTATTGGATTTCAAAATATGACCCCAAAAGAGAAAGGAGGCCCCATGAACGATAGCACCATTAAAATTAGACTCATGAAAGCTGACGATTTTGACGCTGTGGTTGGGATCGACGAGAAAGTACTCAAGGCCCCCCGGCCGGAGTACTATGAAATGAAGTTTGAAAAGCTTTTTAACTCCAAAGATTATTTGCCCACATCGCTTGTGGCAGAGGAAGAAGATGGAACGCTGGCGGGGTTTATCATGGGGGAACTCTATATGGGAGAATATGGTATTTTTCAGGAAGAAGCAACCCTGGATACCATCGGCGTTGATCCAGATTACCAACACAAGGGTATCGGCGAACAGTTGATTAGTGAATTCCTGGATCATTTGAGAGCACTCGGCGTTCAAAAAATAAACACCTTGGTCGACCGGAATGATTCCAAATTGATGCATTTCTTTAACGCAAACCAATTCAGCCCTTCCAAAACCATTATTAATCTGGAACGAAGAATTTGATCTAGAGAATCATTTTACAGAAACCCACATTTTTCTTGACACATAGTTACAATATAGCTATATCGTATTCACTTTTTACACGCCAACCTGGGGAAATGAACTGCCTCGCGGCAAGCTACAAGGTATCTAAAAATTAAATGTGATTGAACCAAAAAAACATAATAGATTTAGGAGGCCAATGTGAAAATTCTCACAACCGTAAAAAAAGTAGTCGATGTGGAATTGACTATCCATGTGAAGGACGGCGCCATTGTTGAAGACGGGCTGCAATATGTTATAAACGCTTGGGATGAAAATGCGGTGGAAACCGCTGTTCAACTTAAGGAAAATAGCGGCGCGGAAACGACGTTGGTGAGCATCGGCGGCGGAGACAACACCGATATGATCCGCAGATGCTATGCCATGGGAATTGAAAACGGGATTCATATCGAGGATCCGGCACTGGCCGCAGCGGATTCGTTTGTCTACGCCAAAGTGTTGCAAAAGGTTTACGAAAAGGGAGACTATGATCTCGTCATCACCGGCAAACAAGCCCAGGATACGGATAATGGTCAAACCGGAATCATATTGGCTGAGTATTTAGGGCTACCTTGTGTCAGCAATGTGATCGCCATCGAAGTGTTGGACGACCAGCACATTAAAGTATCCCGTTCGGGTGATGCCGGAACCGAAATTGTTGAACTGGAGTTACCAGCCGTCGTCACGGTTGATGTTAGCATAAATGAACCTCGATTGCCCGCAATGCGCGGCATCATGATGGCAAAGAAAAAGAAAATCGATGTGATGGACCTGGCAGCACTCGGTACTTCGCCCGATGAAGTCGGATGTGCCACCCCAAAATCGGAAATAGCTGAATTTCTGAAATCGGACACACGCCAGGGCGGACAAAAATTTGAAGGCAATGCGGCCGAAATCACCGCCCAGGTCGTCGATCTTTTGGCCAATGAAGCCAAGGTGTTTTAACGAATTCAAAATATAATTTGCGATCATTATTGGACACTAACCGGATTCATACAAGGAAAATAATATCATGGCTAAAGTACTCGTAATTGCAGAAATTAAACAGGGTGTCATCAAAAGCAGCACAACCGAACTTTTATCAAAAGCCAAAGCCATCGGCGCCGAAACCGCAGTGGTGGCGATTGGCAGTAATATTGAATCGCTAATTCCCGGCTTGGTGAGCGCCGGCTCCGATACGCAATATGTCGCCGATGATCCTGGACTGGAGCTGTTTTCAGCCGGTCCCTACGCATCCTGTGTCGTCGATGCGGCCAAACAATTTGGTGCCAATCTGATCTGGTTCGGTTTTTCCGAAAGCGGCAAGGCCGTCGCGCCGAGGGTTGCCGCTCAACTGGATGCCGCCTGCGCCACGGAAATTACCGATGTGACGCTCCATGGAGATCAAATCGAAGTCACTAGACCCGCCATCACAAACAAAGTGATGCAACGCGTCAAAGTCAATATCGAAGAACTGGTGGCAGTTGTCAGAGCAGGCGCGTTCGAGGCGACGGAAGGAATCACGGGAACCGAAAACGTCATCAAGCTTTCCCCTCCGGCACCTGATTTAAAGGCCGTGATTAAGGAGCTCGTATCGGACGCAAGTGGAGACATCGATCTTGCCGATGCCGACATCGTTATCTCAGTGGGACGCGGCGCCAAAGATCAAGCCGGTATCGATCTTGTCAAAGAACTGGCCAACGATCTAAAAGCGGGGTTTGGCTCTTCGCGTGCCATGGTGGATGGTGGCTTCATGCCCCATGGTAAGCAAGTCGGGCAAACCGGAAAAATTGTAGCACCTAACCTTTATATGGCCTTCGGTATCTCCGGTGCCATTCAGCACCTTGCAGGAATGAACGGCTCAAAAGTGATTCTGGCCGTTAATAAGGACCCTGAAGCACCCATCTTCAATGTGGCTGACTATGGTATCGTCGGCGACCTCTTCGAAGTGGTTCCGATTCTCCGCGAAGAGATAAAAAAAATTAGAACATAGGCCGCCAAATATAATTGACATTCGTTGATGAGGTAACCATGAATCCCCTATTGATATCTCTTCTAATCATTGTCGCCCTGTCGGTTTTCGGCCGCACGATGTTTGGCAAAATTCAACTGTTAAAGGCACTCGAACCCGCCGATAGAGTCAATCATCTGAAGGAACGGCTGATGAATATGGTAATTCTGGCTATCGGCCAGAAACGCCTTGTCGGAAGGGCAAAGGAAAGAAGTTCGGGTATTATGCACGCGTTCATTTTTTGGGGATTCTGTATTTTACTGATTCGCAGCTTGACTTTATATGGAGAGGGATTTCAGCAAGGATACCACCTGCCGTTTTTGGGCGGCGACTATTTACTCGGCTATCTCTATGTTGCCTTAAAAGATATCATTGAAGCGATCGTTTTATTGATGATCATCTTCGCATTTTTTCGTCGGGCCGTTCTAAAACCAAAACGAATGCACAATACCTTCGAAGCCTATCTGGTCTTGGGCCTGATCGGGATCCTGATGGCGTCCGATCTATTGTACGACGGTGCCCGCTACAATTTAATCCAACTATATAACAACCCGGGAAGTATCCACTACTTCAATAATCCCCAATATGGCTCCGAATTTCTTTGGACGCCGATATCGGTGGCAGCCGCCAGCCTGATTTCAGGGTTGGGCGTAGATGCCAACACCGCCTTTCTGACCATTATGTTTTGGCTACACATCTGTACCCAGCTGGTTTTTTTGAACCTTCTCCCTTTGGGTAAGCATTTTCATGTGATCACCGCCCTTCCCAACGTTTTTCTGAAAAGCCTGGGCTATCCACACGAAAAACCGAAGCTGCTGGATTTGGAAGACGAAGCCGCCTGGGAGGACGAATCCCTGGGGATTAATCATATCCATCAGCTCAATTGGAAACAGGGACTGGATCTTTACACCTGCACCGAATGTGGCCGTTGCAAAGAAGTATGTCCGACATATACCACCGACAAGCCGTTAAATTTGCATGAATTCAATGATAAACTGAAGCAAGAATTATTGGAAAATGCCGATAATATCATCAAAAAAGCCAAACTATCATCCACCATCGAGCAAATCGAAGATTCCGCCCAAATTGAAAAACTCAAGGAGGAAATCAACGCGCTCAACAGCAAAAAGCAATTAATTGGTGAGGTAATCGCGGAAGACACACTTTGGGCATGTACGACATGCCGTGCCTGCGAAGAAGTTTGCCCGGTAGCCATTGAACATGTACCCAGAATCACCGCCATGCGACAGGGCCAATTCTTGATGGCGGAAGCATATCCCAAGGAATTGAACCCGGCTCTGAAAGGGCTCGAACGGAACGGCAACCCTTGGGGAATCGGTTATGATAAACGCGCCGATTGGGCCGAAGGGTTGGACATCAAAACAATGGCGGACGATCAGAACGTCGATTATCTCCTTTGGGTTGGATGTGCCGGTTCATTCGATGATCGATCCAAAAAAGTAACCACAAGCCTGGTTAGAATTCTGCAAAAGGCAGGAATCAGCTTTGCGATTTTAGGTATTGAAGAAAAATGTACCGGCGACTATGCCAGACGTGTCGGAAATGAAATGTTGTTCCAAATGATGGCCCAGGAAAACATCGAAACGCTGAACAATTATAACGTCAAAAAAATAATCACAGCCTGTCCGCATTGTCTCAACACGCTTAAACATGAATATCCTCCAATGGGAGGAGACTATGACGTCATTCATCATGCTGAGTTCATCGATCAACTCGTCCAAAAAGGTAAAATTCAATTGAAACAATCATTGGCAGGCGCTTTGACCTATCATGATCCCTGCTACCTGGGACGATATAATAACATTTTCGATCAACCGAGATCGATCCTGCGATCTGTTTCAAAAGGTGTGCTCAAAGAACTCGAAAGACATGGCCGGGAAAGCTTTTGTTGCGGTGCCGGCGGGGGCAGAATGTGGATGGATGAGACCATCGGTAAAAGAATCAATTTGGAGCGCTCGGAAGAAATCGTCAGGCGGCAAGTTTCGAATGTGGCGGTTGGTTGCCCTTTCTGCATGACGATGATCGAAGATGGAATGAAAGAGTTGGGCAGGGAAGAGGAGATCAAGACAATGGACATCGCTGAGCTTGTGGAAAAAGATATGGCGTAACCTGGCGTGGTGAATATATGCCAAATCTGCATTTACAAATTCATTCCGTTTTTATTCCTATGACGTCACAAGTTATTATTTGGGATTTTAGATTGCGGATTGATGGAATCGCTACGCTCTATCAATTATAATGGACAGAATTCCTTAAATCTAAAATTGCACTCAACTTGTAGAGGAACAAAAATGGGTTTATAAAACCTTTCTGACCCAGGCGTAACCTATTCCTCCGACACGGTTTCGGTTGAAGGCGAGGAAAACGCAAGGGCTTCGGTCAACACGTAAGCTGCCTGGAGATACGATGTCGGGCAGAGCGGAAAACATTCCTTGCAGTTCCAGCACTCCTTGGCGGCTATTTCCGGAATGAAACTGATCTCTTTCCTTATGCCTCTGTCGACAAATCCCACCGCATTCTTCTTCTTGACCTCAGCGCAGTATCTCACACATAGACCACAGTGAATGCAAAATGAGGCATCTTTTTCAAAACGGTTTTTGTCGGCGCCATATTCTTGAGCCAACTCCACCAATCCAGGGGCATCCGGAGCATGCGCCAGCAATAACTCCAGGATGGTTTTGCGAATTCTATCTATTTTCTCAGTCCGGGTTCTGACGACCAAATTTTCTTCTACCGGGTAAACGCAGGAAACAACAAGTCGTGTCCAACCACGAACTTCTATTTCGACGATACAAATTCGGCAACCCCCAAATGGTTCCAATTTTTCGTGGTGACAGAGTGTCGGTATGGATATCCCTTCACCTTGGGCAGCCTCCAAGACAGTCATCCCTTCCTCTGCTCTAACCTCTTTTCCATCAATCCGTAAAAGAATTTCACTCATTTTTCTGTGCTCTTTCTGGTTATATTTCTTTCATCTTCAGGGATAGGAGATGGCATCGCCACACCGGAAATCTTTTCTACCGCACCAAAGCGAGGCGGGCAAACTTCAAAGCAAGTCCCGCAATTTGTGCATTTCTCCTGGTCAATGATATGGATCTTCTTCTTACCGCCGTCAATAGCGTCAGCGGGGCACTTTCTGAGGCAAATCATACAGGCCTGGCACTTATCCGGATCAATGTGGTACGCGATCAGCTTTTTACATGACAGCGCCGGACACCTCTTCTCTTTGATGTGGGCCTCATACTCATCTCTGAAATAGCGCAAGGTGCTTAAAAACGGGTTCGGCGCACTCTTGCCTAAAGCACATAGTGAGGCTTCAACGGCTGTTTCGGCCAGGTCTTGCAAAAGTTCGATGTCACCCTCTTTGCCCTTTCCTGCGGTGATATTCGTTAGGATTTTGTGCATCTGCCTCAGGCCTTCACGGCATGGGACACATTTGCCGCAGGATTCATCCGTCAGGAAGTTAATGAAGTACCTGGCGACATCAACCATACAGGTATCTTCATCCATGACGATCATCCCCCCGGAGCCCATCATCGAGCCGGCTTTGGAGAGTTCATCAAAACCAACTTCCAAGTCCAACAGCTCCCCAGGGATACATCCTCCGGACGGCCCCCCGGTCTGCACGGCTTTGAATTTTTTTCCTCCCGGGATACCACCACCGATTTTGTAGATAATATCTTTCAGGGTCATACCCATGGGGACTTCCACAAGACCGGTGTTGGTGATCTTGCCGACTAGGGAAAAAATCTTGGTCCCCTTACTGCTTTCGGTCCCGATAGACGTAAACCAGTCAGCTCCCTTATTGACAATAAGCGGCACATTCGCCCAGGTCTCAACATTATTCAACACGCTGGGCCTATTCCATAGCCCCTTGATATTGGAGCGGGTATACTTGGGTCTGGGTTCTCCGACCTTCCCTTCCAGTGATGTCATCAAAGCCGTTGATTCACCGCAGACAAAAGCGCCGGCGCCTTGGTGTACCATAACGTTAAAATCAAAACCGGAACCAAGGATATTTTTGCCCAGCAGGCCATAGTCTTCTGCCTGCTTGATGGCAAGGTTAATATTCTCGACGGCCAGAGGGTATTCCTGTCGAACATAAAAATAGCCTTCGTTAGCGCTGATGGCATATCCGCCAATGATCAAGCCCTCTAAAATTGAATGCGGATTCCCTTCAAGGAGCGCGCGGTCCATAAATGCGCCGGGGTCACCCTCATCCGCATTGACGATAACATATTTGATCGGCTCGGACGCGTTCCTTGACCCTTCCCATTTTCTGCCGGCAGGAAAGCCGGCACCGCCTCTACCTCTCAGGTTGGATTTTTTAACTTCTGCCAGAACCTCTAAATCGGTCATTTCACTAAGGGCTTTGGCCAACGCGGAGTAGCCGCCAATGGATAGATAGTCATCGATGCTCCTGGAATCAATCTTGATGTTATTGCACAGAACGGTTCGTTCCTGGTTCTTATAAAAAGAGATATCAGATTCCTTGACCGCTTTTTCCCCTGTTACCGGGTCTTCGAACAACAGACGCTCGATAATCTTATTTTCTTTTATGGTTTGTTCGACAATCTCGCGAACGTCTTCGGCCTTAACCTGGAGATAGCATATCTCCGCGGGATATATTACCACCACCGGTCCTCTTTCACAAAATCCGGGGCACCCGGTTCCTTTGGTATCCACATCAGCCTGCAAACCCTGATTTTCAATCTCAGCTTTAAAGGCGGCAATGACTTCATCCGCACCTGAGGCCACACAACCGGCACCGGCACATATAGAAATGCATGGATTATCCGGATCTCTTTTGGATACTATTGCTTGTCTAAACTTCCGCAACTCTTCAGGCGAATTTAACCGCGCCATAATTTTCCCCTACTCATAAGTGGTTATCGCTTCTGCTGTCTTGACGGGCGACATTTTGCCATGAACCTTTCCATCAACTTCCATCACGGGCCCCAGGGCGCAGCAGCCGAGGCAGTTGACCGTTTCCAGGCTGAACTTCAGATCCAGGTCGGTTTCACCCGGTTTAAGGCCTGTTGCTTCTTCCACCGTGTCAAGAATACGGGTTGCGCCACGAACATGGCAGGCCGTTCCCATACAAATGTGAACCTTATGGCGCCCTTTCGGAACTAAACTGAAGGCTTTATAGAAGGTGGCAATATGCTGTATCCGGGCTAAGGGAACGTCTAATTTATCGCTGACCCTTCCCAGCGCTTCCTTGGGAAGCCAACTATTTTCACTCTGAATATCGAGTAATATTTGAAGCAAAGAGCTTGCTTCTCCCCGATGTTTATCAATAATCCGATCTATTTTATCAATTTCCATTGGCGCTATCCTAATTGTATCCTTTTCTATTGCGATACGCTGCTACTGGGCTTGTGAAATTAATGCTTTCTTTATCGTGATTTTCATCACCCTACCCCTTAGACTCGCGCATAACAATTGCCGGCTGTGTCGTAGCGGACCATTCCGTGTCTTGATGAATCAATCATGTACCGGGATACATCCGAAGGGTTGAGGCCCAGCCGCGCTGAGATGTCCCTCGTCGAAAGGGGTTTTTCCCCCAATAGTAATAAAATCTGGCTTATTGCCAGTTTGTCTGAAAATATTTTATCAAATAAAGCGTTTATTTCATCACTTTCAAAAAACTCAATGTAGGCTTGTTTTGATTTTACCGGAACCCTGAGCCTCTCCCTTTCCACCAGCCGGATATATGGGACGAGTTTCCGGGCCGCTTCCAGTTTAAACCTCACAAGATTCGCATCCATGCCTTCGCTTTTTCCCAACGACCCTAACTCTTTTATTTGTCGACTGAAATCATCGGTATATTCGGCTAACAGGTTTCCATCAGCGCCGGACATAAATTCGGTCCTCAGTCTTTTCGGGTTCAAGCCGAGGTGTTCCAATATTTTTTTGCACAGGTACGTAATGGCGAATGCGTCGTAATTTCCATGGGTCACATAATTACACTCATCAAACTTGCAGCCGCCAATAAACACGCCGTCATGTCCTTTTGAGAAGGCTCTGAGTATAAATTCCAGATCGACTCTACCGGAACACATGACGCGAATAAGCCTCATATCAGTTGAATATTGCAGTCTGGAAACTCCAGCCAGGTCAGCAGCACCGTATGCTCACCAATGGCACACAAAACCCAATATTCTTGGCTTAAATTCAAGACCTGTACTCATCCGTTGGAACCTCCTTTGTCATGTTTCTCGGTTACGGCCGTTTCCAGTTCACCCCTTGAGCCCGATAGTAAAAAAGTGCTTTCGATCTAAACGGGTCAACCGGTGACGGGCTCAACCGGCTAACCTGTTTTTATCATCTTCGAGAACCGCATCCATCTGTTCGATGATATCTTCATCCGTCACTGCCGCCTCAATCTGGCTCACAATAGCGTCATTGGTAAAATGCTTGAGAATAATTGCATTTGTCGGACATTTTGCACAGCACAGACCATCTCCTTTGCAGAGAATGGGGTTCACGATGGCTTTTTTGCCTATCGGTGTATCACGGAACTGAATGGCATCGTAAGTACAGGCCGTAATGCAGGCGCCGCATGCCACACACTCAAAATCGGTGACTTTGGCCACGGAGCCGGAGGCGACCACCGTATCTTTTGAAAGAAGCGTTAACACGCGACCGGCAGCCCCATACGCCTGATTGATCGTTTCCTGTATATGCTTGGGGTAGTGAGCGGTTCCACAAAGAAAAACACCATCGGATGCAAACTCAACCGGTCTTAATTTGACATGGGCTTCCTTAAAGAATTCATCCGGGCTCAGCGTTACCCTGAACTGGGCCGCAATTTCTTTCGTGGAAGCTGACGGAATCACCGCCGCGGCCAGAGATAAAATATCGGCATCCAGTTCAAGCCGCTGCCCTAAAATATCATCCGGGACGGTTACCCGGATAACATCTTTGCCCCCCTCTTTGGCAACTTCCACCTGGGGTGGGTCTTCCGGCTCATAACGGATGAACTGAACGCCCCTTTCAGAAGCTTCCCGATAAAAATCTTCCTTTAACCCATAAGTCCTCATATCCCGGAAAAGAATATAGATCCGCATTTCAGGGTTGATCTTTTTCAGTTTCAACGCATTTTTTACCGCATGGCTGCAACACACCCTGCTGCAGTAATTTCTTTCTTCATTTCTGCTGCCCACACATTGGATCATCACCAGGTTCTCGGCCTGGGTAACCGCTTCATTACCCTTGGCGATCTCTTCTCCCAGCTCGAGATGGGTGAACACCCGGTCGTTTTGACCATAGAGATATTCAGTGGGTTGATACTCTTGGGCACCGATGGCAAGAACGGTGACGCCGTGTTTGATCTGTTTAATTCTGCCTTCAGTTTCAACTTTTGTGGTAAAATTCCCCAGATAACCGGAAACATCCTTGATGGCTGCTTCATGCAATACGTGTATCAACGGGTTTTTATAGACCTGGCTGATGACATCATCCAGATGTGCCTGAACATCAAGGCCCTCTATGGTGGTATGCAGCCGACGTGCCACGCCGCCCAATTCTTTATCCTTTTCCACCAGCTGAACCTCATGTCCCTGTCTGGCGATGGACAGAGCACAGGTCATGCCGGCTATACCGCCGCCAACCACTAACGCCGTCTTGTTAACCGGCAGGTCAAATTCCTTTAGCGGTTCCAAATAGCTCGCCCGTGCGACCGACATCCGGACGATATCCTGAGCCTTTTGGGTGGCCTCTTCTTTTTGCTTGGCATGAACCCAGGAGCAGTGCTCGCGAATATTGGCCATATCAAGGTAATATTGATTCAGCCCTGCCTCCCGCAGCGTATCCCGGAACAAGGGCTCAAGCGTCCTGGGAGAGCAGGCCGCAATTACCACCCGGTTGAGTCCTTTTTCCATTGCCAGTTCAGCAATTTCCTTGGCGGAGTTATTCGCGCATGAAAATATCTGCTCGGTGGCATAGACAACATTGGGTAGGGTCAAGGCATAATCAACGGTATTCGGAACGTTGACAATGCTGGATATATTTGCCCCGCAATGACATACAAAAACGCCTATTTTCGGTTCTTCGTTGGAGACATCCCTTTCTTCCGGATAGACCCTTTCTCTGGCGAGTTTGCCCCGCCTGTAATCAAGCAGTTCGCCCGTCTGGGAACCGGCACCGCTGGCGCTGAATACCGATTCGGGAATATCCGTGGGTCCCTGAAAGCCCCCGCTGACAAATATCCCGGGCTGGTTGGTCACCATGGGGTTGGAATCAATTGTTTTATTGAATCCGTGCGAGTTGAGCGCTATGCCAAATTTTTCCGATATTTCTTTATACGCCGCCGGTGGATTCAACCCAATGGACAGGACCACCATGTCAAATTCTTCTTCTTTGACGCCCTGGTCGGAAGTCGCATATCTGATAACCACATTCTTGGTTTCCGGGTTCTCTTCGGCAATGGATGGATAGCTTCTGATAAACCGGATGCCTTCGAGTTGTTCGGCTCTCTGGTAGTAGCGTTCAAAATCCTTGCCGAAAGAACGGATATCGTTATGGAAAATGGTACAACGGGCGTCAACATCATGTTCTTTCGTCAATATCACCTGCTTTTGGGTATAGGTACAGCAAATCCCGGAACAGTAGCTGTTATCCCCCTCGGTAACCCGTCGGGATCCAACACATTGAATCCAGGCGATATTTTTAGGATGTTTCTTATCCGAAGCTCGCAGGACCATACCGCCATAAGGGCCGGTGGAGGACAACAAGCGTTCATAGTCCATGCTGGTGACCACGTTCTGCATTGTTGTGTAGGCATACTCATCCTTAACCGAAGGATCAAAAGGCGTAATCCCGGAGGATAGAATAATCGCCCCCACTTTCACTTCTGTTTCCCGGACTGTTTGCTTGAAATCTATGGCGCCTGCCTGGCATACGCTCCTGCAGATGTCGCATTTTTTCTCTTTAAGGAAAAGACAGCTGTCATCGATATAGGTGATCAGGGGAATGGCCTGGGAGAAGTATACATGGACCGCCTTGTTATCCGATATTCCCTGATTGAATTTATCCGGATATTCCACCGGGCAGTATTCTACACAGGTCGTGCACCCGGTGCATTTGTCTTCGATAATGTAGCGCGGTCTTGTTTTTAAGGTTATCTTAAAGTCACCTGCCTGCCCTGCCACACGCACAACTTCCGTAAATGTCACAACCTCTATGTTTGGATGCCGGCCGACCTCGACCAGTTTGGGGGCCAGGATTCACATCGAGCAGTCATTGGTGGGAAACGTCTTGTCCAGCTGGGCCATGTGCCCGCCGATGCTCGGTCCCTTCTCAACCAGATAAACTTTAAAACCGGCAGTGGCAAGATCGAGCGAGGCCTGGATGCCGCTGACCCCTCCGCCAACGACCAAAACGTCTCCAAAATCACTGCTGCTGAGATTTCCGGATATTTGCTGAATGACTTCTTGTGGCAATACTTCGTTTCCCACTATTTATCTCCTCGTCATATTTTGTGGGTCCATCGTTTTCGGATCTATCGTCTTCCAGATAAAGTTTTTGGAAATCGTTTTTTAAAGAGCTTCCCTAAAGGATCTCATTGATAATTTCGGTGATGTCTTTGACTTCCAGGACATCTTCGTACTCAAGGTTCAGGCGACTTTCCTCAAAGTTGGTGATGCAGTAAGGACAGGAAGTTGCCAGAATCTGGGCCCCGGTCGCTTCGGCCTGCTTCAATCGGATATCGGAAAACCGTTCTTCCTGGGGCGTGTCCATCCAGATTCTGCCGCCGCCGCCGCCACAGCACAGACTATTCTTACCGCAAGCTGCCATCTCAACCAGACTCACCCCGGCAACCTTGTTTAACAGGTCCCGGGGCTCATCATAAATCCCATTGTGTCTTCCCAGGTAGCAAGGGTCATGATAAGTGACGGTCTTTTCAAATTCCCCTGAAAATTCGAGTCGGCCTGCATCGATCAGTTCCAGTACGTACTGGTTCATATGCAGAACCTCGAAGTTGACCATAAATTCGGGATATTCGTTTTTAAAAGTATGGTAGCAGTGCGGCGAAGAAACGACGATTTTTTTTACACCATTATCGATAAACGTTTTGATGTTTTCTTTGGCCAGCTTTTTAAACACTTTTTCGCTGCCCGTCTTGCGAATACTTTCGCCACAGCAGTTTTCCTTTTCCCCCAGGATACCGAAATTAACACCGGCTTGTTTGAGGATATTGACTGTGGCTTGCGCTACTTTTTTCATCCGTGGGTCATAGGAAAAGTAGCAGCCGACAAAATATAGGGCTTCCATCCCTTCTGCGTAGGGTTTAATCGACAACCCTTTGGCCCAATCAGCACGTTTGCCGCGCTCCCCCTGGAGGGGGTTGCCTTCTGAAATCAGGCTGGCTCTTGCTGTGCGGGCCGGTTTAACAGAGGCTGGAAACATTTCATATTCCGCGGCCAGTCTTCGCAGGGCAACGCTGACGTCAATCTGTTTGACGCCTCTGGGGCACTGGGCCGGGCAAGTCCCGCAGGTCGTACAACGCCAGATATCTTCACCTTCGACCTCACTTAAACCGAATGCCGCCTCGCGGATTATCTTGCGCATGCTAAAGGTTCTAACCTTATTCCAGGGACAAACAACATCACATAGTCCGCATTGAAAGCATAACTTAAAGACTTCCCCGCCGGCCTCTTTTATCTCATCTATGACTTCTATAAAGGGGGCTATCGTTTCCACGGTCTTTTTAAACCTCATCCTTCTTGGACAGTCGCGCAACGGCATCCAGTATTTTGTCCATACCATATTTATCTGCCAATGATTCCAAGCCGACCTCGAGGTCTTCCTGCTCCACCTGCTCTTCGACTTCTTCTTCCCTTTCTTCGACCACCAGAGCGTCAACCGTACACCACTTAACACATAAGGGCTCTTCTTCTCCTTCGCACATATCGCATTTCAGTGGCAGACCGGAATCGGGCTCTTTGAACTCCTCCCGGGAAGGGCAGGAAGCCCTGCAAAAGGCGCACTCATCGTATTCTTTGCCCTCAATTGTGTATTTGTCCCTGCCGGCACATTCAGCAACCGTATATTCTCCCGCATAGACAGGAACATATACGTCTCGCAGGGGGTCACGAATAACTCGAATACGGGCCCGGGCCGGATTATTGCTGCTGTATTTGGGTTCGGCGTGAAAGGCGGAACAAATCATCTCGCATGCCCGGCACCCATGGCATTTATCAACATCAATTTTTATGGTTTTAACTATTTTCTTTTGCTTTGCATCACTCAAGATACGCACCCTCCACTCTAATTTGTCTCTTTGACTTCAGAAGCTTCTTTACTCAAAGTATCTTCGCCGGCGGTCAAGATGCCCCTTTGAATAAGGTCTTGGCCGACAAAGTCCAGGCCCAATTCATGCAAAGACGCTTCAGTTGGAATCCCCTCTTCATTCCAGCCTTTATAGTTGTAATAGGTATCTAAGAGCTCTTTTTCCAATTCAGGGAATCGTTTCTTCCAATGGTCCTCAGGCGGCTTCTCATCTTTTCTGCGCAGGCCTCTTCTGATATTGATCGCCCGGACCAGCGTCCGATAACGCTTGGCAGCTTGGGATAGCTTGTCCTCATCCATATCGAATCCAGCCCCGGCTGAGAGAAATTTCGGAATATTGTGGATATGATAGGGTGGTTTCAGGTGAAATGATGACAAACCGGCACACATTCCCAGGGCGTCATCAATGTAGTGCATCCGCTCCTGCCAGTCGACGATGTCACACGCAATTTCCGGTGTCGGGTAGTAGGGATTCGAGTTTTCTCCACGGAGTTCCCAGTCCAGAAAGTATTGCTTGAATTTATCATCCGGGACCTGAAACCAGTCCTTGACAAATTTTTCGCGATGTTCTTTTTTTGGAAAAGGAGCCTGGGGAAACTGACCCTCGATCTGGGTAATGTTCATCTTCTCGCCGGTACAATACATCAGAAAATAAATGGGATTGAGCATTGACAGCTTGAGCGGCAACTGCTCATGTTTCTTTATGTTGTTATGCGCATATGCATCCGCACCATTACCAATCTCCTTGGCGGCCCAATGGGTGCCATTGGCCAGGATATCGCCGATTCCTTCGCGATTAACAATTTTGTCAAGCAGGTAGAAGAATCTGCCCTCGTTATCCTCCGGCATTTCCGGAAAATCTTTATGCGTTAAAATCCCGTTTTCCAAAAGCTCAAGGGCAAAGGCCATCACTTGCGGGGTTGAGTATCCGTCCACGCCATATTCCGTGGCGCGCTGCGCGATGGTCAAACCAAAATCCAGGTTTGACATTGCCGCCATGGTGTAAGTCAGTTTCGTGAAACATTTCATCATGTAGGTTGGCAGCCCCGGCATCGAAATGGACGCCCCGCATGCCACCGGACAGTTATAACAACTGATGAGCCGCGTGCGTGCTTTGTTCATGGTTTCCAGCCACTCATCGGA
>Ga0316189_10002611_pt1 | contig 17637 bp, 12 predicted proteins | sample LowCovwburrow_MG_FD_204930 | JGI IMG/M metagenome (GOLD analysis project Ga0316189, IMG submission 204930) | Coastal sediment microbial communities from Maine, United States - Lowes Cove worm burrow | ecosystem: Environmental > Aquatic > Marine > Coastal > Sediment | place: USA: Maine...
GATGAAGCTGGCGTCGTGAGACAGTACGGTTCGGTCAATATTGGCATCGCTACGCAGACCGAAAATGGCTTAAACGTAATAGTTGTAGATCATGCGGAATCCGCAGGCTTATGGGATAACGCGACTAAAGTTAGCCAGCTTGCCGACGATGCTCGTGCTGGCACAATCAAGTTAGAAAACTTAACCGGCGGCACTATCACTATTACCTCGTTGGGCGCTTTGGGTGCTATTGCCACCACGCCGATCATCAATCACCCCGAAGTTGCGATTGTTGGCATTAACAAAATGCAGATACGGCCCATGTGGGATGGTCAGCAATTTCAGCCGAGCAAAATGATGAACATCTCATGTTCCTTTGACCATCGCGTAGTTGATGGTTGGGATGCTGCAGTGTTTGTACAAAAACTAAAAACCCTGCTGGAATCTCCGGCAATGTTATTTGTAGAAGGTTAAATCTTAAATGTCGGATATTAAATGTAAGCTATTAGTCATCGGTGCCGGCCCAGGTGGCTATGTTTGTGCCATTCGCGCTGGGCAATTGGGTATTGATACGGTCATCGTCGATCGTCAGCCGCCAGGCGGTACCTGTTTAAACGTTGGGTGTATCCCCTCAAAAGCGTTAATTCACGCTGCCGATGAGTTCTATAACATCGCCCATGCCAGTGATGGCAACCTCGGTATTACCGTAGCGGCACCAGAGATAGATTTAGGCAAAACTGTTGCATGGAAAGATCAAATCGTGCAACGTTTAAATAGCGGTGTTGCAGGTTTGCTAAAGAAAGCCAAGGTTCAATTCGTTGCCGGAAATGCGCGCTTCGTTGATGGTAAAACAGTAACAGTGCAAACAGACGATGGCGAAAAAAGGTTTCGCGCTGAAAACGTCGTTATCGCTACTGGTTCCGCGCCGATTGAGCTACCGTTTCTACCTTTCGGTGGTGATATTTTATCGTCTACCGACGCACTGGCTTTAAGCCAAGTTCCAAAATCAATGGTGGTCGTTGGCGGTGGTTACATTGGCCTAGAAATCGGCACGGCTTTTGCCAAGTTAGGCGCAAAAGTTACTATTATAGAGGCTACCGGACAAATATTACCGCAGTACGATTCTGCATTAACCAAACCTGTTACCCAACGTTTGAAAAAGCTTGGCATTGAGGTGCAACTAAACACCAAAGCACAAGGATATGCTAAGGGCTTACTGCAAACCGATAAGGGCGATATCCCGGCGGATAAAGTGCTAGTAGCGGTAGGACGTCGGCCACGCACTGACAGTGTTGGTATTGAAGAATTATCACTGTCTATGGACGGCGCTTTTATTGACGTGAATAGTGCCTGCCAAAGCTCAATGCGAGGTATTTACGCAATCGGCGATGTCACTGGCGAGCCTATGCTGGCGCACCGAGCCATGGCACAAGGAGAAATGGTTGCAGAGCGATTAGCCGGTCACAAAATCAGCTGGGACAAACGCTGTATTCCAGCGGTTTGCTTTACCGACCCAGAAATTGTTACCTGTGGAGTATTACCTGGCGAGCTTGAAGATTCCAAAGTAGCCGAATTCCCCTTTATAGCAAATAGCCGAGCAATGACCACCGAACGTGAAGATGGCTTCATTCGAGTTGTTGCCCGCGCAAACGACGATGCAATTATGGGTATTCAAGCCGTGGGAGCAGGTGTATCAGAATTGTCTGCTGCTTTTACTTTAGCAATCGAAATGGGCGCAACATTGCAAGATATTGCGGCCACCATTCACGCGCATCCAACTCGGTCTGAAGGATTTCAGGAAGCCGCATTAAGCGCCTTAGGCAAGTCATTACATATTTAGACGAATAAAATTCTATTAGTGATTTTGGAAACCCAAGCCCTAAGATTAAGTTGAAGTAGATAAAATCAACGCCTACGGCAAATTCATTAGTTTGACTTAGGAGTCCTGATCTGGCCCGCATAAGAAGCCACACACTAGTTGGACACTGGAAGTCCAACTAGTACACTTGCGCTATGAAGCTAATTAAGGAGCCTCTGATTAAGTATCGAGAGACAATGCTTCCAAATCATTTTTTAAGCCAATGTTGAACCCCATCTAGCTCCACTTTCCATCATGGTATTGAGTGTGACCAACTGTTAACGAGCGCAAGCAATTAGCGCTAGTTTTCTAAGTTTACCGTTTTCACCATTACCTAATACATTGCTTAATATATTGGTTTAATTCTCGGGTGATGTTGGGTTGCCTACATCAGTGATTCGAATAGAACTGTTCTGACTTTGTATCGCCGATCAGGAATAAATCGTTTTCCTGATTTGTTACTACTGCCGCGGTTCAAACGCGCGACACTGGCCGGAGTTGCAATTTTTTTCGGTTACGCTCGCCTAGTTTAGGTAGTTCACGAAGAAGGGCATAAGCAAGGACGTTCCCAACGCTGTCGGCCTCAATGATATCGAGCACACCAAAACGAAGGTCAAACCGTCGCAGATTAATGGCATCTGCGGGCGCTTCCACAAGACGATTCTGAATGAGTTTGATCAGATCACGCTAGAGGAGTTTTATTCCGATCTTGACGAATGCTTAATCGAGTATAATGCGCGCCCATGCATGGTATGCTGCGCAACAATGCAGTTGCATACCGTCATCGTCTGAAACTAAATCTGGAAGGGAAAGTGTTTGAACTAAACCAAACCTGACAGTCAGTTACGGAAAAACGGGGATCTGTCAGATTATGTCTGAAATTCTACTGTTAAAAACAAATGATTCTATCGTAGGCGATCATTATCAAGGGGGCTTGCACACCACGAATTCCTATACTGTCTTCATTCATGGAAGGCCTTGCATATTTCCTTATTGGCATCGCCCCATCTGACTCAACACTTAGACTCGCTTGTTTGAATCTCGGGGCTTAATATGAGTGATATACCCAATTAGAATCCTTCGTCACTGCGTACAAGCGTGACGGAGACTCGCCTCGCGGTGCTTTTATCTAAGCAGTTAAGCTTCTGGCCTCGCGCTAGAGAGCAGCGCTCAATCAATGGCGTTTACTCGCTCAACAGCCCTAAGCCAGTTAAGGACTTACAATAGACTTCAACAAATAGAAACTCTATCGGTAAACATAAGAGTTAGAACTGACTTTCAGGTGTAGTGACCACCAAGCCATCCATTTCTTCGCTAACCATGATTTGACAGCTTAGTCGAGAAAATTCATTTACTTTTTCTGCGACATCTAACATGTCTGCTTCAAGGTCTTCTGGTTTACCAACCACGCCCGCCCAGTCAGGGCTAACATAAACATGACAGGTTGCGCATGCACAGGCGCCGCCGCAATCCGCATCAATCCCGGGAATGTCATGATTAGTTGCTGACTCCATCACTGAATCACCAACATTAGCGTCGATACTTCTTTCAGTTCCTTCGAAATCGATATAGGTTATCTTAGGCATTGGAATATCTTAATCCTTAATAATTTGTTCGACGCGTAGTCTAGCGGTAACTGCACATTGGTGCAACACAGTATTATAGAGATTTTATAAACAACCGCGCCTCCATCAACCGCCTTCCGAGTGCACCTAATATGAGTAGTTATTAGCGCACGAAAGAACAGGTGCATCACGGCCACCGGTCACAACTAAATACCATAAAATCGTCAGGATTAGTGATACACGATGGAAACAGCAGCACTGGGAAGACAACTAAGATGACACATTGAAACTAAGCGATCAGTCTAATGAGGGAAAAAGTGACCTCAGTTTTTAGAGTTGTGTGCCAGCCCACTAGACACGTTAGGGAAAGATAGCGATATTCGCCGCCGTAATTCCAAGACATGTACGCAACCTTACTAACACACTTTGTATATGAATTGCCGCAGCATTCATGCAAACCTGCCCAGGGCTGGAAAGATCAGCCCCATTTAACGATGTTAAAATGCGTTACCAACAAGATAGTTATCTAATCGTTTGACACCAGCATGTAAGCAATCCAAATTATTCCACAGGCTAAATCTAATTTTGAGGCCTGTTAAACCATTCCATTAAAAACTCTATAAAAGCCTTCAGTTGAGGTGTTTTATATTTCCGGTCCGGATATAGCGCATAAAGTGAGAGGTCAGGTTTAGTTAGATCAGGTAGTATTTCTACAAATTCACCGCTGGCAAGTTCTTTTTCACAAAGAAACTCAGGTAAAAAACCAATACCTTGGTCGTTCTCTATCGCCTTTTTCATGAACATAGTGCTGTTGACTTTTAGGTTGCCAGATATAGTGACCCCATCACCAATAGGCCAGAAACTTTTATTTCGGAAATAAGTATATTCAAAACAGTTATGTGACCGTAAATCCGAAGGGACGTTTACAGCGGGTCTATTATCAAAATAATGTTTTCCTGCACAGACTACGTAAGAGAACTTAGCAAGTGAGAGACCAACACAAGATGAGTCAAATTCCTTACTTGCCATTCTTAATCCCACATCAAATCCCATTTTCATCAAATCTAGGCTTTCATCGCTTAAGTAAATCTCTAGTTTCACGTCAGGATAGCGCTCGATAAAGCTTGCTGCGATTTCATTCAATGATGTTAACCCCATCGCCATAGGCGCATTAATTTTCAATATGCCAGAGGGGGGATGATTACTCGACACATAATTTTCTGCTTCGTCCAATATTACCAATGCATCTTCACATGACAATAAGTAGGCCTCGCCCATCGGCGTTAAGCTAACCGAACGAGTCGAGCGATATAGAAGTTTTGCTCCTAAATTTACTTCAAGCCGCCCTATTTCTTTACTCACTACAGACTTCGCTACGGAAAATTCTTCCGCTACCTTAGTAAAGCTCCCAAGCTTTGATATGCGGATAAAAAACCTTATCGCTCTTAGTTTATCCATTAACATCCTCCATATTTTATTGTTTGCGCATTGAAAACACTGGGTGCGCCAAACAAAGATATAACCCAGCATGCCCTTGACTTATCCTTGCATTGTTGCTATCGAAGCTACATTATGATATCACATCCTACTCGACGCTTAAGATAGGCAACATAAACAATAATTGAACTAAGTAACACTAAAAATTAACGAAAGGATCAAGATATGTACACCCTTTATTATATGAATGGATCATGCTCATTAGCAACGCTTAGCGTACTAAATGAAATAGGAGTAGATGGAGTTAAAGTCGTCGATAAAGCAAAAGTAGATAACTACGAGCACATCAATCCGGTTGGCGCTGTTCCAGCACTCACCGACGGAAGTACCACTTTGCGTGAAGGTGCGGCATTGTTGCTCCATTTACTTGACAAACATGACAATGATCTTTTGTCCAAGGAAGGTAAAGCTCGACAACAGGCAATCGAGGATATCATGTTCGCAAACGCAACAATGCACCCCGCCTACGGTCGTTTATTTTTCTTAGATCAAGCGGTAGAAGACGATGGTGTTAAAGGCGACTTAATGAACAAAGCCGCCGCTATGATTAGCCAATTATGGGATGTAGTTGAATTGCGACTTAAGGACCAAGATTACCTCGGTGGCGATAAGCCGTCTGCAGCTGACTTTATGTTAACTGTATACTCACGTTGGGGTGGTTTTTTCCCAGTAGATGTTGTTATCCCAGCAAAAGCATCTAAAATGATAGAGAATGTTCTTGCGAGAGACTCGTTTGTTAAAGCATTAGATATGGAAAAATCTGTATAGCCTAATATTTGGCATTACCCCTGCTTTGTAGATTAATTGTCACGATTTGGTCGTGCTTTGCTAAACCCAGAACCAACTGAATGGAGTTCTAAATACCTTACGTTTCAGTCAGGTACGAATACTATGGCAGCTGATGAACAAAAGTCACGGTTAGTGCTAGGCCTACCGCAAGTATTGTGCGATAAGCTTACATAACCTTTGTAGCCATTTAAGAAATGAGCAAGGTAAATAGGAGCGTAAACGCTAACCTTATCGCCGCCCAATAATTTTGATTATTGGGCGCAATTATTCCGTGTTGATTTAAGCAAGCAAAGATAGGTTTATTCCTCGGTTTTCGATTTAATCTTTGAATCGAAAGCCGTTCTATTTGTGCATGTTGAAACATGACAAGATCAAACTCCAAATTGAATTCAGCCATGAAATCCATAGGCCAGCAGCGTGGCTGAGGGCGAACTCTATGAATATTACAATATCAGTCTCTATTTGGCCAAATACTAATGGTGCTGTGGTTGAAAGAGAGATTTATCCATTTTGACTTGATCAGCTATTCCAATCAAAACATAAAATGAATCCCTCATGATTCACACTAAGATAAAGTAGTAAAGCATAAAATTGTTCTTTTCGATTTATCCGAAAAACCCAAAAATAAAACTACGGCCTACCTAGGGAGTGAACTATTTCGTGATACATTCTATCGTTGTAAGAACACAGTGGATGATGATGGTGTTGTAATCATCTAGAGCGTAACCGGCGATCGCTAAATCCTATTGAATAAAGTTGATCCGGAGACCTACTCTGCTGTTATTGAATAGACACATTGAAAGATCCAGCGAGCCGCCAATCTCACCTCAGTAATCAGCTCGAAAGCACCGACCTTTATATCGCCCAATGAGACTCGAAGTAGCCTGCTTCTTGCGGCCTCGCGTTCTTGAAAAACAGTTTACAAGTCCTCACGTCCTCGGCCGCTGAAGAAGGTCTAATTCTAAGCGGAATCATAGGCTCCGCAGGTGTTGAACATCAGAAGGCACCCGTGAAAACAAGTAGCCAAAAAATTAAATTCGATCCGACCTATCTCAGCTTTGAAGGCTTGCACTATGTCGATAATTTCACTGGATTTAGGCGTGACTAACTGCGGTTCACGCCACTACCGACGTAATGATATCTATGCGCAATCCGATGAAAGGAGTATTAACAGATAACATCGCGCAAGAAATGTTTTAGATCAACAGATGTGCTTCAATTCGATCTTGGCGAATAGCTGATCAAGAACATACTCTACAAACTCGCCAAGGCAAAAAGTGCAGCCGGATAACGCCGATGGCAAGACCCATCAACGATAATTCAATCCGCAAGGAAAAGTTTTTAACCAGACTCAAGCTGACAGCCATGCCCCTGAAACACGAGAAACTATCAGATCGTAACTGGTTGTTTACAACTCATCAGTAGACCAACTGAAACCTAAGATGATAGGCATAACCGGATGCTAACTCGCCCGCAGATTCCCTTTCCAACCGTACTGCGTTAAAAGATACCTTTATATCTTGATTAACATAATAATTTACTCCCAGTGTTGTTGAGTCAAGATCCACAGAGCTCGCTGAATCAAACGTTACTTCTGAGTGACGGCCAAACAGCTCTACAGCACCATGCTTTGAATTGGGTTTAATTGATCCAAAATCACCTGTCTTTGCGTAGTAGTTACGTGTTTCGCCGGTAATAAAATAACTCGTTAACAGATACCATCCATCAACATCCAATTTATCAACTGCACTTCTCTCATCCACATCTAGCGTAAAGTGCTCACCTTGGATAGAAAAATTATTAGTAATAAAAGCGGTTTCCAAACCAACGATCTTTACTTCGTTTGCGGTCGTTAACGCCTTTGCGAACACTGGACTGTCGCCGCGTATTGCTCCACCACTGGAAATGCTCAGATTTGTATTTTCGGTTTCTCGGTAGCTATATGCTGCGCCAAGGTGCAGAAATGTATTTTCACTTTGGTAAGGCACGAAGGTAAAGCGTCCTGTATAAGCAAGGTTGTTCTTCGCTTGGCCTGTAGATTCTTCACCTTGATCATTCAGCCGTGTTTTTTTCTGCCTTCCGTTGTCATAAACTCCCAAATGAACCATTGTTTTGTCGAAGTTTCCTCTATAAGTTAACCCAGTACTGCGACCAGGTGATATGACGCTTGATATAGGGGATAGCTCAATAGCGGTATTCCACTTGGGACTTGTTATACCTTCCAAACCTAGGGGCTCTAAAACCTGTCCGATATAGATATTACTATTCGATTTTTTATAGTGCACGAAAGCATCTTCAACTTTAATATCGCCATTTTCATTAAAGTTTACTTCTAACTTATAACTAAAATCGTTACCAATTTTACCTTTAGTATTTAGTCTTAGCCTGCGCAAATCGATATCAGACGCATCAAAAAGATCATTATTCCAAAGCTTATCGTAATCGCTATAATCGATTTGAATAAGCCCACCTATGGAATTAGTAATCTCAATATTTTTCAAGCCCTTGTCCACTTCATTAGCAAAGCCGAACTGGGATAGTAGGAGTGTTACACACGCAAAAAGACGTTTCATAGTTCTATTATTCCGAAATAAATAGTTTTTAAAATTGTGAAAGCTTATCAACTGGAAAATCCAGCTGACCCAAGGTCTTAGTCATCGCTGATAGGTCGACATTGGTATAGATAGATAACAAAGCAGGGGATTCACTCTAGCCGCGAGCTCAGTAACCCGCCTAACTAGTTGATGCGCCACAGACCTCTCTGGCTCTATCGTTGCAACTCCAGCGCCAGCTATTTTTGCAATAAGGTTATTGATAAGAGAATAGTGTGTACAACCCAGCACTAAGGTAGATACATTACGCTGGGTCGCGGCGGCAAAATAACGACTTGCTAATTTAACAAGCTCATTGGGATCAAGGTCGCCCGCCACAATCACGTCAGCTAGCCCATTGCGTCGATGAAACATAAAGCCAGTCTGGTCGTTAGCAGCGACCAACTGTTCAACTTTTGAACTTTTTAAGGTATTGACCGCTCCTAACACGGCGAGAGTTTCACCAAACTCCACAGATGCCGCAGTCTCGACCCCCGACTCAATGCCAATCACCGGGGTGCTGATTTTATCCCTAATAGTGGTGATCCTATTATGAGTAATAGTATTACAAGCAATTATTGATGCCTGTACCCCCATATCCATAAATATGAAAAACAAGTCTATCGCTAGGCCACACATGCAATCAAAGGGCTTATCTCCATAAGCAACATTACGACAATCAGCCAGATCAGCAATGTCGTGATTCAGTGAGTATTTTCGAATATCACCAAGTAATGATAAGCCGATTACTCCCGAGTCAATCACGCCCAATAAATGAATTCTCACCTGATGTTCCGGAGGCCCCACTCCAAGTCACCCACTTGTTGACTTAAATTCACTCATTTCATCCACAATGCTTTTTAATAGGCTATGCACATTATCGTGCTTCACCATGTCTACAGATTGCCCGCATGAAACAGATGCCACGCTAGTCACATCATTGCTGTTCGCATGTGCTCGCAATGAACGTGTTACCCAGTATCGCAAAGGATAGCTATCTAAGGCTCTTCCAGGAAGCATTTTCAAAAATCCGTTTTCCACATAGCGGCACAAACGCCCCGTATACGATCGACTGAGAACAGTCTTAATATTCTTGTGATGTCTAATCACTTCCTTTTGGTACTCAGATGCACCGGATTCATTGCATGCCAGAAACGCGGTACCAATTTGTGCACCTTGAGCGCCTAATAACAATGCAGCATTAACACCATTTCCATCTACGATACCTCCAGCGGCAATAACGGGCACGCTAACCGCTCGACTAACCTGTTGTATAAGAGAAAATGTACCAATCATTATTGCTTCAGGCTTATCCAAAAAAGCAGGCCTGTGACCGCCCGCCTCGAACCCAGTCGCGACGATTGCATCTAAACCAGCTTCCTCCAAAGCCACCGCTTCATCAACAGTTGTCGCAGTGCCGATGGTAACAATGTTGTTACGCCGACATTCTTCTAAAATGGCAGTGTCTGGCACTCCGTATATAAAACTTAAAATAGGCGGTCGCTGAGATAAGGCTGCTTCAACTTGATCTTCAAAGTGAATATGGGCTGAATCCTCAAAACGTGGAGGCTCAATGTCCATCAATTCAAAAATCGGAAGTAGCTGCGAACACTCAGAATTAAAAGCCTCCTCAGATATTGAAGAATTGATTGTATCACGGTCAGATACCCATAAATTTATCGCAAAAGGATTACTCGTTCGCTCACTAATAGCGCTAATTATTTCAGCGATTTTATCTGGGGAATCATAATGAGCGCCGTATGACCCCAACGCACCAAAGTTAGATACTGTGCTTACAAGCTCTACTGTCGACAAGCCCCCAAAGGGTCCCTGGACAATCGGATACTTTAGGCCCAATAGATTATTTATAGTAGAAATTGATGACATGTTGGTCCTAGGAAAATAGTCGCTAACTCAGCGAAAGCTTTACAAGATTCAAGAGAAGTGTGCCGACTACAACCCATACGATTACCTTCTTGACAAATTTACTACCATGCTTGACCGCATAATGGCTACCTAACCACCCGCCTAGCGCACTTGCACAAATCATTGGAATCGCGAATGGCCAAAACACTTTACCAGCATTAACAAAGGCAACTGACGCCGCCATGTTGGTTGCCAAGTTCAACGGTTTAGCTGTAGCTGTGGCGTTTATGAAACTAAAGTTCAGGAATCTGTGTTTGAAGATCGCTAGGTATGTCCCTGCACCTGGCCCCACGAGACCATCGTAAAATGCTATTGGCGTAAGCACATATATAGCTTTGTCAGTCGAATAGGGCTGGCCAACTTCAACCGGTTTATGTTGTGGCCACAAGGTAATTATTAATGCTACAACGACAGAAATCATAATGATAAGTTGCAACCAGTCATTGGAAAGGTAAATAGCCAACAAGCCGCCTAAATAGGCCGCGAATAGGCATGGCGGCAAACAAATAATCACCAGTTTCCAACGTATTTTTCCACTGGCAGCATATTTGCTAATCGCCATCATTGTACCAACCATCGATACAATTTTATTGGTTGCTAATACCGATACCGGTGGAAGTCCGCTTAGTAAAAGCGTCGAAACTTGAATGGTCCCTCCTCCACCAGCTATCGCATCAACATAAGCTGCTACTAAGGCAATGCATGAAAATAAGGCAATCAGATACCATGATTGCTCAATAAACATCTCCACTTAGAATGCCTGTTTACAAAAATAATTAACTGTTATCTTGAATCGTTTTATTGGCATCTTCTTCCTTTGCTTTCTTGAATCCGAGTAGCAAGCCCACATCAACTCTCAAAATAATGAATGAAATAAGTCCAATAACCAGACCCCAGAACGCGGCACCTAAATTGAACATCGTTAGGCCAGACGCTGTTGCCAAAAATGTGATGACCGCAACATCTCTGTCAGGAGCATGCGCCATCGACATGGATAAAGCATTAGCTGTCGTGCTAAACAAAGCGATTCCAGCGATACCCAAGACAAGCTCACTCGGTAGCACAGTTAGTAATGACCCTACGGTTGCTCCGAATAATCCGACCAAGATATAAAACAAGCCGGCTGCTATGCCTGCGGTATAACGCTTTGATTTTTCCTTATGCGCCTCTTCACCAAGACAAATAGCCGCTGTTAACGTTGCAAGATTTAATGCAAACGCTCCAAATGGCGCCAACACTAGTGTTGTAATGCCGATAGATCCTATCACCGGTGATACCGGCATGTTAAATCCTGCATTTTTAACTACTGTATAGCCAGGCAAATTCTGAGAAGCCATTGTTACAAAGAACAACGGGACACCTAAGCTTAGAATCGCGTCTAGAGAAAATACAGGATAAATAAAAACAGGAGTCGACAACTCTAACTCAAGCGCAGATATGTTCGCGCTTCCATCAAAGGCAGTAATACCGATTCCAATTAATAAGGGAATCAGGACTGCGTATCTAGATTTGAACCTAACTGATATTAAGTATACTAACAAAATGGAAACGACCAGAAATGTTCTGGTATTCATTGAATTAAATACATCTAATCCAAATCGCAATAAAATACCGGCGAGCATTCCAGATCCAATCGATGCTGGTATTTTTTGTATCAGTTTCTCAAACCACCCAGCGAACCCGAATAGTATAGTAACCAGCGCGCATACGATAAACGTACCTACAGCTTTCTCAAGTGGCATCCCGACAGCGCTAGTAAATATTACCGCTGCTCCAGATGTCGACCAGGCTGTTACAATAGGCATGCGATAATAAATGGAGAGTATTACTCCAGGTATACCCATACCTAACCCTAAAGCCAAAATCCAAGAGCTAATTACTGCTTCACTGGCACCTAATGCTGTAGCTGCCTGAAATATCACCACTACAGAACTAGCGAAGCCCACTAATACAGTGGTAAAACCTGCATTGATTGATGATGCAGAAAAATCTTTTAATATATTCATTTACCCATGCTCAGTTTTTTAAACTAATTGAAGCCCCTATACAGCGGTTTCACTTGAACCGCTGTATTTCTAGAGTTTTTACGCCGCATCACCGAGCGACGTAGCTTTCCTTAGCGTCAACTGAGCCATAATGCAATGGATATCCGGCATCTTTCCACCAACGTAGACCGCCAATTAATTCTCGGACATTGAATCCTAACTTAGCCATCTTTAATGCCGCTGATGTCGAAGCATTACAACCAATCCCATCACAATAAACGATATAAAGCTTACTTCGATCAAGGTCCTTAACATTTTCTTCCGTCATCAGTTTATGAGGAAAGCTTAATGCATTGGCAATTCTCTGTTGATCGAAGCTTTGCACACTTCTAGCATCTAGTGTCACAACATTGTTGGCATTACTCTTTTGCGCTTCATAAAGATCCCATGAATCCATTTCAAACGCCAACTTGCTCTGGTAATGATCAATTTGCTCTTGGATATTACTAGCCATTATTCATTTCACTCTTTTCTATAATTGTAATCAAGCGGCTCTAATTAAACGCTTTTCACGATCTGAATCGAACAACTTGCTATCGATGATAAGTTCGCCATCATCCTTACAGACATCTAGATGGAATTTAGTTGGACCCTCGTAACCATAATAGTTACGTGGAATTTCAACATCTCGAGAACGCTTCTTGTCATAACGAGAAGATTCAGCAATAAAGCGCAGTGTAAAAGCATCACGTGTTTCAAGTGGGCCGTCGCGCAACACATCACTTCTGTGTATAACGTCTTTATCAAAAAACAAAGCGTCTCCAATGTTGAAGTCTTCTGCGACAGAGTTGTGCTCTAGCAGTCGCTTGATACCCGATGAATTTAAGGGCTCATCTCTGAGTGCTACATAGTCATCAAATGCAATGCCCTCTCCGGCTATCTTGTCAGACATCATATTAAATACAGCAGGTGATATATAATCATAAAAATACCTACCACTAATTATATCGCGAGGAACATATCGCATACCGCCGCCTTGTTTAGCACCTTCTATTGGGGTTAAAGGTACCCACAATGAAATACTGCTGTCTTCAGCTCGATTAAAACCAAAACTTTGCTCTTCGATGTGCCAAACAAATCCTGTGCCAACGTTCTTTTTCAAGTTAAAACCAACGCCCTGAGTAAAGAACATATTTTCGCCACTAATCTTTAGAAGAATATCTTTAAACACTTTGCTACCAATCAGATCAAATATCATTTTGTCTGAATTACATAGGTCGTAACGAAGCTTTTCAAATCCTTTTTGATAAGGATCAGTCGGCACAACTAACTCATCATTCATTCTAGCTGAAAGATAATCAGTCAGCTCATTACTAAAAATACCTTCGAGCTTTACGAAGCCTTGCTTCTTATATTGTTCAGCATGACCTTCGTTAAAAATAAAATTGGAATTTATAAGCTCCATTGTTTAACTCCTTACGTTAATGTGTTTTCTGTTAAATTGTTTTCTGTTAATTTGCTTTCTGTCCATATCCACTAGCCAACTTCTTTAAGCGCGGTAAGCGATGAAAATGTGCCTCTTTGCACAAGTGTTTCGAAGAACTTAACTAACCAACTTTCATCCAACTGATCAAAATGGATATCTAAAGTTTTCAATAGCGCTAAGGTTTTTGAGTTGTCGTAACGCGTATTTCTACTTTCACGCAGCGACCAAAGACGCCCTAGCGCAATTTCCGAGTCAATTTCAGTAACGCTTGTAAATAATTCCGCAAAATCCCGGAAGTCAGTTCTCTCAAACTCGAAACCAATTTGAATCAGAGCATTGAATACATCATCCATAGAGATGGGCTTATCACCATCCACATGAAATATATCTCCGCCAACTCTACGACTTAAAGAAATAGCCACCATTCCGGAAACCACCAAATCAACGGGGCTTAACACCATCTGTTCGCCCAGGTTTTTCGGAATACTTCCAACCTTAATACAGGCGTTTAAGAATTGAATAAAACGATTTTCGTTTGCATTTGCTTGGAATTCTGCACTCTTTGAATGGCCGCTAACATTCCCGGTTCGATATATGAACCCTCGTCCGGTATCCAGGTTATATTCACGAATCAGTTTTTCTGCTTCGTATTTAGTCGACTCGTAGTAATTTTGAAACTGCTGCCCTACGTCTAGACAATTCTCACCAAACACAACCGTTTTTTCGCTGCGGTTAACCCCGCAAATGGCAAGGGTCGACATATAGTGAAGATCTTTTAGACGACAGGACTTTGCCAGCTCGATTAAGCGGCGTACCGGTGCGATGTTATTTGCGACAAATCGAGACTCCACACCAAATAACTTTGTATCAGCACCCAAGTGGTATATGGCATCAAGTTTGACCGTTAGTTCGCGATATACCTCATCGGATAATCCAAATTTTGATTGAGTAAAATCACCTTCCAATATCGTTATCCGCCCCCTAAAGTCGTCAAGCTTCAAATGAGGAAAATACTCTCTATAGTGTAGGCGAAGCCGCTTTTCTGCTGGTAATCCAGTTTTTCCTCTAACGAGACAATAGATATGCGAACTTGTCTTTGCAATTAATTCCTTTAGCGTATAAACACCTAAGTAACCAGTCGCTCCAGTAAGTAGAACCGATTTATAATTGCGCGTCGTAGACTCAGTAGCAGACGAGTCAATGTGGTTCATTACAACATCAGGCACGAAAGAAAGCAGTCCTGTCCGTGTCCCTGCTTCGATATAAAGAGGTCTAAATTTTTCCTCAACGTCAATTTCAGCTAACAACGCTTGGCGAATACCATTGGCCAAGTTCTTAGCATCACTATCGCTAATCGGGTCACTAAAGGAAATATCCAAAACTAGCGATTGATCAACGATCTTCCCTGTTAATTTAATATCATAAAGTCGGTTATTATCTTCACCCCTAGCGAAGCCGATATCCTTGTTCGACATGGATAGACTTAGCTGCTGTTCATGGGAGAAATTCATATCCCCCAGATAATTGAATAGAATTGTAGCCGTTGGTTCGGAAGACTTACATTTTTGCTTTTTTTGAGCTAAGCCATGTGCAACACCAAGATCGGTAACTCGATCTATGCTGCTTTGGGCGTTCGCGGTAGTCGATATCAAGTCATCATCACATTGAATATCTATTGGGTAAGTAGATGTATGCCATCCTACTACCCTGCTTATATCCATATCTGCATCAAACGTTACACGGCCATGGCTTTCCATTTCTACCGTAATAACCTTGTCACCGCTCTGTTTTGACCATTGAGATGCCAATGCAGCAAGTAAATTGACGCTTAAGTGAGAATTAGTTTTAACTGAAAGTTCCGAGCTTAATTTCTCAGTTTCTTCAGGTGAGAACGATAGCCATATTGTCTTCGCGTTAGCTTCGGTATTCTCTGGCTTAGATTGATACTCGATAGGACTGTGCTTATCAACCCAGGTTTGTGAGCTCTCTATTATTTTATCCGTATGCTGATCTAAATGAGCGGCCCATTCAAAGAAATTTACACTGTCAAATGGCTTTACTGAATTTGCTGGCGCGCCTGATTCCATCAGCGTCAAGTAATTACTCACCAAATCACTAACCAAAATTCGCCATGAGATAAGATCAACAGCTAAGTGATGAGCGACTAACAATATATAGTCCTCACCTTGCTCATTCTTAAATAAATGACACCTGAACAAATCACCTTTTTCCAAGTTAATAGACTTCTGAGTTGCCGACGCTATTTCCTTGATGATCTCATCACCATCATCTTCCTCAGTAATTTCAGAATGAGTAAATGAAGCATCATCCCACTCTCTCGGCTGATGCCGTATCTCTCCGCCGACGGTTCGATAGTAAGCCGTGGTTAACATAGGATGATTCTCACATAGTCGAGCAATAACGGCTTTTAACTTGTTCGCGTCAATATCATCAGACGTTTGAAACAGAATCGCTTGGTTATAATGATCATAATTACTCAACTCCTGACCCAACAGAAAGTGTTGTGCAGTAGAGAGCGTATCAGCATTATAGGGAGTTTGTATTCGTTCACTCCTATGTGTATCTGCTCCTTCGCTAATACAGGTCTTAATCCCCAATACAGAAGGATTCTCCAAGAACGATTGGGTGCTAATGGCAAACCCTTTGCCTTGAAGTTCAGATATCATTTGGATTCCGTCAAGCGAGTCTCCACCCAGCTCGAAGAAATCGTCTTGAATCTCTGCATTATCTATAGACAATATTCTACAAAATATCGTCTTAATAGATCTAGTCAGATCATCTAATTCAGATTCATCCTCATAGTTTAATGCCTTAGCAGCTTGCTCTTTTTCAACTAAAACCTTGAGCGCCGCCGAGTCAACCTTCCCGTTCGAGGTAACCGGCAAAGACTCTAGCAACATAAACTCTCTCGGAATCATGTATTTAGGAATAAGACTCAAAAGCTGTTCAGTGAGGCTCTGATCCGTTAGTTTCTCATCCTGAGTCTGCACAAATCCCCAGAGCTTGTCCTTACCATTTTTATTAATGATCACACATGCTGCGGAATTGACGCCATTAAGTCCAGCCATGACATTTTCGATATGCCCTAACTCAACTCGATAACCGTTAATTTTTACCTGTCGATCAACTCTTCCGATAAAATGGGTTAGCCCATCTTTATCTATCAAAACTCGATCTCCAGTTTTATAGAAAAGCTTGCTTGGTGAGTCTGAATCCTCAGCGATTTGGACAAACCTTTTATTAGTTTCTTCGTCACGATTAAGGTAGCCTTTTGCCACTGACGGTCCGGCGATATATAGTTCGCCTTCACCAGATTCAGACAAATTGGATTTACCCGTGGGCATTACTCGATAGACCATCTCACCTAAAGGATAGCCTATTGGCATTGTTTTAAGACCCTCGTCCGCTAACACCTCATCACTAAGCGCAAGCATCGAAGTACCCACAGTGCATTCACTCGGCCCATAGTGGTTAAACAGCTTAACGTTCGGTACATTTTCTATAAGAGACAATGCAAGTGATCTTGGTAACGCTTCTCCGCCAAATACCAAGTACGACAAGCTCATTTTGGATAGCTCTTGTAGACCCAGCCCAATAAAAAGCGCGTTCCAGTGAGAAGGGGTGATCTTCATAAACTGAATCGCGTTTTGAATCAGATATTGCTGAAGCCTGCTGGCATCATTCTTCAGATCATTTCCGACTATGTGTAGAGTTCCCGCAGTGCTGAGCGATAAAAACAGACTGGTGTTACCCAAGTCAGCATTTAACGTGCTGAGATGAGCATATGTAAGACCTGCTGGGATGGCTGTTTTAGATTTCGCTGCATCGGTGTAACTTTCAACGTTACGATGCGAGACAGCGACTCCTTTGGGTTTGCCCGTCGTACCCGATGTATATACCACATAGGCGAGATCTTCTCTGGAAACGACTGGCGCATCAT
>Ga0316189_10002612_pt1 | contig 17633 bp, 16 predicted proteins | sample LowCovwburrow_MG_FD_204930 | JGI IMG/M metagenome (GOLD analysis project Ga0316189, IMG submission 204930) | Coastal sediment microbial communities from Maine, United States - Lowes Cove worm burrow | ecosystem: Environmental > Aquatic > Marine > Coastal > Sediment | place: USA: Maine...
TGATGGACAGAACTCACAATCCAGAATTCACAGCGATGGAAATCTACGTATCCTACAAGGATTACAATTGGATGATGGAATTTTGTGAGCGTCTTCTAGAACATTGTGCAATAGCCGTAAATGGAACAACGGAAGCAACCTTCGGTGAACACAAGATTGACTTTAAAGCACCTTACGCTCGTGTAACAATGGCAGATTCAATAAAGCATTTTACAGGATTTGATATTACTGGAAAGAGTGAGGATGAAATTCGACAAGCTGCGAGAGATCTCGGAGTAGAAGTTGACGAAACCATGGGAAAAGGGAAGCTCATTGATGAAATTTTTGGCGAAAAATGTGAAGGCAATTATATTCAACCAACATATATTACTGATTACCCAAAAGAAATGAGTCCTTTATGTAAAGAGCATCGTGATAACCCTGAATTAACAGAGCGTTTTGAATTGATGGTCTGCGGAAAAGAAATTGCAAATGCATATTCTGAATTAAATGACCCAATCGATCAACGTGAACGTTTTGAACACCAATTGAAACTCGCTGCCAAAGGTGATGATGAAGCTACCGAGTTTATTGATCATGATTTTCTTCGTGCTTTAGAATACGGAATGCCTCCAACCTCTGGAATGGGAATTGGAATGGATCGATTAATTATGTTTTTAACTAATAATCAGTCTATACAGGAAGTGTTATTTTTCCCTCAAATGCGACCAGAAAAAAAGGCATTAGCCATTAGTGACGATGCAAAAGACGTCTTAAAAATCCTAAAAACTGCTGAACAATTAGAGCTCGCAGCGTTAAAAACACAATCTGGCTTAAGCAATAAAAAATGGGATAAAACCATTAAAGAATTGACAAAAAACAGTCTAGCGAAAGTTGCCAAAACGGATGAAGGTTTATTTGTGGAAATAATATAGCTTTTAAGTATCTACTCAAAATAATAGAAAAATTAAGCAGCAACGTTCTGACCATGCGTTGCTGTTATTGAATTTCAAAATTAATGACTAATAACTTTGAATCAATCAAAATAGCCCTATTTCATAGGCAAAACGGAACCTCACAACGATTTAATAACTTCTAAGCCAACTTTTTTATTATTTTTGGGTACGCTATTAACTTGAAATACATCCCAAATGTTAAAAAAGACTTATCTCATACTTTTATTCGCAGGCATTTTATTTTCTTGTAACAACGACGATGATCTAGTTGCCACTTGTGATACGCCTACAAGTATTTCTGCAAATACAGTTACCAATACTTCTGCTACAATTTCTTGGATTGATGCCAACTCAGCAGGATCGTATATTTTAGAATATGGCGTTTCTGGATTTACTCTTGGTACTGGTACTCTAATTTCTGAAACCAATACTTCAACAATTCTTACAGGATTAAATGCGAATACAACTTACGATGTATATATCCAGACAATTTGTTCTGAAACTAATATAAGTATGAATTCAGATGTGTTTAGTTTTACAACTTTAGCACCAAATGTAGTTCCAGAATTTAGACTAAATCTCGCTGAATTAAATATTTATTCTGGTGACATTGCGTTAATGCAACCATCACCCTATGCTTTTGAATATGATTTAAACACAAGATTATTTTCAGATTACGCACACAAACAACGTATAATTGCCTTACCTCAGGGTGAAAAAATGACTTATGATGGCGAAGGCTTACCTCTTTTTCCTGACAATACTGTCATCGCAAAAACCTTTTATTACAATCTTGATGAACGAGATGAATCATTAGGGCAGCACATTATAGAAACTAGGATTCTTATTAAAATTGACGGTGCATGGGAAACTGGAGATTACAAATGGAATGAGTCACAAACCGAAGCTGTTTTAGATCCAAACGGAAGCACAGTCCCTGTAACTTGGATTGATGATGAAGGTGAATCGAATAGTATTAATTATGAAATACCGTCAGATACGGATTGTTTTACATGCCACAGAGTAAATACGGACAAAACACCTATTGGTCCAAAAATGAGAACACTTAACTTTAATGTTAATGGCACGAACCAATTACAAAGTTTAATTGATAGTGATATGCTTGAAGGACTTGCAGATCCATCAACCGTAAGTGTGTTACCAAAATGGGATGATGAAGATAATTACACTCTAGAAGAACGTGCAAGAGCATATTTTGATATTAACTGCGCACATTGCCATATTGAAGGTGGTTTTTGTGAAGAACAGTCTAATCTTAGGTTAAGCTTCGAAACAGCATTTGAAGAGTCTTCGATTTTCGAAAGTCGTTTTAGCATCACTGCCAGAATTCAAAATGTTATTCCAAACTATAGTATGCCTTTAATTGGCACTACAATCATACATGATGAAGGTGTATCGCTTATTCTTGAATATTTAGATTCACTTGAATAAAAAACAATAGTTATTTTTAAAATAAAAGGTGCGGTTATTCGCGCCTTTTATTTTTTGATTTTTCGTTAAAAAAATACTAAATGAGTAGCATACTTTTTTCTCTTGTTTCATATGTATTATCTTGCCAAACTAACTTATAAATCTACTACATTGAAACACTTTTACATTAAACTACTACTCTTGGTAGCTCTTTGTTTTGTTGGGACATCTTGTTCAACAGCAAAAAAAGCAAGTAAAGCAAAAGCAGAGACAGCTGCTGCAAAAGCACCAGCTAAAAAACCAGGCAAAAACGACCCAAAACCATACAATAAGGTCATCACTAAAGATGCTAAAAGTGACGTGGGATTATTTACAGTTCATTCTTTAGACGATAAATATTACTACGAAATACCAGATTCTCTTTTTGATAGAGAAATGTTGATGGTAACTCGTATTTCTAAAACCGCAAGTGGCTTATTAGGCATTAGTGGTGGAAAGCAAAACGAACAAGTATTACGTTGGCAGAAAAAAGGGAAAAAAGTAATCGTACGCGTGGTGTCATACAATGTTGTTGCGGCAGATTCTCTTCCTGTAAAAGAAGCAGTAGAAAACTCAAATTTTGAACCTGTCTTATTTACGTTTCCTATAAAAGCTATTGGTAAAGACTCTACAAGTACTGTTGTTGATGTAACACCTTTATTTGAAAAAGATGTAAAATCTCTAGGCTTACCAAATTTCAGAAGAAGACCTTACAAAGTGACACGCTTAGAAAGTGATAAATCATTTATTGAAAGTATAAAAAGTTATCCTAGAAACATAGAAGCAAGACATGTAAAAACCTATGCTGCTGGCTCTCCTCCATCTAATTATAGTACTGGAAGTATTTCTATAGAAATCAATAACTCTATGATTTTATTACCAGACAACCCAATGAAGCGTCGTTATTTTGATGAACGTGTTGGATGGTTCACAAGTAATCAAACCGATTATGGTTTAGAAGATCAGAAAAGTAAAACTTTAGAATTTTTAGATCGTTGGAGATTAGAAGTTAGAGACGAGGATATTGAGAAGTTTAACCGTGGTGAATTAGTAGTTCCTAAAAAACAAATCGTTTACTATATAGATAGAGCTACTCCTGAAAAATGGCGTAAGTATCTCAAACAAGGTATTGAAGATTGGCAAGTTGCTTTTGAAGCAGCTGGTTTTAAAGATGCCATTATTGCCAAAGATGCACCAACGGTTGAAGAAGATCCAGAATGGACACCAGAAGATGTACGTTACTCGGTTGTACGCTACTTGGCATCACCAATACCTAATGCAAGTGGACCTCACGTGAGTGACCCAAGAACAGGTGAAATTTTAGAAAGTGATATCAACTGGTATCACAACGTGATGTCTTTATTACGTGGCTGGTTTTTCGTGCAAACTGCTGCTATCAATCCAGATGCTCAGAGTCCGCAATTTAAAGATGAAGTTATGGGACGTTTAATTCGCTTTGTATCATCTCATGAAGTTGGACACACGCTTGGATTACCTCATAATATGGGAAGTAGTGTTGCTTATCCTGTAGAAAAATTACGTGATGCAGCATTTACTCAAGAATTTGGTACTGCACCATCAATTATGGATTATGCACGTTTTAACTACATCGCGCAACCAGGAGATGAAGGTGTCGCTTTAATGCCAGATATTGGCACTTATGATAAGTATTCTATTTCTTGGGGTTATAGACCAATTTTTGGAAAAACTGCGGAAGAAGAAAAACCTATTCTTAACCAATGGATTATGAAGCATGCTGGAGATCCAATGTACAGGTTTGGTCACCAGCAAGCTGGTGATGTTGTAGATCCAAGTTCGCAAACTGAAGATTTAGGCGATAATGCCATGTTAGCTAGTGACTACGGTATTAAAAACTTAAAACGTATTGTTCCAAATTTAATTGAGTGGACCACTGAGGCTGGCGAGGATTATGACGATTTACAAGAAATGTATGGTCATGTATTGTTACAATTTAATCGTTATACAGGACACGTTTCTAATAATATAGGTGGTGTATACGAGAACTACAAAGCAGCAGACCAGCCAGGAGCTGTATATACAGCTGTTCCTAAAGACCATCAAAAAGAGGCGATGGCATGGATTCAAAATAATGTATTTACAACACCAGATTGGTTAATTAACAAAGATATTTTTGATCGTATTGAATTTACTGGTTCTGTGGAGCGTGTTAGAGGTTTACAAGTAAGAGCATTGAATAACATTATGAGTCTAGGTAAGATGCAACGTTTAACAGAAGCACATACTTTCGATAGTGATGCCTACTCTTTGCCTGACATGATGAAAGATTTGCGTCAAGGGATTTGGAGTGAATTACGTTCTGGTAAAAAAATTGACACCTATAGACGTAACCTGCAACGTGCACACATTGATAGATTAGGCGAAATGATGACAGCGGAAAATCAAAGTGGCAGATCGTCAAGTCCTTATGTAAAAAGAACGGCGGTAAACACTAGTCAATCAGATATTAGAGCCGTTGTAAGAGCAGAATTAAAAACGTTAAGATCTCAATTACGTTCAGCTCGAGGAGCTGATACATTAAGCAGAATTCATATTGCAGATGCGCTTGAGCGTGTTGATGCGATTTTAAATCCGAATGGATAATTGGTAAGTCAAATTAGATTTTAAACATATTAAAATTGAGAAAAGCTTCAGAGAGATCTGGAGCTTTTTCTTTTTTTAGTTTATATCTTTGTCCCTTAGTTTTAAACCATGAAAATCACACACCAAAAATACCCAAACCACAACCTCGCTAACGAAACTGAACGTGGTGAAAATCTAAGTATTGATTTTATTTTATCGTCCATTTTAGGCATACTAGTTGTGACTATTATCTATGTGATTTATCCATACGAAAATCTAGGGTTTTCAGAATATTTGAAAGCCTTTGGAATTTATTTAAGTGTGCGGTTTGTGTATTATTTTATTTTTGAACTAGGCTATAGTAGAACTCCCGGTAAATTTCAAACTCAAACAAAAGTAGTTAATAAAGATGGTAAAAAGCCAAACATTGCTCAATTACTGATTAGGAATCTAAGTCGATTTTTAAGCGTGTTTTCTGGAATTAGTGATGATGAACGAGCGATTCACGATCAGATCTCAAATACCTTTGTGGTTCAAGACAGTACACTTAAAAGAGTCGAGTCTAGACGAACCATGATCATATTATTTAATATCTTATTAGCTGTGTTTTGGATCTATTATTTCACTGAAACCACTTTCAAATCAAATGCAAAATCCATACTACTTACCGCTTTGATTCTTGCAACATTATATGCGTTTACAGTTTTGTTTAGAAGAATTGGTAAGAAGTAAATTTCAAAACGTAGAGACAATTATAACTAGAGTATATTATTAATTGCGTTACGATAGTCTTCAAACTCAATCAGATTATTATGACCTCCACCTTCAATGGTAATAAACATTATGTTATTTTTTGGAGCGACCACTTTTAATTTTTCTGCTGAAGTATAAGGGACTACAACATCATCAGTACCATGAAATATGGTAATAGTACAGTTCACATCCACAATAAATTCATTTGATGGAAATTGATATTTCAATAACGTAGACACTGGGAAAATAGGAAACCGATGTTTTGCCACATCCAAAATACTATAATAAGGAGTTTCCAAAATGAGCTGCTTAGGCTTGTTTGATGACGCGAGAAATGTAGAAATACCCGTTCCTAATGACCGTCCATAAATAACAATATCGCTTTCAGTATATTGTTTAAGGAGATAATCGTAGCAATACTGAGCATCATCATAAAATGCTTGTTCACTAAGCTTACCCATACTTTTTCCGTAGGTGCGGTAATCCATCATAAACACATCGTAGTTTTTAGCCACAAAAGGTTCTGCCATGTTTCCCCAGCGACTCAAATCACCAGCATTTCCATGAAAATAAAGAATAACACCTTTTGGCCGTTCCGCCTTAAAATGAATAGCATTAATACTCACATTTTCAGCTGGATTTAAAAACACTTCCTCAAATGGATACGCAAATTCAAATTGATAATCCTGTGCTAAAACCGTTGGCAGGAATAATAATTTTTCTTGTAAAAAGTAGAGTGATGCGCCTATCATAATGTATAAAATCAAAAGTATCTTAGCTACTTTTTTAAGCTTTTTTCTTAGTTGGTTTTGAGGTGTGAATGACATTGATACTTGTGGTTTCTAAATCGATGATTTTGGGAATTTTATTTATAATATCGTCTAACATCCTGTGATAGGATTCAAAATTATTAAGGTCTTTATGACCGCCTCCAATAACAGTATGTAGTTTGGTCAATTTCGGATTCACCTTAGACAATTTTATACTGCTTTTAAACGGAATTAATTTATCATGTGTCCCATGGATAATATGAATAGGACATTGCACATACTTAAGCCATTTATATGTTGGCAATGGGTACTTCATCAATAGAGATAACGGCATAAATGGCGCATAACGGGCTGTCACTTTTGTTAAACTGTAATAGGGCGCATCGAGAACAAGCATTTTTGGATGGTTCATAGAGGCGAGTTTCGCTGCAAACCCTGAACCTAAAGATCTTCCGTAGAGGATAATGCGGTCTTCTGAAGTTTGATCTTTGAGTTTATCATAAACCAATTGCAAATCTCGTTTTATAGCTTTTTGTGATCGTCTGCCTGTGCTTTTTCCGAAGCCTCGATAATCAACCATCAATACATTATAACCATGTCTTGTAAAATCAACTGCGAATTTACCCCAACCTTTAATGCTTTTAGAATTCCCCTTGAGATACAATACAACCCCTTTGCTTTCTCCTTTCGGAAAAAAACGCAAACCGTTAATAACTGCTCCATCTCGAGTTTCGAGATTGTACTCTTTGGTTTCTTGATTGTCGTAATCAAACTGAAAATCTTCTGGCAATTTTTCTGGTTTAAACAACATGTAATCTTGCAGATAATACAGCGCAATGCTAATTGTTATGTAAATAACAAGAACTACAATAAGAATAGATAACCAGTATGGCATAATCATAATTTGATTCACTAATATACGAATTAAAGTTAGGCTCTGCGGCTTAACAAGCAGAACTAAATGTGGCTAATATTCTCAAAATGAAACTTTTATTTTTCTAATAAACTGATTAAAGCTATTACAATCATCAATAAATAATTATTTTTGAAAAAACTAAAACAACAAAAAATGAAAAAATTTATTACTATTCTTGTCATCTTGGTTGCATTCAGTGTAGAAGCACAATCTTTAAAAACACTAACAGATAAGGCTGACAGTGTGACTGAATCAACAAGTCAGAGTTCTTTTATAGACAAGTTTGCTAGTGACCAAGTTAAAAGCTTAACAAAAAAATTAAATCTTTCAGAAAAACAACAATCTCAAGTTTCTGACTTGGTTGTTTCTCAGTTGAAATCGGATAAGATGCAAAAACTTATTGGAAGTTTTTCTCCTGAACAACTACTTGATGGTAGTGCCAAGAAAAAAACATCAAGATCTTTAGTAAATGATGCCGATTTTAAAAGTGGTTTGGATGATATCTTAACTGATGACCAAAAGAAAATGGCGCAAGAAAAAGTTAAGATGTAAGTTTAAAACTAGCATTTTATAAAACTTTTGCCAATAAAAAAACACAGGATAAAACATAATTTCATCCTGTGTTTTTATTTTATATCATGTGATAGTGGTTTATAAACCTAATACCGTTGTGCCTTGCTCAAAAACGACATCTACTGGGATATCTGCAGAAGTTAGACGATCTAAGTCGGCTTGTAATTCAGATGAAATAACACCTTTCTCAGCAACCAATTTTGCCACACCATCATAGTCACCATTACCTTGCAAAGTAAGTATCACATTAGACAAATCTCGCATTGCAGTTTCCATTTTATCAAAATTAACTTTATAAGTACCGTCGTCATTTCTGCTAAACGCTCCTTTTTCCTTGAAAAAATTAAAACGAATCATATTAGCTTTTCCATGTGCCGAAGATGCTCCAAAACGCACCGAACGGAATATTCCTGCCATGAACGTCACCATATTATCTTTTAAATCTTCCTTTAATTCGCCTTTAGCATTTAATTGCTGAATCATATACAATCCAAGAATATCAGCCTTGCCTTCTTCTAAAGCACTTGAATGTTCTTTTAAAGCAGTTCTAACAGTTCCCTTTCCGTTGATTGTATTTTTGATTCCTAGACCATGAGCCACTTCATGAAACATTGTATTTGCAAAAAAAGCATCGAATGTGATATGTTGACGCTGGCTGTCCTCAATGAGCACTTCGGAAATTGGCATTAAAATTTTATCAAACTTAGCACGCATCGCATTTTTAAGTTGTAAACGTCGTGTTCCCTTTTGCAACTGAACTTCTTCGTCATTCGGTAAATTAATGGCTATGGTTTTACTTCCTGAATTACAGTCTCCAGCATAAAACACAACATCATATGCGTTTAAATCGCTATCCGTTCCTGGTGTTTCTTTTTTATAAGCCTCGTCTACCGGAAGTCCGACTTGCAGTTCTGGTAAATAGGCACTAAACTTTGCTAAACGCTTGCTCCATTCTTGATCTTTGATTAATACATAACCTTCATGAGCTGCTTTGTTTCCAAAGAGTTGATCTTCATAAGTTTCAATTGGACCTATAACGATATCTAGTGTATTCGTTTTCATATCCATCCATGCTAAATCACTTGCTTGGTAATTATCATCTAATAAAGCTTTTGCTCTTAGCTCTAAATAGGTTTTCAGTCCAGCATCTTCAGCTAACTCAGAAGCTTTCTCCAACAATTGAGACACTTCTTTTAATTTACTTTCAAACTGTTTGTGATAAGGAATAGAGTATAATTTTCCGTTGTCATCACGACGAACAAAATTGTATATGCTGGTTTTATTCTCGATATCAGCAGCTTCAAACTCTGCTTTGGTCATGTCTTTTGGGTAAAAATTTGCACCGTCAGGTTTTGGGCCTATACCGTCTACAAAAGAAGCATTGCCATCCAAACGATCCCAAGGACCGTAATTAATTTCAATGAATTTTTTAGTGTTTGCATCAGACACAGACTTCAACAATTCACTTTTATCTCCGTAAGATTCATACCAAAATAAATCGTTCATCATATTGGCAGCTTCTATTAAATACGGAAGCATTTGACGTTCTTTTTCTGTTAATTTAGAAACATCTGCGGTCAATGTAAAGCTTACATATTTACTTAGATTTTTTTCCATAACGCTTGTGTCAATTTTAGGCGTTTCATCTTCTTTAACAACCTCCTTTTTATCGTCTTTACAGGTGTAAAGAACAGCAGTTACTAGCAATAAAATAATTAGTTTTTTCATTTAAAATTAGTGTTTTGGATTTCACCCAAAGTTAGCAAATTTTAGTTTACTGTTCAACAAATTTCGCGATTGGCACTTCATTAATAAACACATTATCTAAGACCGCGTCACCATCTTTCACAAATACTAAAGCGTAGGTATTATTAGGCAACGAATCACGTTGAGCATTTCGGTGCGCAATTTCGGCATCATAGGCTTTGCTTTCTTCCATGTAGAATTCATTAAACGGAAATGAAAATCGTAACGAATCATCATGAACACTGTACCAGTTCACTTTTGCTTTGACAAATAGGCCTTCTTTTGGTTCTTTTAAACTCGCTGATGTCGCTTTTACAAAACCTATACTATCATTTGCTATAGAAATGTAAATATCTTGATCTCGTTTCCAGTCTTTATTTTCAGTTTTAATAGTGCTTAAATCATAATTGAGAAAAATATATTTTCCTTTAAAAGGATCTGAAGGATCTACAGGCTGAGTTTTAAATTTAAACGCAGTTCCTGTTTTTAAAATGGACTCTCTTTTAAAAATCATATGCGCTGGAATACTGAGTTGTATAATGGCTAAAAGAACAAATAGAATAAAAATATGTATTGTTTTCATGGTTTAATTTTTTAAAAATTCTGATTTAGATTTCTGATTTTTAAGCATCATATAATTAGTAAAAAAGAAGCCTAAGCCTACGACTACAAATAATAAGCCTCTAATAATGAAACTCATATTAGTATCAAAAAATCGGCATGTAACAAGGGCTGTGACAATAAGGAGTCCGTAGTTTAAAATTCCGAAATGAAATTTATCCGATCCAATTTTAATTGTGGTTACACCTAAAACAAACACAATGACATTGACGATGATCGTTCCTATAACTGGAATATTAAATCCAACCACATAGAGTATAGAAAACAGTATAAACACATATTGAAAGACATTGAATTCTTTTAACCATTTCATTGAATAGACATACAAGAGCACTCCTACATTAGCGATAAAAAGACCCATTGAAATATAAGTTTCTTGACTATTAAAGACCAATTTTTCAAAATACCAAAAGCCATCAAAACTCATAGTGAGCAGAAGGATTACAATCCCAATTGAACCAAAAATGAGATAGCCATTTTTTCGTAATTTTTGATGATCAAAAAACGGAATCTTACCAATATTATAAAATAAACTGAATAGTAATAGGTACATTAAAAATCCTAATTCTGATACGTCTTTCACAAATGTGCCCAGCACAATCGTGATGCTTATTGGAAATAACCAACTAAACACAGAGGTGATATTTGCTGCTTTGTGATGCTTGAGTAAACCAATGTAATGCGGAACAATCAAAGCCATCAATACGATATACAACCAAGGTGTTTCCTCCATTGAATAATACCCATAACCAAACTCAACAGCATAAAATGTAATACATACCATATTTAAAATAGCAACTGCATTTGACTTTAACAGATAGATTAATGGCAAGCTCAAAACAATCCAAGTCAACACATAAGTACTTAAATCTCCTGGAATATTATAAATCTGACTTACAAGTGCAATACTAGAACCAATCGTAAAAAACAGAAATGTCCCTGATGCTTCTTTCCAAGAGGCACTTTTTTTCTTCAGAATAGAAAAAGACACAAAAAACTGACCAATAAGCAAGGGAATAAAAGCAAAAATAGTTTTGGTCATTCTATCAAAATTATCCCAATTGTGGGCCAGAATAAGAATAATACCTAAGCCAACTAACAGGGAACCCAAAACACCAAACACAGCAAATAATTTGTTAGGTGAATTCTGCTGTTGGGAGCTATAATACTGCTCAATTTTTGAAGCCACCTCATTTGAGATGACATCATTTTTTACCAAGTCTGGTAATTCTTTTATAAATTTTGAGTTCATAATATTCTAATTAATGATCGTTGATACTTTTATGTAAAACCTCATAGGTTTTCGAGACTTTTGAGGTTTAGGGTTATCAGAAACAGTTACATCCCTTCAAAATAAAAAAATCATGTATACTATTATTCCTTCAGCTATTCCTGTGATGATACTCATTCCCAAAATATCTTTTATTTTACTTCGCATAAAAAAAACAGCACTCAAAATGGCCATAATTGCTGCCAATAATATTTCTAATGCGTCAATTTTTGAAAGCAAAAATGTAATCCCAGTAAATGCAGCAGTAATTCCTACTGTGATAATACAAAATTTAATAATCTCATCTTTGGTGTAATTTCCTTCTTTAAAGCCTTTTCTCAAATCTCTGAGAATGGATAACACAAATAACAAAGGCACAACAGATAGAAAAGGCGCAAAAATAACCTTGATGCCTTTTTCAATTTTTAAATTAAAATGAAAGAAAAATGCAATCGCTGTAAATGCCAGTAAACCCGTAACGATTATCGATTGAAATGTAAATAACAATTCACGCTTATTAGCATTTGTTCTCGGTTTTGGAGGTTGAATAATTTGATTCATAATGTTAAAATTTTAATGCTGAAACTACAGCAATGGTTAACTTGATTTAATAATTGTTATGATGATATTTATTTTCTTAGGCTTGTGATTTGACCTATGACTTGTTGCCTTTTCTTATAATGCAAGTACAGTTTAAAAAGGGCTACTGCCGAAACCAAATGCTTTAACGAATGACCACTAAACCTGAAATACTCATAGAAAAAAGAATCAAAATGCTCCAAAATCTTAGCAGCCAAATAAGCTATCAATACAAACCAATAGGTCCGAATAGAATCATGTTGAGATCGAAAGAATATAAGAAGTATAGGTATGATTAATATCGGAACAAACTGAACTATAACATATAATCGCAAATCCTTCATAAGTACCCACCAGAGTATTGACCCCAAGCCCAAACCAAGCAAGGGCAATAGCATTTTTCTTCCGAGAGAATCACCAATAAACTCACTTATTAATATCGAGAGTAAGGTCATAAAAGCAATCGTCATTGGCAGTCGATCCCAAACAAGAGTATCATTGCTCGGATTTAAATGATAGTATCCTGATCCTACTGATACCAAAATAACACCAACAAAGAAGATTAAATATTGCCGATGATCTTTGGCAAAAACCTTTAACCTCAACAATCCCAAAAATCCTACTAAAAGAAAAGGCACATTAGTTAAGACATTCCAAAAATTTGGAATTTCAAAAACACGTTTAGAATCACTAAAATTATGATACATTAGGCTTTGTTCAATAGGTGGATGGATGAATAGTACCACAACAATCACGCTGGTAATTAATACTATTAAAACTTCACCTAAAATTGTATTTTCTGATTTCATAATTGCATTTATTACCTTAAAAAAATACATGTATGGCCAATGACAACAAGAGACCACTTAAAATTCCGTTAACTCTCAAATTATTGTACAAAATGTAATTAAGCACATAGCTGCTTATAGTTGTAGAGTTAATGAGATGCGCAAAAACGAGATGGTTTTCTAATTTCAGTCCTGTCATCCATTCAGCACATTGCATACTCAAAACACCAATAGTCATCGTAACTAAAAGCAATATGGTAGCTGGTTTTTGGTTTTTAAGCTTGTATTCGTCTGTGTTTTCTGGTAAAAAATGCTCTATTAATATAAAGCGTACAAAAAAGAGCATTGGCAGCGGGAACAGGATGGAGGCAATAATTTTTATCACATCTTTTAAGGTTTTAATCTCGTCATATCCCAAAAACACTAAATACACAAACACAACTACCGAAACTCCAGTAGTGACCAGAAATGCTGTATTTACTTGTTTGAGTTTCATTTTAAAAACCTAGAGGATTTGAGCTTGTTATACTTCGGCTTGCTAATTGATTTACACAGTGATTATAGCTGTCTATAATTTCATTTTGAATCTGTTGTGAAAACACTACAACTGCACTTATGACTAGTATAAAAAGTGTTGTTTTGATAAACTGTTTCATGTGTTCGTTTTTATTGTTTTAACAAGGTCAAATGTGCAACAGTTAGCTCAATTAGAAAACACTCATTTTTCATAAAACCGATGATTAAATACTCTATATTACTCTATTAAATATTATATTTAATGAATACTTCAATAAATAACTGACGATTTAATGACTGACTTATATGCTATAGTAGCGACACTTTCTTCGGAAGACGAGCAACGTTTTATCAATTATTTAGAAAAAAAGAACAAACGAAATGACACCAAGAATATTGAACTGTTTAAACTTTTGGCACAAAACGAACTCACTTCAAAAGAGATTTGCCAAAAAATTTACAACAGCAACAAAAAAGATGCTTATCATGCACTAAGAAAACGCTTGTATCAATCGCTTATTGATTTTATTGCCAATATCAATCTAGAAGAAGAGAATTCGGTAGATATGCAAATCATCAAATACATCTTAGCGTCGCGAACTTTTCTTATTCATAAAAAGTCAAAAATAGCGTATCAAATTCTTGATAAAGCCGAAAGTTTAGCACAAGAACATCAGCTATTTCCCATTCTAAATGAGATTTATCACACTAAAATTCAGTACGCCTATTTGAATCCTTCAGTAAACATTGATGTCTTGATTACAAATTTCCGAAGCAACCAAAAGCAGCATTTTATTGAAGAAGAATTAAATCTAGTCTATGCGAAAATCCGACAGACACTCAGCGATATGACCTACAAAGGGAAAGTTTTAGATTTTAAAACCATCCTCAATAACACGTTGAAAGAACATAATATAGATAGTTCAGAATCCTTGTCATTTAAGTCCTTGTACCAATTAATGACTATCGTTAGCTTATCTGCTTTCGTGACTAATGATTATCTAAAAATCGAACCCTTTTTGATTGATACTTACCAAAAAATAAAAGATCACAAAACAAAAGACAAGCAGTCAGTCTACCATATTCAGGTGGTTTATATGATTGCTAATACACTTTTCAGAAATAAAAAATTCTCTGAGTCGCTTGCCTATTTAGAGCAAATGAAATCGTTAATGCTTACACAAAGAAAAAAATATTACACCACTTATAAACTGAAACATCAGTTATTAAGGGCTTTAAACCTCAACTACTCAAATAAGCAAGATGAAGCCATTTCAACTTTAGAAAACGTAAGAGAAACGAAACATACTGATATTGAATCATTACTTGATATCCATTTAGCTCTAGTAATGTTCTATATGCAGAAATCAGATTTCAAAAATGCAAAATCCATCTTCTCAAAATTTTATCATACGGATAGGTATTACATTGGAAAAGCTGGAAAAGAATGGACAATAAAAAAGAATATAGCCGAAATCATTCTCTACATCGAAATAGGTGACTTTGATTTAGCCGAATCGAGATTACTAAGCTTTAAGCGCTCTTACTTTGGGTATTTAAAAGATATTAACCAATCACGAGTAGTCACCTTTATAAAATTAGTAGAATCGTATTTTAAGAACCCAGAGCAAGTCACTTCAAAGCAATTTAAAGACAAGGTGGAAATCGCATTTGATTGGATTGACGAAAAACAAGAAGATATTTTCGTTATGAGTTTTTATGCTTGGTTAAAAAGTAAAATGGAATCTAAATCGCTTTACCACACCACGTCAGAACTCATTAAAAAAGCACAAACTGTTAATTAGGCGTTAAAAATCTTATGCTGGTTAAACCATTTAAGATTAATTGAATCCAAGTGATATCAGTTAAAAAATAAATAATCTTAAATTTAAAACCGTATGAAGAAATTAATTTTAATCGCATTAGCATTTGTGACCTTACAAGCCGTTGCTCAAGACAAAAGAAAAAGAGATTCACATGATGACTCATCAAAACGAGAAATGATGAAAGACCTATCTCCCGATGAGATAGCGACCTTAGGCTCTAAAAAAATGACACTAGCATTAGATTTATCACAACAACAGCAAACTCAAGTCAAGACTGTCCTTTTAACACAAGCGACTAAGAGAAAGCAAATGATGGAAGACCGCGATAAAAAGATGGAAAATAAAGACGCAAAACAACCATCAAAAGAAGAACGTGTTAAATTAATGAACAGTAGACTAGATGACAAGATTGCAATGAAACAAGAAATGAAGTCTATTTTAACTGCCGAACAATATGTGAAATGGGAAGAAATGCAAGCCAAAAGGGACAAACAGAGAAAAGGCAAGCACAAAAGAAAAGGGAAACACTAAATTTTAATTTTAGTAAAAAGCATCGATTTTTAGGATCGATGCTTTTTTTTATCACAAAAATCATTAATTTTAAGCCTGTTAATTATTTACATCCAAGAAGACTATGAAAAAATTAATTACATTATGCTTATTTTCAGTTGCATTATTATTTAACTCACAAAATAGTGCTGCGCAAAACACTTTAGAAATTAACGCAGAAGCAAATACAAAGACTAAAGAATTAAGAAAAATAATTAAGTTTGACTCTAACAAAATGAATGATGTGTACAAAGCATATGAAGAATTTGGAGTCTCAAAGAAAAGAATAAACACCTCAGATATCGCAAATTCTGCTGAACGTTTAGAGAAAATAAACAAAGTTCTAGATGAAAGACTACAAGGTATTCTAAGCGAAGAGCAATATGTAACTTATCTAAAATATTTTAGAGATAGATAAATACAAGAACAACATATAAAAAAGCGACTTTCATCATATAAACTCAGTGATTAAGTCGCTTTTTTTTTATGCTATAATGTTTGAGCAACTTTTTCTACTGCTCTAATGGTTTCATCTAAATCCGCATAACTGAGTGCATCTGTAATAAACCAAGTTTCAAAAGCACTTGGAGCAATGTAAATTCCTTCATTTAACATGCCATGAAAAAACGATTTGAAGGTCTCATTATTTCCATTGGCAGCACTTTTAAAATCGGTGACTTCATCTTTAGCAAAATGAATAGATATCATTGATCCCTCTCGGTTAATCGTATGTGTAATCTGATGTGCATTTAAAACACGCGCACATCCTTCATGAAGATACTTTGTTTTGTCTGCCAATCTATCAAATAAATCTTTGTCATTATCTATTGCTGTTAGCATAGCTAATCCTGCAGCCATTGCTAGAGGATTTCCACTTAATGTTCCTGCTTGATATACATTTCCAATCGGTGCCAAATGATTCATAATTTCGTTACGAGCTGCAAATGCACCTACAGGTAATCCTCCACCAATCACTTTCCCGAAGCATATGATATCTGCATCAATTCCGTAAAGCTCTTGAACACCTCCTTTTGCGAGTCTAAAACCTGTCATTACCTCATCAAAAACGAGTAGGATTTCGTTAGTATCACATAGGCTTTTAAGTTCCTTTAAAAAATCATTTTTGGGCGGAATACAACCCATATTTCCAGCTACAGGCTCAATAATAATACAAGCAATTTCGTTTTTATTTGCTTCAATTAAAGTCTTTACATTATCAATATCATTATAGATAGCTAACAATGTATCTTTAGCTGTACCTTCTGTCACTCCTGGACTATTAGGACTGCCAAAAGTAACGGCACCACTTCCCGCTTGAATTAAAAAGGCATCGCTATGACCATGGTAACAACCTGCAAATTTTATGATTTTCTCTTTTTTGGTAAAACCTCTTGCTAAACGTACAGCGCTCATACAGGCTTCAGTTCCGGAGTTCACAAAACGAATTTTATCAATATTAGGCACCATTGACACTGCTAATTCAGCGATTTTGGTTTCTATTTCGGTAGGCATTCCAAATGAGGTCCCTTGTTTTGCTTTTTCAATAACAGCATTTACAACGGGCTCAAAAGCATGACCTAGTAACATAGGTCCCCAAGAATTAATGTAGTCTATATAACGATTTCCATCTTCGTCATACACATAAGCACCTTTTGCAGATTTTGCAAAAATTGGCGTTCCGCCAACGGCTTTGAATGCTCGTACAGGGGAATTTACACCT
>Ga0316189_10002613_pt1 | contig 17628 bp, 15 predicted proteins | sample LowCovwburrow_MG_FD_204930 | JGI IMG/M metagenome (GOLD analysis project Ga0316189, IMG submission 204930) | Coastal sediment microbial communities from Maine, United States - Lowes Cove worm burrow | ecosystem: Environmental > Aquatic > Marine > Coastal > Sediment | place: USA: Maine...
CGGATAGCGGTTTCCATTTCCTGAGAATTCATCATAAAGCCGCCGTCACCGCAGACAGCAACCACCTTCTTTTCCGGAAAGAGCATCTTGGCGGCAATAGCCACCGGCAATCCGGCCCCCATAGTGGCCAAGGCATTATCAAGCAGCACTGAATACGAATTCATGGAGCGATAATTACGGGCAAACCATATCTTGTACATCCCGTTATCCAGAGAAAGGATAGAATCCTTATCCATGAGCTCACGCAGGACCCGAGTCAGCTGTTGCGGGGTATACGGGAAGGTGGCAGGCAAGGTGCGTTTGTACACATTCTTGTCAATCTCTTCCTTAAGGAGATGAAAATAGCCGTCACCGCCAAGGGAGTTCGGGGCAATAAGAGCAGCCAGGCGTTGCATGGAATCCGCAATATCACCGATCACCTCGTGCTGCGGAAAATAGACCTCGTCAAAAACAGCGTGGAAATAATTGATATGAATAACAACAAGGCCGTTTCGCCTCATAAAAAAAGGCGGTTTTTCAACAACGTCATGCCCGACATTGATGATAACATCAGCCCTGCCGATGGCGCAGTGGAGATAATCATGGTCGGAAAGGGCGGCTGTTCCCAGGCAACGAGGATGAAATTCATCGGCTGCGCCTTTGCCCATCTGGGTGGAGAAAAAATGGATCCCGGTTTGTTCAATAAAATGCTCAAGGGCCGTACCGGCCTGATGGTGCCTGTTACTGGCCGCAGCAATGAGCAGGAGGGGATTTTTCGCCTTCTTGATGATCTCCGCCACCTCTTCAAAAGACTCATTTGAGGCGTGCTGCTTTTGGATCGGTGTAATTGGAAAAGGGGTGACCGTGGTCTGTTCAGCCGCGATATCCTCAGGCAGTTCCAGATGAACCGGCCCGGATTTTTCCTGGACCGCGACCCGAAAAGACTCTCGAACCAAGGTGGCAATGGAGTCGGCCCCGACAATCTGGCGGGTCATCTTGGTGATAGGGGCCATCATGGAGATCACATTAATGATCTGAAATCGGCCCTGCTTGGAGCTTTTGATCGGCTTTTGGCCGGTGATAAACAGACAGGGCATACCGCCCAGAAAGGCATAGGAAACACTGGTGACAAAATTGGTCGCTCCCGGCCCGAGAGTGGCAAGGCAGACACCGGGTTTACCGGTAATCCGACCATAGGTTGCTGCCATAAAGCCGGCAGCCTGCTCATGCCGAGTCAGAATGAGTTTAATAGAGGAGGATCTTAGGGCCTCCAGAAAGGCAAGATTTTCTTCACCGGGAATACCGAAGATGTATTCAACTCCTTCGTTCTCTAGGCATTTGACCATGAGTTCTGCGCCGTTCATTATACATCTTCTCCATGAAAGAGGTGGAAAGAGGAAGAAAGAAGGGGGCCGTCAACAGCAATCATTTCAGTGGATTCGTCATAGAAAAGAGCCTGCTTGCAGCGGAATCGGATGACTTTATTGCTCATTTAATGGCGTGCAATCATGTATGCCTGGCAGTATCCCTTGACCAACTTGAGACGCTCGGAAAGCGGTAACCGGAAATACAGAGGACTATGCATCAGAATGTGGACGGCATCACGAAAATTCATTAGGGCACCTCTATCTTGTTATATCAATCCAAGATAAGGGCCAAAATATAAGGCGATATCTTTTTGCGGTATGTCCATCAAATTGCTGCGACCGAAACACTGCCGGAATACAGGAAATATTCACACCACCTGCCCTCACGGGCGACATGTAACTTTACCATCAAACAACAAAAAATGATCATTGTCGATACGCTTCTTCCGTCGCGATACAGCATCATGACAGCAAGGAGACATACTACACATGCCGTAATCTCCTGTCAAGATTCTACCTGATTGCTCAGGTCGATTGCAGACAGGAAGCAACTTTGCCAAAGCTCCGGAAATCTATTATACTGCAAAAAATATTCATCCGGCATTCCCTCTCAAAAGATAATTTTCCATAAGGATCAGTACGTTGATACTAGAACCGCTCATTCTGCACACAGATTGGTCACGCTCTTGGGGCGGCCAGGAGATACGCACACTTACCGAACTGCGAGAACTCAAGAAATTAGGCTTCCGCGTCGGGATGGTTGTTCGAGAGGGAGCTGAACTTGCCCGGCGCGGCAAAGCCGAGGGTATCCCGGTCCATTACATCGACTTTTCTTCCAAGTTCAATCTTGCTGCCTGGCGAGATCTCTACAAACTGATCCGCCACCTTCAACCTGCCGTCATCAATACCCATTCCTCGGAAGACTCCTGGATGGCCGGTTGTCTGGCAAGAATTTGTCAAGTGCCTCTGGTTATTAAAACCCGGCATGTGCTGGCCCCGATTTCTTCCTCATTCAGCTATAACGCCTTTGCCCATATTGTTTTTGCCTGCAGCGAATCTATCGCCGATCAACTGGCGGAACAAAAGGTGCGGAAGGAAAAGATTATTGTCCAGTCCACCGGTATTGATGAGCAGCGTTTTCAGTTTTCCGCTCAGGATCGCAAGGAGATCCGCCAACAATACGGTATTGCGGAACAGGATATTTTGGTGGGAAATATTTCTTTTTTACGGGAATATAAAGGACATCAATTTATTGCCCGCACAGCAGCGGTCATGCCGGATAAGTATAAATTTATGATTGTCGGCGACGGCAACGGGCGCGCGATTCTGGAGAAAGATATTGCTGAGGCAGGTGTTGAAGATCGGTTCATTCTCACCGGTCATCGGGAAGATCCTGAGCGTTTTTTTTCCGCTTTGGATATTATCTTTTTTTCTTCCTACGAGACAGAAGGGATCTCTCAATCCTTTATCCAGGGGCTGCTCTACGGTATTCCCCTCTTGGTCTGCCGCACCCCTTCTCTCCTCGAACCCTTGGAGTTCGTCAGGCAATACCGGGCTGTTGACTATAATGATCTGGCTGCGGCCAAGGCCGGCTTACTTGAGCTGGCAGAACATCTCCAGCGGGATGAGGAGATGATTGCGCAGCAGCGGCGGGATATTGCCGGGAAATACGGCCTCACGGCTATGGTGAAGAACATCCTTCGTGTTTATGCGGGATATGGTGTTGAGGTTTAGGCCTGTTGCTTATTACTTTGTCCCGTACGCCGTATTATGATCGCGTAGGTTGCGGGTGAGCTTGCGAACCCCAACAGCAATCAATAACGGCACAACAGAATGTCGGGCTCATATCCCGTAACCCCCTCCCTTGATTGAAAGGGAGAGGTTCTCGCATCACGGAACTTCTTTGTCGGTATTGAGTTGCGTACGTTACAACTTCCGATCAGTTTTCGGTTTCGGTTTCAGTATTGATCTCGGTTTCGGCTTCGGTATCGCTATCGATTTCAGTATCATTTTCGGTATCGACCTCCTCCAGCACATCCTCCATCTTTTGTGCTTGAGCATTCTGCATGGCCTGGGATTCCTTGGCTTTGTCCAGGGGTTTATTGATATACTCCACTGCCTTGCCCGCGACCTTGTCCGAGGCCTGCTCGACCACTCCAGCTTCTTCTTTTTCACCCGAGCATCCGGCCAAGAGAACCAGAGTGCCGAGCAGCAACGTACCGACCGCTGAGATCCAATTTCTTTTATTCATTTTATCTTCTCCTGTTGAATTTCAGCTGATCCCTTTCAATTTTTCCTGAACCGTCGGAAAAAGACTCATATCCGTATGAGGAAGAAAGAGGGCAGCCATATAATGCTGCATGAATTCAGGGTTCTCGGACAGCTCCATATTGGTCATAAGCTGTCGTACCGCAAGACGTTCCTGAAAGCGGTTTACATCGGAAAGACTGATCTGACAACCCAACATGGAGGCATTGCCGATATAATAGAAATTTTCCCGATCTACATCCGGCAACAGACCGATACAGACGGCCCGTTCCAGATCAATATAAGCACCGAAGTTTCCGGCCATGATCACCCTGTCCAGATCAGCAAAGCTCAGTCCGACCGACTCCAGCAAGGTCTGGTATCCTGCGTACATAGCCCCCTTGGCCCGCATCAGGTTATCCAGATCCACCTCGGTAATCACGATATCCTCCCCGATCAGCGAATCCCGGGCCCAAGCCAGGACATATTCCCAGCCGTCAGCTCCCTGCCGAATCCTGGGGGTATCCAGATTTTGCCGGAACTTGCCCTGCTGGTCAATCACGCCGTTTTCCAGAAGCTCGGCTACTATGGAGATCAGGCCGGAACCGCAGATCCCGGAAGGTTTAATATGACCGATGGTCACGATCATGGGATCAAAGGTCTCCGGATGGATCTGGAAGTTCTCAATGGCACCGCTGGAGGCCCGCATCCCGTAACGAATTCCTCCGCCCTCAAAGGCGGGTCCGGCTGAACAGGCCGCACAAACCATCCAGTCCTGATTGCCCACCACGATCTCGCCGTTAGTGCCGATATCGATGAACAGGCTCACCTTATCGGACTTGGCCATCTGGCAGGCATGGACACCGGCCACGATATCGCCGCCCACATAGGAAGCGATGCAAGGATAGAGAAAGAGCCGCATGGAGGGATGGGCATGAATCCCCAGCTCGGCGGCCTTGGTCAGGGGGAATCGGCTGACACCGGGCACATAAGGAGATTCCCGGAGATATTTCGGGTCCAATCCCAACAGGAGATGCGACATGATCGTATTGCCAGCCGCCATCATATAGGCAATATCCGCCGGTGAAATAATCAGCTCGCGACAGATATCCTCAATGATCGTATTAATGGTACCGACCACCTTGTCCTGCAGGGCCTTCTGACCGCCGGGCCGGTTGGCATAAACAATGCGCGAGATTACGTCTTCACCGCAGCTGATCTGGCCGTTATAACCGGAGGACTCAGCCAGGATCTCGCCGTTGTTCAAATCAACCAAGACCCCGGAGCAGGTCGTGGTTCCGATATCCACGGCCAGCCCGTAGAGCTTGGCTGTGGTATCACCCGCCTCCACATCAATAATCCGAAAACCGCCCTGATTGCGACGGAGCAGGAGCAGGGTGATTTTCCAGTCCGACTCGCGCAGAACAGCAGGCAGGTATTTGATCAGCTCCGGATGATCGTAAGAAGGCTCACCGACATGGTCGGGAAAGGCCTGCCTGATCCCCCGCATCACTCGGTCCATATCAGAGATATTATCATCCAGGGAAGGCGGGTTAAGCTTCAGATAGAGCTTGCTTACCGGCGGTTCAATCTCCCAGCTGCCGATCAGACTGTCCTGGGCCTTGGCCGAGATGGTGCGGGTGGTCCTGGGTTTGCGCTTCAGGGCCTTGCCGCTCTTGGAGGTCATCTCCGGAACCGTTATCTCCAGGTCCGACTCCACAGTGGACAGGCAAGCCAGGCGATAGCCCTTGTCCCAGTCCTCCTGCTTGAGGTTGGCCTTGTCCGAACGAACCTCCCCCTTATTGACAACCACCTTACATTTGCCGCAGATCCCGTCGCCGCCGCAATAGGCATGGATATATACGCCTGCCTGGGCAGCCGCATTCAGGAGGTTTTCCCCTTTATCAACAGTTGCGGTGATGTTATCCGGCAGGAAGGTAATGGTGTGCTTCATAAAAAGCTCCGTTCGGGGAAAAAATGTTGATGTTTTTTTATAATTGAATTCAAAAATATAGAAATATAGCATACCCCAAAGCGTTAAGCAATAAGGGAAGAAAAGAGGGAAATCAAATCAGGAGCAAGAAATCATTCTCTCTGCTGATTGCACCGGACATAAAAATGCTGTATTCTGCCATTTCGTAACTGTCTGTTACGGTTTAACAGTCTTTATCGGTTACAGCCTGCGGCCTCGGAATGGGACAAGCCCGTACACAATCCTTTCTGAAATGCAGAATAAAACTCATCTTCAAACACGAGGACTTTTCAATGATCTGTAGAAAGAAAACGGCAATTCTTACCCTGTCTCTGGCAACTGTCTGGTCTGTCAATGCCTTGGCACAGCCACAAAACAGCATATCCAAACCACCACTTGAGGCCTATACAGCCTGTGAGGGCAAACAGCCCGGTGAAAAAGCGAGCTTTGTCACCCGGACGGGGAACACTATCTCGGGACAGTGCAAACAGCAGCAAGATGGACGCCTTATCCTCATACCGGACCAGCTCCGCGAGGGAAACAAGATACCGCCTGCAGCATACCAGGAATGTATCGGCAAGAGGCTTGGCGATGCAGCACAAGTCACCATCCCCACGGGGAAAACTATCTCTGGAACATGCCAATCAGACGGGGCCCGACTCTATCTGCGTCCCGATTCTTCTCCAGGCATGAACGCCGGCATCCACGCCGGCATGAAAACACATAAGGACGGTCAGTACCGGGAACTCCGAAACGGGAGCAGGCAGCCCGATACCCGGCAGCAAGCCCCTGATCAGAAAAAGGATGAAAGTTCCTACGGCAATCAGCAACAGAGTACGCCGCCCGAGGACATGCATTCCAATGTCCGGCAGCAGGAGTCCCGGACTGAAAATAGGCAGTCCGATACCCGGCAGCAAACCCCCTATCAGAATCAGAACGAAGATGACAGCTCCTACGGCAATCAGCAATTAAAAGTGCCGGAGGCAGCATACAGAGCCTGTGAAGGAAAAAGGGCAGGTGACGAGGTCCAGCTGACGGTTCCGCAAGGCCTGACAATCAGCGGAACCTGTGAGCAGGACGGAGATCGCCTCTTTTTTCAACCTAACCGTCTCGGCACTCCAAACGGTAACACTTCTTCGGACAACATACAACAGCATCAGAACGATCCGGCGAATTATGCTGACCAACCGGGAGAACAACAGAACCAACCGCAGCAGCAACCTGTGCAGAATCCAATGCAAAAGCCTGAAGAAAAACCCAAGGGAGCCCTGGGCAAGATGAAAGACATGTGGAAAAAATTATGGTAAGGGCAACAAGCTCGTTACCCTGAAATCTCTTTCGGCGTCCCCGGGGCGCCGGAAGAAAATCAATCAGAACAATTCAAGAGAGCGTACCGTTATGCCCTATGTAAGCATCCGTGTTGCCGGCAAACTGAGCAGGGAGCAGAAAAAAAATATTGCTCAAGGCGTTACTCAGGTTATTGCCAAGGAAGCCAACAAACCCGAGTCCTCGGTCCTGATCTTTATCGACGAAGAACAGCAGGAAAACATCGCCAAAGGCGGCAAGTTACTGGATGAGTAATAAGACCAACAAGACGGCGATGGATGCGCAGGAGACTGAAAAACGCCTGGACGATCTGCGTGTACAGATCACCCGGCACGCGCATCAGTACTATGCCTTGGACGACCCGCTCATTTCCGACGGTGAATATGATCACCTCTTTCGAGAGCTGCTGGATTTGGAAGAGCAGTTCCCGGAGCTGGTCACCCCGGATTCCCCGAGCCTGCGGGTGGGTGGTGAGCCGCTTGATGCCTTTGCAGAGGCTGCCCATGCCGTGCCCATGCTCAGCCTGGATAACGTCTTCAATGCCCAGGAACTCCTGAGCTTTGAGGAGAAAATCCAACGCTATCTGCAATCAACAGCGCAACCCACCTACTTGGCAGAACCCAAGCTGGATGGTCTGGCGGTTGAGTTAATCTATGAAAACGGCCTGCTGATCCAAGGCTCCACCAGGGGTAACGGTCTGGTCGGGGAAAATATTACGGCCCAGTTGCAGACTGTGCAGGTGATCCCTTTGCGGCTTGCAGCAAAAAAAGGGAATGAGGGAGGATTAATCCCGGAAAAGTTGGTTGTGCGGGGGGAAGTTTTTCTGCCGCGTAAGGCCTTTCTTCAGCTCAATGAACAGCGGGCAGAGCAGGGAGAGGCCCTCTTTGCCAACCCGCGTAATGCGGCTGCCGGTTCCCTGCGTCAGCTTGATCCCAAGGTGACAGCCTCCAGATCGCTCAGCTTTTATGTCTACGGAGTGGCTGATATTGAGGCGGCTCCCTGCGCTGACTTGGAGGAACTTTTTTCCTGGCTCGGCCAACTGGGTTTTCCGGTCAATCCGCTGATCAAATTTTGCAGCACCCTGACTGAGGTGGAAGCGCAATACCATCACCTACAAACGATCCGTCATGAATTAGAGTATGAGATTGACGGGATGGTGATTAAGGTGGCTGATTTTGCCCTGCAGCAACGCCTGGGTAATACTACTCGCGCTCCGCGCTGGGCCACAGCCTGGAAGTTTCCTGCCACTCAGGCGACAACCGTCATGACCGGAGTTGATTTCCAAGTAGGCCGGACCGGTGCGATCACCCCGGTGGCGCTGCTGGAACCGGTTGAGGTTGAAGGCGTCATTGTTCGCCGAGCAACCCTGCATAATCAGGATGAAATTGAGCGCAAGGGATTGATGATCGGGGACACGGTCCTTATCCAACGGGCCGGAGATGTTATTCCGGAGATCGTCAAGCCCATCACGGAACAGCGCACCGGTGAAGAGTTGCCTCTTGTCTTCCCGACCCAATGCCCGATCTGCGCCGCGCCGCTCCAGCGTCCTGAAGGAGAGGCTATCACCCGCTGCGTCAGTCTCCTTTGCCCGGCGCAACAGCTGCAACGGATGATCTATTTTGTCGGCAAGGCAGGCCTTGATATTGACGGGTTCGGTCGCAAAAATGTTGAGCAGCTTATGGACGTCGGACTGATCCGGGAGATTCCAGATATTTTTCGTCTCCCGAAAGAACAACTGGCAGTCCTTGACGGCTGGGGTGAAAAATCTGCGGAGAAATTGTTGCTGGCAATCGCCGAGGCAACGCATCCCACCTTGTCCCGCTTCATCGGTGCCTTGGGGATTCGATATGTCGGTGAAATGACCTCTGAGTTATTGACACGCCATTTCAGCACGCTTGATGATCTGCTGGCAGCGAAAAAAGACGATTTGCTAGCCGTGGAGGGCATCGGCGAGCAGGCCGCTATGAGCCTGACCGCATTTTTTGCCAACAGCGAAAACCGAACAATGATCGAGAACCTGCTAGGGCTCGGCCTGACCATAGAAACGGTGGTTCAGGAAAGCACTCCGCTGGAAGGGGCGATCTTTCTCTTTACCGGCACCTTGAGCCAGATGTCGCGAAACGAGGCCAAGCAGCTGGTCAAAGACTTGGGCGGCAGGGTTGTTTCGGGGCTTAGTAAGAAGGTTACTCATCTTGTGGCTGGAGAAAAAGCGGGGAGTAAGCTGAAAAAGGCTGCGGAGATGGGGGTTACTGTTGTTGATGAGCGGGAGTTTTTGGGAGTTGTTGGGAGGAAGTAGGTATTATTACCTGTTATGGCAAGGAAAATTTTAGTGGCATTGACATCTTGTAATCGTTCGACTACACTTACCGCATGTACACAGTTAAAACACTTCCCGAATTTGATAAATGGCTGAACGGCCTCAAAGACCGCATGACAAAACAGCGGTTGAGTGTCCGCCTGCGTAAAGTCACACTTGGTAACCTTGGCGATGTAACGCCGGTTGGCGACAGCGTTTATGAAATGCGTGAGCATTTTGGTCCAGGCTGGCGTATGTACTATGCCAAACGGGGAGAAACTTTGATTATGATGCTTGGTGGCGGGGACAAAAGATCGCAAAAAACCGACATCGCCACAGCCAAGCAGCGCAACAGCATGCTGGAGGATTAAGTCATGAGTAAAAAAAGAAAGGTTGCCGATCTGCCTGATTTTGATCCGGCAAAATTCCTGAAAGACGATGAAGATATTGCCGCTTACCTCACGGTCGTGATCGGAGAAAACGACCCCTCACTCCTTGCTGCTGCTTTGGGGGATATCGCACGAGCCAAAGGAATGAGCGAAATAGCTCAATCCACAGGCATAACCCGCGAAGCCTTGTATAAAGCGCTCAGGCCGAATGCCAAGCCACGATTTGACACAATCAACCGGGTATGTGCCGCCCTTGGAGTTCGTTTGGTAGCCCAACCTGCTCATTCTCAGTGAATTAATATTCCAGACAATTCAACATGATGATTCTGCCGCCACCCTCAGCCGGATGTCACAAAACGAGGCCAAGCAGCTGGTCAAGGACTTGGGCGGCAGGGTGGTTTCTGGACTGAGTAATTCTACTTTGTCACATTGTAGGCTAGCTGCCTGATCTAACGGCATTCTGTCATTAGAGCCACTTTTTAAAAAATACACAAAGTCAACAGTTTGCATTACAATGTGACAAAGTAGAAGTAAGAAGGTTACTCATCTTGTGGCTGGGAGTAAGCTGAAGAAAGCGGCGGAGATGAGGGTTTTTTGGGGCTTGTTGGGAGGGCGTAGATACTGTTGGACATTAACAACTAAAAAGGCTTTATAATGAAAATCAAAGCACTAAAGTATCTAAGAACAGCTTTAAGTAATCCTATTGCCTCTTTTCGTGATGGTCAATGGGAAAGCATAGAGCAGCTATTGAATAGAAACCGTGTCCTTGTCGTGCAACGCACTGGCTGGGGCAAAAGCATGGTCTATTTCCTTGCCACAAAACTGCTGCGCGAGCAAAGTGCTGGGCCGACTCTTTTAATCTCGCCATTGCTATCGTTAATGCGGAACCAGCTTGAGGCTGCACAACGAATTGGCGTAACAGGTCGCACCATTAACAGCACCAACAATGATGAATGGGAACAGATTCAGAATGAGTTGGCGTCGAATCAGGTGGATGTCCTTTTAATCTCACCTGAGCGATTGGCAAATGACAATTTCCGCCAGAACGTTTTGGCGAATATGGCTAACAATATTGGGCTATTTGTTATTGATGAAGCCCATTGTATATCTGACTGGGGGCATGATTTCCGACCGGATTATCGTCGGATTGTGCGTGTGTTACAGGCCATTCCATCGAACGTACCGGTTCTGGCAACCACAGCTACCGCAAATGACCGGGTCGTAAACGATGTTAAATCGCAGTTGGGCCAAAATATTATTCTTCAAAGAGGATCGTTGGTCCGCAAGAGTCTAAAACTCCAGAATATTAATATGTCCAGCCCGGCCGCCCGAATGGCTTGGTTGGCGCAAATTATCCCAGTACTCCCCGGAAGCGGAATCGTTTACACGCTCACCCAGCGTGATGCTGAGCGTGTAACAGAATGGCTTCAAATCAACAGTATTGATGCCAAGGCTTATCATGCGGGCATATCGGATCGGGAAGATGGTGGTTCGGTCAAAGAAGAACGGGAACAGCAACTCCTGAAAAATGAAATCAAGGTGTTGGTTGCAACAGTGGCTCTTGGAATGGGCTTTGACAAGCCTGACCTTGGATTCGTTATTCATTTTCAACGTCCGGCATCTGTCGTGCATTATTACCAGCAGGTTGGCAGAGCCGGTCGTGCTGTCGATGAAGCTTATGGCATCTTACTATGCGGTGAAGAGGATGATCATATTGCCGATTTTTTCATACGGAACGCCTTCCCGCCCCAACAGCATATTTCAGAAATCCTGAATGCTCTGGATGAATCCGACAATGGGCTTTCCGTTCCAGAAATGCAGCGTGTCTTGAATCTGCGGAAGAACCAGATCGATAAGACCATAAAATTTTTGACCGTTGAATCTCCATCGCCGATTACAAAGATAGGCTCTAAATGGCAGGTGACTGCAACTGCCGCTTCTTATCAGGTAGATCAGACATACGTAAATGAGATCACGAGGATAAGGCGGGCGGAACAGCAGCAGATGCGTGACTACATGGAGCATTCTGACTGTTTGATGGCCTTTTTGCAGGCCGCCTTAGATGATCCGGCTCCAGCGGATTGCGGACAATGTAGAAACTGCTGTCCTGATTTGCTGTTAGATCAAACCTATGACGACGATCTTGCAAACCGGGCAGGACTGTTTTTGTGTAGAAGCTATCAACCGCTCGCACCAAGGAAGCAATGGCCTGCCAAAGACATGTTTCAACATTCTCCTCTTTGTGCATACAAAATCCCCGAAGCACTTCAGGCTCAGGAAGGCCGTGCATTAAGTTTGTGGCGTGATGCTGGCTGGGGACAACTCGTTGCTCAAGGCAAATATCAAACGAAGAAATTTTCAGATCACCTCGTCGCAGCTTGTGTCGAAATGCTGCAAGATTGGTCTCCAGACCCGACACCCAAATGGGTGACTTGCATTCCCTCTCTCGATCATCCCGAACTAGTTCCTGATTTCGCGGCACGACTGGCAGGTGCTCTCGGACTGCCATTTATCCCTTGCATCGAAAAAGTCTGCACAAACAGGCAGCAAAAAGAGATGGAGAACAATTACCAACAGGTCAGGAACCTTGATGGCGCTTTCAATATTACCGACCAGTGCCTAGCTGGAGAATGTCTGTTAATAGACGACATGATCGATTCCGGGTGGACTTTCACTGTGGCCTCGGCCTTATTGCGTCAAGCGCGTTGTTCCGCTGTATATCCAATGGCACTAGCCTTAAACTCGCCAAGGATGGATTGATGATGAAAGATTTTTTAACAGATGATACAAACGCGATTCTCCTGCTTTGCGGCATTTTCGGAAAAGACCGTTCGGCAAAACCGCTGTCACTGACAGAATATTCATCACTTGTTCGTTGGCTTATCGGGGTAAAAATGCGCCCCGAAGATTTATTGAAAAAAGAAAACATTCCCGAAGCATCAATGGGGTCGGGTATTGATAAACAACGTTTGGAATCACTGCTCGGTAGAGGTGTTCAGCTTGGCTTTGCTGTTGAAGAATGGCAGCGTAATGGTATATGGATTATCAGCCGAAGCGATGCAGATTACCCGGCCCGCTACAAAATCCATCTCAAAGATAAAGCCCCACCATTGTTGTTTGGTGTGGGAAATCGTTCTCTGTTAAACGGAGGAGGGCTTGGCATAGTCGGCTCACGGAATGTGGATCAGGAAGGTGAGGCCTTCACTCGTCAGGTCGCAGAGCTTTGTGCTTACAATCGAATGCCGGTTGTTTCCGGAGGAGCTCGGGGTGTTGACCAAATTTCGATGGCCGCAGCACTCGAAGCGGGTGGCGTAACCATAGGTGTCCTTGCCGAGAACCTCTTGAAGAAAAGCGTAGTGCGTAGTGCGCGTTATGCGATTGCCGATGGACGTTTGCTGTTACTCTCTCCTTGCCATCCCAATGCCCGCTTTACTGTGGGAACAGCCATGGGAAGAAATAAACTGATCTATGCTATGGCTGATTATGGACTGGTTGTTAGTGCTGAATATAAAAAAGGAGGAACATGGGCTGGTGCCACAGAGGAACTTAAACGAGATAATCCACGACCTCTTTTTGTAAGAACTGGAAGCAATGTACCTCCGGGAAATGACAAGTTGCTTACATTGGGAGCCATTGGCTGGTCAAATTCCATTGAGAAAGAAAATTGGCAAGAACAGCTTGCTGAAATGGCGACTAACGCCCGGCCACAAAAAAAGGTAGAACAATCAACTCTTTTTGATGTAAATCGTAGTAAGATTAAAAAGATAGCATCAAAAAAAAGCACCAGACATAATGAAAGCGACCAATCCATTATTGAGGAGTCTTTTGAAAAGATATCGAATTCAATTTATGATGCAGTATTACCTGTTATTTTACACCGATTGAATGTGGCGCTTAGTAGTGATGACCTAGCAAAAACACTTGAAGTCAGCAAAACTCAACTTAATGCTTGGCTAAAAAAGGCCGTTGAGGATGGGTTCATTAAAAAATATTCTCGCCCAGTTCGCTATGTTGCTTCAAAAGAAGCTCGCCGGAGAACAAAACATCAGGCGACATGAAAACAACCTCCCCTAATCGAGAAATCAACCCGGAGATTTTCCGTCGTCTCGCCAATGCAGTAGTAGGTCCGCTTGAGTGAAACAAAAGCGGACAATCACTTATGCATTCAAAATAAAAACATAATAATCTGTTATGAATTTTCAACTCAATGATTCCGTTGTGGTTAAAATAGGTGTTAAAGACCCCGACACTGGAATGGATATCGGCAAATGGCAAGGCAGGATTACCGAAATCGGGGAAGATAAACTTCTTTGTATCGACTGGGACAGCCTGACGTTAAAAAACATCCCTGACTCCTATATAACAACCTGTGAGGAGGAAGGATTCGGTTGGAACCAATACTATACCTACGCCACTGATGTTGAAAAGACAGAACCTCGCGATACGGAAGATGACGTTGATGAAATGATCGGCATTCTTAACGACAAGCACGCTTGGGATCATTTGGGCAAAGAAGGAGAAGGTATCAAAGAAGTATTACGCGAGATTGCCTTAGATGATGAAGCCGCCCTTGAAGCCTGGGATAAACACCTGCGCCAGGTGTTAACGTTTCCTTTCCAAGCTGAGGTTAAAGAGCTGCAAGAGAGAGGCCCTTTACGAATGGGTGACAGAATAACGGTAGAAAAAATAGACTCATACATTGATGACTTGCGGGGCATTTTTGTCAAAGTTACAAAGAAGAAGTCAAGCTATGTTTTTCCACTGGCCGACCTTGAGGCAGTGGACACAAAAAGATCGAATTTTCAGCCCTTAAGAAGCTATGTTATTTGGTTTGCGAATCATTGATAAAAATATACCCACCGTTAAAACGGTGGGCTATGTTCGATCCGTCCCTCCGGGACGAGGTGTCCCGAAGGGACATTCGCCAATAGCCCGGTGATTTATCGCCGGGAAAGAGGTATGTCGAAATCAGGATATTAAGTAGTAGATCCGCTTGAGTGCAACGATAACGGACAACTCATTCCTTAATTTTTCTGATTTCGTTGTACTCAATCAGACTTACGCAACTCTGATTTTAATTCCCTCGAATTCGAGGGAATTAATACTTCCGGCATTTTTTCAATATACCCCAGCCGATGCGGCTGACGAGCTTTGTGGTAGGCAATATGAAAACAACGCCCTCTCATCGAGAAATCAACCCCGAAATTTCCCAAGAGATCTCCCGCCGTCTCGCCGCTACGGAACGCGAGCACAACGTGCGCATTCTCTATTGTTGCGAATCAGGCAGTCGGGCCTGGGGGTTCGCATCACCGGATTCGGACTATGATGTTCGCTTTATCTACGTCCACGAGGAAAGCTGGTATCTCTCCTTTGACATAGAGCGTCAGCGGGACGTGATCGAGTATCCCATCGTCGATGAAATCGACTGCAACGGCTGGGACCTGCGCAAAGCGCTCTACCTGTTCACCCGAACAAACGGAGCCTTATTAGAGTGGCTCAACAGTCCCATTCGCTACATTGAGCAAGGAGATTTTGCAACCAAGCTCAGAAATCTCGCACCACGGGCAATCAACAACGTAGCTCTCTGCTACCACTACAGCCACATGGCACGAAAAAACGCCCGCGAGTACCTCTACGGAGACAAGGTTAAGCTCAAGAAGTACTTCTACGTGCTCCGCCCGCTGCTTGCGATACGCTATATCGAGGCGGGCAAGGGGATTCCGCCGGTAGAGTTCGAGCACCTCGTGGAATCCGTTGCACCGTCGGAAATTCGCCAAGAGATACGCAGCCTGCTTGAGGTGAAACGGGTTACCCCGGAACTTGGTCTTGGAGACCCGATCCCTGTGATCAATGCATTTATCGCTGCTGAAACGGAGCGACACGGTCATGCCTTTCACGGGCAAGGGCGTCCCGACATCAACGAACGTTCCGAAGTGGCAGAAGAGCTGAATGTCCTGTTTCGTGAGAGTATCAAGGGTTAGTGAGAGTACTCAGGGCGAACACAGGGATTCGCGCCCTACCAAATACCTCCCAAATAATGCTGATTCCGGGTAGGGGCCGGTCCCTGTGCCTGCCCGAAAATATTAAGGTTTCCGTAGGGGCACGGTACGCCGTGCTCCTGTACCGTAACTAAATAAAATATAAAAAACAACAGGTTATGCTTGCCTTCCCCCAGATTGATCCGATCCTCTTTTCTCTCGGCCCTTTCCATGTCCGCTGGTACGGCCTGATGTACATCATCGGTTTCGTTGCCTGCTACCTGCTGGTCAGCTATCAGGCCAAGAAATTTCAATGGGATCGGTTACTGGAACATCTGGACAACCTGAATATCGCCATCGTCGCCGGAGTTGTTCTCGGCGGCAGGCTGGGTTATGTCCTTTTTTACAATCTGCCCTATTTCCTCCAGCATCCCTTGGAAATATTCGCCACTTGGCAGGGAGGAATGTCTTTTCACGGCGGTGCCCTGGGCGTGCTGATCGCCCTGGCTATCTACAGTAAACGACATAACCTTGATGTCTGGAAAATTATAGATATGTACACGGTCACCGCGCCCATTGGTGTAGGGTTCGGCAGGCTCGGCAATTTCATCAACGGAGAACTGTTCGGCAGGACAACGGATCTTCCCTGGGGCATGATTTTCCCTTACGGCGGCCCGCTTCCCAGGCATCCTTCCCAGCTTTATGAGGCCTTTCTGGAAGGAATTATTATATTTATCGTGCTCTGGTTGCTCAAAGGAAAACCCTGGCAGGCCGATCAGGACGGAAAACAGCTGTCCCGCTGGCCGCACGGTTCCATGACAGCCCTGGCTATGATTCTCTACGGTTTTTTCCGTTTCCTTGTCGAATTTGTCCGTGAACCAGATGCGCATCTCGGCACGGTTCTGTTCGGCATGACTATGGGGCAAGTGCTGAGTGCGGTTTTAGTGGGTATGGGAATTATCCTTTGGACGGTGCGCAAAAGAAAGGCGGCCGGTTCATCCTGAGCAGATGACAGCCGCCTTGGAGGCGGAACATTGTCCCCGGGAACCGGGGACACAGGAAGAACTGCGGATTAAAAAAATATCTCTTTGAGTGCTTGTCCGGGGCAGAATTTAACACTGCGTCGAGGAGGTATTCTGACCTGCTCACCGGTCTTGGGATTGCGTCCCACACGCGGGGCCCTGTCAATAACAGAAAAGCTGCCGAAACCGACCAGATTTATGCGTTCGCCAACCTCAATAGCCTCTTTCATAGTCTCCAATAACCTGACTAAGCCGCGTTCAGCGTCTGCTTTACTGATATTTGCGGACTGAGAAAGTGTCTTTACCAGATCAAGCTTATTCATTTTTTGCCCTCCAGCAGTTTTTTTCATTTCTCCGACCTTTCCCGCCTGCCTCGCAGGAACAGCAGAGAAAAAACAAATGTCATATTTTTATTTAAAGAAAAAATAAAAAAAAAACAATTGTCATATATACCTAATTTTATATAGGTATATATACCTATTTTCCGGGCAACCTTCTGATATCAAATAACTTTACTGGCGAATAACAAGGGGATTTTTTATAACATAATTGACTAAATCAACACTGTTCTTCATATTAAATTTTTTCAGGAGGCTTGAGCGATGGTGGCCCACGGTCCTCGGGCTGAGGCAAAGTTTGTCCCCTATCTGTTTACTGGTCAAGCCGTTAACCACCAGCCGCAACACCTCTTTCTCTCTCCTGGTCAAGTGGACAAGAGGGGTTTCCTTGTGATCATGGAAGAGTAAAGCCATTTCACGGGTAACTTCCGCAGCTAATTGCGGACTCACATATATTTTTCCGTCCCGTATCTGTTGAATAGCCGGCAGTAATTCCGTATCAGAATCATCTTTCAGCAGATACCCGTGCGCACCTGCCGATATTGCATAATAACAATACTGGGTATTGGAATGCATGGTCAGGACGAGAATCCGTACAGCAGGGTATAATTCGTGAATTTTCCCCACAGCCTCAATTCCGCTGACCTGCGGCATGGATATATCAAGGATAACCATATCCGGCCGGGCTTCCTTCAGGGCATCCAGAAGTTTCCG
>Ga0316189_10002614_pt1 | contig 17624 bp, 19 predicted proteins | sample LowCovwburrow_MG_FD_204930 | JGI IMG/M metagenome (GOLD analysis project Ga0316189, IMG submission 204930) | Coastal sediment microbial communities from Maine, United States - Lowes Cove worm burrow | ecosystem: Environmental > Aquatic > Marine > Coastal > Sediment | place: USA: Maine...
ACGTGACTTCCGATGGTAAGTCGGCAAGACCTGCACCGCCTTCTATTATCAGCACCGATCTTAAAATTACCGGTGATTTGCATTGTGAAGGCGAAATCCAGATTGATGGCAACATTGAGGGCGATATTCGGACCAACTCTTTACTCGTCGGTAAAACTGCCAAAATAAAAGGCGAAATCGTTGCTGATTCTGTGCGAGTTCATGGCACAGTTAACGGTCAGATCAAGGCACGAATCGTTATTCTTGCCAAAACGGCCCATGTCGTTGGTGACATCCTGCATGAAGACCTGGCAATTGAAAACGGGGCCTTTTTGGAAGGCCATTGCAAACGCATTCCTTCTCAGTCAGAGGTGGCTCAACAACAGCGTAGGGTCGAAATCCTTAAATCTACAGGATCAAATGATCAGAACAAAAAACCTGTTCAACCGGTAAACGTCGCCGGATAAGCTGACTAACTTTCGTCTAGATAACTTCCGTGAACACTTTCGGTCTAGCGGTTTCGCCTGAGCGAACGATGTCTATGGTATCTCTATTGTTTATAGCCCTAATTTATCGGGCAACCCCCTGAGCGAAGATAAAATACCTGTCGGTTCTGCCGGTAATCTTTCCTGCTCGGCCGAAAACCGGTTAACCCATAGAACCTGGAAGCCAAAGCTGGCAGCGCCTGCCGCATCCCAGCCATTTGATGACATAAAACAGATATTCTCGCGCTTGACGCCCAATTTATCGACCGCCATTTGATAAACGTCCGGGTGAGGTTTGTAGATGCCAATTTCATCTACAGACAAAATGGCCTCAAGAGACGAGGCGATTCCGGCATTGTCGACCGCCGAGGCCAGCATGTCAGGGGATCCGTTTGATAAGATGGCACACCGTATTCCATTATTATTGAGAGTTGAGAGAACTTCCGGCACTTCTGGATAGGCATCCAGTCGCTTGTAGATGTCCATCAGACGATCTCGCAAGGCTGGATTATCAATATTCAGGGAAGCGAGAGCGAAGTCGAGGGCGTCTCCAGTAACTTGCCAGAAATCAGTATATTCCTGCATCAGGCTCCGTAGCCACGAATACTCAACCTGACGTGTCCGCCAGAGATCAGACAGAGGTTGGGCCAGTTCACCCAGATCATCGCGGCAGTGATTGGCAGCTGAGGCCACATCGAACAGAGTTCCATAGGCATCAAAAACGCAGGCTTCAATTGAGTTAAGCGGTGAGGGCATATCAGTTGTCTTTATGGTTAAGGTCTTGATCAAGGGAGAGGGCAACTTCTGTATTTGCCATTCTCATTCGGTAGATTTGCAGGTTCTCCAGCACCCTCTGAACGTAATTACGGGTTTCATAAAATGGGATCATTTCAATCCAGTCGACTGTATCGACATCTGGATCCCGAGGGTCGCCATTCAGTTTGATCCACTGGTTGGCCCGGTGTGGGCCAGCATTATAGGCGGCCAGAGAGAGCACGTAGGAGCCATTGAATTTGTCAATCATTTGAGCCAGATAGGCTTGGCCGAGAGTGGTATTATAAGCCTTGTCGGTAAGAAGTTTCTTGGGGGTGTATCGAATCTTGAGCCCTTTGGCGACATTTGAGGCCGTTCTCGGCATCAGTTGCATCAGCCCACGGGCTTTGGCGCGACTGATTGCATCTATGCGAAACAGGCTTTCCTGACGAATAAGGGCGTGGACAAGAGGGGGTTCTGGCTGTGGTTGTTTGGCGCGTTTGGGAAGTGGCGGTAAGTTGATGATTGGATAGCCGGATACGGGTAAGAACAAGGAACTTCGCATCGCCAGTTTGGCGACAGACACGGAGAGGTCGGTGCGTCCGCTTTCCCGAGCCAACTTGGCACACAAGACCTGCCAGCCAGCCGTTTTTGAGTGCGCCCTCAACTTTAATATAAACGGTTTTATGAGCTCATTGCCGCCATATTGCGCGAGCATCCGAACCACTTTGACCAACTCATGTGATTGAAATTCTTTATTTTCATTTTCACTAAAGGCGGGTTCATCATCCAGCGCCATATTGCCGCTCGGATCCAGTTTGAGGCTAGCAAGCTGACCATAGTACGTGTTGATGAAGCTTGCTGCCTTTGAATACCATACTTTGGCTTTCTCAATATCACCCTGTGCCTCAATCGCCCGACCAACCCAATATCCTCCCCGTGCCAGGCTGACCGGATAACGGACACTATTATACATATTGGTGAAATGTTTGACGGCGACATCATAGTCATTGAGGGAACTGTGTGAAATCCATCCGGCAAGCCACTCGGCTTCGGCATAGTCTGCACCAATCGGCAGGCCATGACGTGATGCAATTTTGTAGGCTTCGGTTATATGGCCCTTGTTTAAGGCCTTGCGTACCAGCGTCGAACGTTCATCCCACCATTTTTCAGGATAAGGCGGGTTATCCGGTATTTTGCTGAGCAATTCAAAGACCGAGTCTTTGCCTTTTTTTCTACGCCATCTTAATCGTTCATACAGCAGTCCGGCGTCATCGGCGTAACTTTTGGGAACCTGTTCTATTAGCTTGTCGACATTACCTCTTCTTACACGCAGGGAAATTCTGGCCTCTGCCAGTTTTCTATAGTCTTTAGGAACATGCCACAAATGGCGTCGGACGGGCCAATATTTTCCTTCCCACAACAACCTGTCCATTCGTTGCAGATGATCCTCAGAGGACAAGTGGGTACGATGTTTTTTATAGAAAAACTGCTCTCTAACCTTAGTGAAATTACCCTCAATCCAGATTTGGCGAATTTTACTGATCGCCATCTGCCGTTGATTGGTAGTGAGCATAGCGGCGGCTTGAATCGCTTTCCCATCTGTCGTTTTTGGAGGATATTGTCTAAAAATTGTAAGCGCATCTGCAGCCGGAATGGAAGTGGGGATTGCTGATTCGGCTATTCTCTGCATTTTGGATAAATGAGGCCAATCTGGATTCTCTTCGATAAATGAATAGAAATCAGAATGGGAAGGGTTGTTTCGTGGTCTCAGGAGATTGAACCACGTGAGAGTTTTAAGAGCCAGAGGGTCACTGATCTTGTGAATATGGAAGGTTAGTCTCTTCCAATTCTTACGCTCAATAGCCTCAATAGCGGATTGGAAGTGGCTACCCTCTTTTGCTGCCAGTTTGGCATCTGCCAGTACGGGCGAAGTGCTATATAAACAAATAACAATCAGTATTGCGGATATCTTGTGAAACAGTTTATTTCCCCTCGTTAGATAACCTTTATCATATTAAGATACAGCTTAGCGCGGAGTGCTGACAGACCTCAAGTGCAGGCAGTTTCAGGGGGCCTTGCAGTGGTTGATATCAAGCGTTATGTTCGCCCTTTCAGCGAAGTTAACAAATACACTGTGTGAAGGATTAAAGTTATGTTTTCAGGATCTTACGTGGCGTTGATTACTCCCTTGTCTGGTGGGACAGTTGATGATTCTGCATTTAAATCCTTTGTTGAGTGGCAGATCACCGAAGGTACGAACGGATTGGTCCCCTGTGGGACGACGGGCGAATCCCCAACCTTGACCCACGAAGAGCATATGCATGTAGTCGATATGTGCATTGAAGTCGCTCAGGGCAGAGTGCCAGTGATTGCCGGGGCCGGATCAAACTCAACCCATGAAGCCATCATGCATACGGAGCATGCCAAAAAGGCGGGTGCCGATGCAGTACTGGTGGTGACGCCGTATTACAACAAGCCGACACAGGAAGGAATGTACCAGCATTTCAAGGCGGTTCATGACTGCGCTGATATCCCGGTGATTATTTACAATATTCCGGGGCGAAGTATCGTTGATATGTCCGTTGAAACGATGGCTCGATTAAACGAACTTCCGAACATCGTTGGGGTTAAGGATGCGACTTCTGATTTGGCTCGCCCGATGTTGACCCGCCTCGGTGTTGGCAAGGATTTCTGCCAACTGTCCGGTGAGGATGCGACAGCACTGCCCTATCTGATTGGTGGGGGACATGGCTGTATCTCTGTTACCGCGAATATCGCCCCACGCCTGTGCGCCGAAATGCATCAGGCCTGGCAAAAGAGTGACATTGCAAGCGCTATGGATATTCAGGACAGGTTAATTCCTTTGCATACTGCGATGTTCTGTGAATCCAGCCCGGGCCCGGTCAAATATGCCGCTGAATTGCTTGGAAAGTGTTCATCTGAAATGCGCTTGCCGATGGTAGAGATTTCCGATGCCAGTAAGGCAAGAGTTAGAGAGGCATTAACGGGAGCAGGATTGCTTAACTAATCACCTGACAAAGTGATTTCAGTTATCCAGACCGTAATATTCTGATGGCCGCAAAAAAGAAAAAACATGGACACGAAAATGTCGCTGCCCAAAACCGAAAGGCGCGGCATGACTATGTCATTGAAGAGAATTTTGAAGCTGGAATCATGCTCAAAGGAACGGAAGTAAAATCCTTGCGCGAGGGGCATGCCAGTATCGGTGAGTCTTATGCATCAGAAGAGAACGGCGAATTGTTTCTGGTCAATGCCTACATCCCGGAATATTCCAACGCCAGCGCCTTCAGCCATGATTCACGCGCCCCTCGCAAGCTGTTATTGCACAGGCGTGAAATCGCCAAACTTCGTGCGGCGATTGCCCGTAAAGGGAAAACACTGATCCCGCTGGCGATCTACTTCAATGACCGAGGCATTGCCAAGGTTGACTTGGGCCTTGCCCACGGTAAATCCAACTATGACAAGCGCCAGTCGGACAAGGATGCTGACTGGAAACGTCAGCAATCCCGCCTGATGCATGAGCGAGACAGGGATTAGGTCTGCCTATCGCCTGTACCGAGCATCTCCAAACATATTTTCACCGTCTTCCTATGAAATCTCACCTGTTCGACGTTGATCTGCCAAAACGTCAACGGCCTTGATAACCGCGGGGCGTTCACTGATTGCCTGAACAGTTCAGGTCAGGCCCGTTTCCTCATGCATGGTGTGGACTTTGTGCTCAATTCGGGGGGCGGCCAAGTATAAAGATCAATCAATCGGATGAGGTTTTATTTTTTAGATAATGCATTGTCTCACTGTACGGTCAGAAGTAATGTGCGCCGACAATTTAAATGAGTTTCTCTGGAGATATGTGAATGACTAAACCTCTTCTTCATCTGGTATTTGGTGGGCATGTAAAAGATCCGCAGGGCACAGATTTTGTCGATCCCGATAATCTGGATATCGTAGGTATCTTTCCGAATTACGCCTTGGCTTTGGCCGCATGGAGATCAGCCAGTCAGGCCCATGTTGATGATGCAGAGATGAAATATGTCGTCGTTCACATGCACCGGATGATGGATCCGTCCCACGACGGCGAATAAGCTTTGAAAAGGGTTTGAATTGGCCCAGGAGGTATCGGCTAGTTGTCCGGACTCAGTTTTTTTCCAGACAAGAGTTCGCTTGATTTTTTCTCCTCGGACGCCTGTTTTTTCTTTTGGTTTTTTGTGCGACCGAACTTGGCTCTGTTTTGGTGAGCCAGTTTCTCTTTTTTTTGTCGCTGTGTCAGTTTACGCTGTTTATTCAGGTTTATGATTTCAGCAGGCATCGTTAAGAGTCCGTCAGTTTTTCAATATCTCTAAATACATTATGAAACATCGGCTCGGTTAGTCGGCCCGTATTGGTGTTGTAGCGCGAGCAATGATAGCTGTTGACCAACACCAGTCCATTTGTCAGGTGATGGATCGCCTGATGGCCGAATTTATACAGGCTTTTGCGCTCCCCGAAAACGGACAGAACGGCCCCGTGGGCCAGCACACCTAAAGCCAATATAACTTTCAGGTTAGCCATTTTATCAATTTCATCTCGCAGATAGATTTGACACGCCTTGACTTCAGCCCCAATCAATTTGTTCTGTGGTGGCACACATTTAACGGCGTTGGTTAAACGACAATTGACTAGCTCTAAACTGTCATCTGTGGTTTTCTCATAATCCCCTCTGGCCAGGCCAAAGGTCTTAAGCGTGGAATACAAAAGGTCTCCGGCATAATCGCCGGTAAAGGGTCGACCAGTCTTATTGGCTCCCTTGAGACCAGGTGCCATACCGACGATCAACAAAGGAGATGAATTGTCACCAAAGGGAGGGACAGGCGCGTTGTGCCAATCGGGATGATTGGCGCGGTGCAGATTTCTGAATTCAACAAGGCGGGAACAACTCTGACAATCCTTGTCGGGAGCCAAAGGTAAAGAAACAGACATCTTAACTTAACGTGCCTCAGGCGTGATGATAGGGAGTATCATCAGTTCCATCATCATAACCGTCGGTGTCACTATAACCTTCAATTTCATCGTCCGCGATGATATCTGTTGGGCCACTGCCTTTACGTCCAATGATGGCTTTCAGGTCATTCAGCTCAATGAAATTATCGGCCTGACGGCGGAGTTCATCGGCCACCATAGGCGGTTGCGAGCGAACTGTGCTGACGACACTTACGCGCAAGCCTTTACGCTGAACGGCTTCGATAAGACGTCTGAAGTCTCCATCTCCGGAGAACAGAACAATATGATCAACATGTTGGGCCATTTCCATAACATCAATGGCGAGCTCAATATCCATATTGCCCTTGATTTTGCGGCGGCCACTGGAATCGGTAAATTCTTTGGTTGGCTTGGTTACCATTGTATAGCCGTTGTAATCGAGCCAGTCGACTAACGGGCGAAGCGGGGAGTATTCCTGTTCTTCGAGCAATGCGGTATAATAGAAAGCCCGAATAAGGCGTCCATTACCGGTAAACGCTTTTAAGAGCCTCTTATAATCAATATCAAATCCAAGAGATTTCGCCGCAGCATATAAGTTGGAACCATCAATAAACAGTGCCACTCTTTCTTGATCACTAAAAGCCATGAAATTATCCTTAAATATCAAATAGAGTTACTCAAAATCGCTGGTGTCGGTAAATCTGCCAAGTTCAATAAAATATATGAATGAACAGTTTTTCAATAATTACAAATCAGCTTTACTAGTTGGCACACAATAATACATAAGACCTATTGTTAATCGGAACAAGGGTAAAGATTGTTATAATATATGATTATAATCGGAATTGGGGCAAACTTACCACGAACTGAAGATGAATTGCCCCGCAAAACATGTGGGCAAGCCCTCGAATCATTGAATAATCGCCATATTTTTGTCCAGAAATGTTCACATTGGTATAAAACGGCGCCTGTGCCCATTTCTGATTCTCCGTGGTACGTAAATGCTGTCGCGAGTCTTGAAACGTCCCTGTCGGCAAATGATTTGTTATCTGAATTACTCGATACGGAAGCGAGATTTGGGCGACAGAGAAGTGTCCCCAATGCTGCAAGAACCCTTGATCTTGATCTGTTGTGTTATGGGACGAGCGTTCTTGATCAACGCATTGAAGACGGCAATAAAGTTAATCTTGTGCTGCCACATCCGCGCATGCATCAACGGGCCTTTGTCTTGTTGCCGTTGCGTCAATTGGTCCCCGACTGGGTGCATCCCGTATCCGGGGCGACGATTGATGAATTGATTTCAGAGCTACCGCCTGAACAGGACAGCATCATTATGGAGGATGCAGACGGTTTATTCGCCACTGAATACAAAATAAACATTGCCTAATACCGTAGTGAACCATATAACTCCGGGATTCTTGAAATCTGTCTATTTCCTATGGAGTTGTCCTAATGGCACGTGTAACCGTTGAAGATTGCGTAACGGAAATTCCCAACCGGTTCGAACTGGTAATGATCGCCTCCCAGCGCGCCCGAAATGTTTCGGCTGGAGCTGAGATTACAATTGATCGCGACAATGACAAAAACCCTGTTGTTGCTCTGCGGGAAATTGCAGATAAAACAGTAGATCTAGAAGAACTTGAAGAATCTCTGGTCAAAAGCCTGCAAAAAGTTGTTGATATCGATGAGCCTGATGAGAGCGAAATGGACATGTTTGCCATTCCTCAGTCAAACAACCCGGTTCTCGCCGATGATGACTCTTCACCGGTAATCGAGCTCACCATTGGTGGCAGCGATGCAGCGGGAGACATCATGCTTGATGATGATATGTCTGATAAAGAAGAACTCGCTCAGGGCTAATTCCTGTACCATGCTGATAAATACGGCAAATTCATTTTAGTTTGACCAATTTGTCGTATTTTATTCCCTTGCAGATTCATTATACTTCCTTCTTGGCTGTGCTTGAGCCTGTCCATTTGATAGGCTTTGGGAATTGTAGTTATGAGGGCTAGATGATACGTCAATTTGAACTGGTAGAAACGGTAAAGTCCTACGACCAGACGGCTGATGAACATGCTCTGGACAAGGCCTATGTGTTTGCGATGAAGGCGCATGGTTCTCAGCTGCGGGATTCAGGTGATCCGTATTTTTCACATCCGCTCGAAGTTGCCGGTATCCTGACCAACTATAAAGTCGATTGCGCGACGGTGATTACAGCCCTGCTGCATGACACGATCGAGGATACAGATACGTCGATTGAGGATATCAAATCGCATTTTGGCGATACGGTCGCGCGTCTGGTTGACGGGGTGACAAAGCTGACCCGGATTGAATTTCAGTCGGATCAGGCCAAACAAGCTGAGAACTTCCGTAAGCTGGTTCTGGCCATGTCAGAAGACATTCGGGTGTTGTTGGTCAAATTAGCTGATCGACTGCACAATATGCGTACTTTGCATTACATCAAAAAGCCGGAAAAACGCCAACGCATTGCTAGCGAAACTATGGATATTTATGTCCCGTTAGCTGAGCGGATCGGTATGCAGGAGATGAAGACCGAGCTTGAAGACCTCGCGTTTAGGGAGCTTAACCCTGAGGCCCGTAAATCAATCATCAATCGTCTGGAATTCCTGAGAACCCAAGGTGAGGGGCTGGTTGATATCATCATCAATGAACTGGTTGTTCGTCTGAAGTCTCACGATATTAAAGCTATTGTTACCGGGAGAGAAAAATCCCCGTATTCAATCTGGAAAAAGATGCAGCAAAAGAATGTCGGCTTTGAACAGCTGGCTGACATCATGGCCTTTCGTATTCAAGTTGACAGTATTGAAGATTGTTACCGTACTCTGGGAGTTGCCCATAGTGAATACCCTGTTGTCCCTGGCCGGTTTAAAGATTACATTTCCAATCGCAAGCCAAATGGCTATCAATCCCTCCATACCAGTGTGTTTGGCCCAAAAAACCACCGAATTGAGATGCAAATCCGCACCGGTGAAATGCACGAGACGGCAGAACATGGGGTCGCCGCCCACTGGAACTACAAACTGGGCGGGTCGGTCTCAACCGATGCGCCTCAATATCGATGGTTACGTGAACTACTTGATATTCTGGAACATACGACGGCCCCAGAAGAATTGTTGGAACATACCAAACTTGAAATGTTTCAGGATCAGGTCTTCGGATTTACCCCGCGCGGTGATCTGATTAACCTCCCACAAGGAGCAACGCTTGTTGATTTTGCCTACGCAGTTCACTCGGAAGTAGGAGATCATTGTGTCGGTGGGAAAATCAACGGCAAGATGATGCCGCTTCGCACGGCTTTGAAAAATGGCGATCAAGTTGAGATTTTGACTTCCAAGGCCCAGTCTCCGTCTCCAACATGGGAGCGATTTGTGATTACGGGCAAGGCCCGGGCGCGCATTCGCAAGTACATTCGGGCACAGGAGCGTGACCAGTACGAACAGCTTGGTCGATCGATGTTGCATGAAGTGTTCCGGGAAGAGGGATATGACCTCAAGAACAAGGGTTTGGAGGGGGTGTTAACGAAACTGGGTTTACCAAGCGTCGAAGACCTCTGTGCGAGTGTCGGGGCGGGAAATCTGTCAGCCAGGAACGTGCTGGAAATGGTGTTTCCGGGTGTTCGTCAAAAGATTGATAATGACAAAATTATAGAACTGGCCCAGGCCCGCAGAAAGCCCGCCAAAAATGCGAACACTGACATCAAGTCCGGTATTCCAATCCATGGTTTGATTCCGGGAATGGCCATGCATTTTGCCGGTTGTTGCCATGCTTTACCAGGTGATCGGATTGTCGGTATTATCACCACAGGCAAGGGGGTGACGATTCATACGATTGATTGTGAAACCCTTGAAACCTTTGCCGAACAACCGGAAAGGTGGCTGGATGTTTCCTGGGAACAGCCTGGCGACAATGAAAAAGATCTGCATACCGGTCGGATCCATCTGACCGTTGTCAACGTGCCGGGAAGTCTGGGAGACCTTTCAACCTTGATTGCGAAAAATGATGGTAATATCTCCAATTTGAAAATCACCAACCGAACACCGGAGTTCTTTGATATCCTTGTCGATATTGAAGTCTTCGATGTCCGCCATTTAACAAATGTAATTGCGGCCTTGCGTGCCAGCCCGGCTGTCAATTCTGTAGAACGAGCCAGAGGATAGATTAGATGTCACAGCGATTGCGACTCGGGGTCAACATTGACCATGTAGCAACAATCAGGAAAGCCCGGGGTGGGATTCATCCAGATCCGGTCAATGCGGCTCTTCTTGCAGAGGCGGCAGGGGCAGATGGGATTACGGCTCACTTGCGCGAAGACCGACGCCACATCATAGACACGGATATTGATCGTCTGATGGCAGAGATCAAGGTCCCGTTAAACTTTGAAATGGCGGCTACAGATGAAATGGTTGCGATTGCCTTGCGTCACAAACCCCATGCCGTGTGTCTGGTGCCGGAAAAACGTGAAGAAGTGACGACTGAAGGAGGGCTGGATGTGAGGGGCGCTCACAATTTGCTGGCGCCTGTTGTCCGAATCTTAACTGAGGCCGGATCGCGGGTATCAATGTTTATTGATGCGGATCTGGAACAGTTAAAGGCATCTGCCGATATTGGGGCGCCGGTGGTTGAAATTCATGTCGGTCGTTATTGCGATGCGCCAGAATCAGAGCGCCAGTTCGAACTCTCCAAGATTATTGCTGCAGCCGAACAAGCCGAACGTCTGGGGCTAGAATGTCACTGCGGCCACGGGATTACTTATGACACTGTTGAGCCGATTGCCATGATTCCGACGGTTGCAGAACTCAACATTGGCCATTTTTTGATCGGCGAAGCTATTTTCGAAGGCCTGGAAACATCAATTAAAAAGATGCGCCAGCTTATGGATGGGGCTCGGGCTCGAATATCATGATCATCGGTGTCGGGACGGACTTGTGCGATATCCGCCGGATTGAAAAATCGCTTGATCGGTTTGGCTCACGCTTTACGGATCGGATTTACGCTGAATCAGAACAGGCCAAGGCCAATCGTCGGCAAAATCCGGCCAGTTCTTTCGCTCAGGGGTTTGCCGCGAAAGAAGCTTGTGCCAAGGCGCTTGGTACCGGGTTTCGCCAAGGGGTCTACTGGAGAGACTTGGTTGTCAAAAACTTCCCTTCCGGAAAACCCTATATGGTTTTGAGTGGAGGGGCTTTAAAACGTCTTGAGGAACTCACCCCGGAAGGGATGATTGCTCAGGTTGATGTTTCACAAAGTGACGAGTACCCAATGGCCAATGCCATCGTCATCATTTCAGCCGTTAAACAGGGATAATCGACCTTGACAGTCGTTGTCTGGGCTGGCTTGATCAGGCCCGACACAATGAACTTCACACATTATTCAAGTTTATCAACGAATTAACCTTAAAGATTGAAAATTCACATTATGCAGGATAGCTGGCTAGACACAGTCAAAACGGTAGTTTATGCAATTTTGATTGCTCTTTTCGTCCGTTCCGTTGCTTACGAACCCTTCAACATTCCCTCAGGCTCCATGAAACCAACTTTGCTGGTTGGTGATTACCTGTTTGTTTCCAAATTTTCATATGGCTATAGCAAATACTCTCTGCCTTTCAGCCTGCCGATAATTCCGGGACGGGTGATCTTCAGCGAACCCGAGCGCGGTGATGTTGTGGTCTTTAAGTTGCCCTCAGATAACAAAACAGATTACATCAAACGCATTATTGGATTGCCGGGCGATACGGTCCAGTTGCGCAACAGCATCCTCTATATCAATGATGTTGCCGTAAAGCGTGAGCGGGTTCAGGAATTTGTCGAGAATATAGGCAATGATCGAATGCGCCGGGTCGCTCAATACAAGGAGATTCTGCCAAACGGGGTTTCCCACAACGTCCTTGAGTACACTGAAACTTCACCCTTTGATAGTACGGAGGTGTTTACGATCCCGGAAGGTCATTATTTCGGAATGGGTGACAACCGGGACCGCTCCAAGGACAGCCGCTTTTTGACTGATGTTGGCTTTATTCCCAAGGTAAACCTCGTTGGACGGGCAGAATTCCTGTTCTTTTCAATAGATGGTGCGGCATGGCAAATCTGGAAATGGTTTGGCACCTTGCGATTTGATCGCTTCTTTACAGGTATTAAATGAGCAATGATCGAACAAAGCTTGAAGGGGTGCTGAATTATCAATTCAGGGACCCGGCTTTGCTTGAACGTGCGGTTATTCATTCGAGTGCTGTAAAAGATCGTACTCAATCGTATGAGCGCCTTGAATTTCTTGGAGATCGGGTGCTGGGACTATGCATTTCGGATATGTTGTACAAGCGATTTCCGTTAGAACAGGAAGGCGACCTAGGATACCGGTTCACTGCTCTGGTTCGGGCCGAAGCCCTCAGTCTGGTTGCCGATAAACTTGATCTGGGCACCTATCTGGTGATGTCAAATGGCGAAATCGATAGTGGGGGGCGCCGGAACCCGGGTATTCTGGCAAATGCCTGTGAAGCGTTGATTGGTGCCCTATATCTTGACGGAGGAATTGAAACGGCACGTCAGTTCATTTTGGCTCACTGGTCAGATCTGCTGGAAAAAGATCTGACGCCGCAAAAGGATGCAAAGACAAATCTCCAGGAACTGGCCCAGAAACAGGGAAAATCACTTCCTTCCTATGAAATTGTCAGCCGTTCAGGGCCCGATCATGCTCCTCAGTTCTGCGTTTCTGTCAATATTGAGGGAATCCCGCCTGCCGCCGGCAGCGGTTCTTCTAAACGGGCCGCAGAACAGAACGCTGCGGAGATAATGTTGAGTCAGATCAATGAGATATAAAATGACGAGGGAAGTGAATGATGACTCAGCCTGAAACACGTGCCGGGTTCGTTGCTATCCTGGGTGCCCCCAACGTCGGGAAATCAACCCTGATGAACAAGCTAGTAGGGGCCAAAGTATCGATTGTCTCTCCCAAGGTTCAGACAACCCGTAGCCGTGTCCTCGGTATTTGTATCGAAGACCAGGCCCAAATCATTTTTGTCGATACGCCGGGTATCTTTGCTCCGAAACGGCGTCTAGATAGAGCAATGGTTGCGGCGGCTTGGGGCGGGGCAGGGGATGCCGATGAAATCATGTTACTTGTTGATGCCACTCGCGGGGTTGATAAAAACACTAAAAGTATCATTGATCAGCTGATCAAAACCGAGAGGAAAGCTTTCGTTTGTATAAACAAGACGGATATCTGTGATAAACCTCGCCTGTTGGTTCTTGCACAGCAATTGAATGAAACCGGCATATTTGATGATATTTTCATGATATCGGCGGGAACCGGGGACGGGTTGAGTGAATTGATGAGCTTTATCTCTGCCAGAATGGGTATTGGCCCCTGGTTATACCCGGAAGATGATATCACCGACATGCCGGACCGTTTGTTGGCAGCAGAAATTACCCGGGAAAAATTGTATCTGAAACTGCACCAGGAATTGCCATACGCGACAATGGTAGAGACCGAAAGCTGGGAGCGTAAGGATGACGGTAGCGTCAAAATCAACCAGATCATCTATGTCGAAAGACCCAGCCAGAAAGCCATTGTCCTGGGAAAGGGCGGATCAAAAATCAAATCTTTGGGAGAAGCCTCCCGGCAGGAACTAGAAGGGCTATTTGAATGCCGGGTTCATTTATTCCTGTTTGTTAAGGTGCGTGAGAACTGGGGTAATGACCCGGAGAGATACCGTGAAATGGGACTTGAATTTAATTCATAATCCTAATTATTCAGGTTAAGGTTTCCAGATGGACTGGACAGATCAAGGGATCGTGCTGTCAGCACGCAAACACGGTGAAAGCTCCGCAATCGTCACTCTTCTCACCCGTGAGTATGGGCGTCATGCTGGATTGGTCAGGGGCGGAAGTGGCAAACGGCAGCGTGGCATGTATCAATCCGGAAATTTTGTTATCGCGCACTGGCGCGGCAGACTTTCCGAACATCTTGGTAGCTATACCTGTGAATTGGCCTCAGGCGAGCGAGAGGGAGGAGGGGCCACGGCCTCAAAGTTCCTGGATGACCCGCTGAGATTGGCCGCCATTAGTTCTGCCTGTTCCATTACGGAATGGGCACTGCCAGAACGGGAGGCACACCCTCCGATTTACGATGGATTAACCGTATTGCTCGATAATATGGAAGGGCCCGACTGGGCTACAGTTTATGTCAAATGGGAACTTGGTCTTCTCGGGGAGTTGGGCTTCGGCATGGATTTGGGCAGTTGCGCCTCAACCGGCAGCCTAGAAGAGCTGACTTATGTGTCACCTAAGTCAGGAAGGGCAGTCAGCGAACAAGCTGCAGCCCCCTATCGGCATTTATTATTACCATTACCAGCCTTTTTACAGACAACCGGAAAATGCGGTAGTCCTGATGAAATCCTGCAAGGTTTGGCGTTAACGGGGTATTTTCTGGAGCAACATGTCTTGAGCCAACGCAATCACAACACGCTACCGACGTCACGGCATAGATTATGCGATCGGTTGGCTAAAACTTCAGAAGCTAGTTGACCACAACCAGTTCATCAACATTCTGCCGCCCACCATCACCTGTAATCAGCTCAAACTCTACTTCCTGGCCTTCAAAAAGAGTTTCAATGCCTGCTCTCTGGACAGCTGTGATATGGACAAAAGCATCCTTGTCGCCGCCTTCTGGTTCAATGAATCCATAACCTTTTGCACGGTTAAACCACTTTACAGTACCTTTTGCCATTTTCGTTCCTATCTTCTACCAACACATCCCAAACTCAGCCTGGGAATCCCTTAGTTTATGCTGATGTTTACATAATCTTTATTAGAACAATTACAATAGTGATTCGCAATAAAAAAATGTCGAATTGTAATTAGGCCTCCTGCTTCAACTTTCAATGTGTTGACCTTTGGACACTACAAGATACTATATATAGTTATTTTTAATGTTTAGTTTGGGAAATAGTAAATGGCTAAATCGGCGCAATCCGGTGAAATTCGTGATACACGGCTCGCAGATGCTCTGGGGGAAAGGTATCTGTCCTATGCCCTCTCAACCATTATGTCGCGCTCATTACCTGATGTGCGCGATGGATTGAAGCCGGTTCACCGGCGACTTCTGTTTGCCATGCGTCAGTTAAAACTAGACCCGGCATCTGGATATAAAAAATGTGCCCGTGTGGTTGGTGATGTAATTGGTAAATACCATCCTCACGGCGATGCTGCTGTTTATGAAACGCTTGTCCGTCTGGCACAGGAATTTGCTGTTCGTTATCCGCTGGTCGACGGTCAGGGTAATTTTGGTAACATTGACGGCGATAATGCAGCCGCCATGCGATATACCGAAGCCCGAATGACTGAAGTCGCCTGGGCCTTGCTGGACGGCATTGATAACGACGCGGTCGATTTCAGGGAAACTTATGACGGGGAAGATTCTGAACCGGTTGTTCTGCCTTCGCGGTTCCCCAATTTGCTGGCAAATGGTTCTGCTGGTATTGCTGTGGGAATGGCCACCAGCATCCCGCCGCACAATGCCAGTGAGTTGTGTGATGCCCTGATCCATTTAATCAAGTTCCCCAATGTTACGTTTGAAAAGCTGGCGACCCTGATTCCGGGACCAGACTTTCCCACGGGAGGGGAACTGGTTGAGCCTGCGGATAGTATTATTCAGTCCTATAAAACGGGGCGGGGTAGCTTCAGGCTTCGTGCCCGGTGGGAAAAAGAAGAGCTTAGTCACGGAACATACCAGATTGTCGTAACAGAAATTCCTTATCAAATACAAAAAGCCCGCCTGATTGAACGGGTTGCTGATCTTCTGAATGCCAGAAAACTGCCGTTACTTGTCGATATACGCGACGAGTCAGCTGAGGATTTGCGGATTGTTCTGGAGCCGAGAAACCGTAGTGTTGATCCTGAGATGCTGATGGAGCATTTATTCAAGGAGACGGATCTGGAAACCCGGATCAGCCTCAACATGAATGTCCTGAATGCCAGTAATGTCCCGGGTGTCCTGAACTTACGTCAAACCCTGCAGGCATTTCTCGATCATCGTCAGGATGTTCTGGTCCGGGTAAGTGAACACCGTCTGGATAAAATAGAGAAACGGCTGGAAATTCTTGGAGGGCTGCTGGTCGCCTACCTGAATATTGATGAAGTTATCCGTATCGTTCGGGAAGAAGATGATGCCAAGACTGTCATGATCAAGACTTTCGACATCACTGAAATTCAGGCTGATGCCATTCTCAACATGCGACTGCGTCAGTTACGTAAACTGGAAGAAATTGAAATCCGCACAGAGAACGATGAGCTTGTCTCTGAAAAATCAGGACTGATTGATCTGCTGAGTGATGAGAATAAACGCTGGAAGTCTATTGCCGCAGAGATCGCTGATATTAAACAGAACTTTGGGGCCAAAACAGACCTCGGTAAACGGCGAACAATGATAGGTTTGCCGCCCACAGCCGTGGTTGTCCCGCTCGAAGCGATGATTGAAAAAGAGCCGATTACTGTCGTGTCATCAGAAATGGGATGGATTCGGGCGATCAAAGGTCACATTGATGATGCCGTAGAGCTGAAGTTCAAGGATGGGGACAAGGGGCGCTTCGTCATCAAGGCAGAAACTACAGACAAACTGATTGTTTTTGCCACCAATGGGCGGTTTTACACAATTGGTTGTGATAAATTACCAGGCGGGCGCGGTCATGGTGAGCCTCTCAGGTTGATGATAGACCTGAGTGCGGGGCATGAGATCGTTGATATGTTTGTCTTTAATCCGGCAAGGCGATTGATCGTTGCATCTGATACCGGACGTGGGTTTATCGTTGAAGAAAAAGATCTGGTGGCACAGACCAAAAATGGCAAACAAGTCCTGAATCTTTCAGCCAGTGAAGAAGCTGCCGTGTGCAAATTCATTGGTGAAGACCATGACGGTATCGCTGTATTAGGGGTTAACCGTAAACTCTTGATCTTTACCCTAAATGAAGTCCCGGTCATGACCCGTGGTAAAGGTGTTATTTTTCAACGGTTTAATAAAGGCGGGCTTGCAGATGTCACGACCCTGAAGTTGACGGAAGGTCTGACCTATAAATCCGGGAGTGGTCTGAGGACGGATCCGGATATTATTAACTGGAAGGGCAAAAGAGCCCAGAGTGGACAGCTTGTCCCGAAAGGCTTTCCAAGATCGAATAGATTTACTTGAGAGATCAAGATTGTTAAAAGCGAGATACTAAATTGATGATCATCGTAAAAGAGCTGATGGTTAATTAACCCGTATTTATTGAATTTTTGAGAAATTGATGTTTATTGGGTAATTATTGGGAATGAGAACAGACTGTCCACAATAAACCAATTTTACCGTCAAATTGCATTGCATGACTGATTTTAAACAACAATATCAGTCTGGTGGCTTATATTTAGGAAATTTGTTTTAATG
>Ga0316189_10002615_pt1 | contig 17622 bp, 20 predicted proteins | sample LowCovwburrow_MG_FD_204930 | JGI IMG/M metagenome (GOLD analysis project Ga0316189, IMG submission 204930) | Coastal sediment microbial communities from Maine, United States - Lowes Cove worm burrow | ecosystem: Environmental > Aquatic > Marine > Coastal > Sediment | place: USA: Maine...
GGCAGCGTTCGATCACAGGTTTATGACGAGCAGCGATCATAATCATCCTCCAGTCTAACGATGTCGTCTTCCCCGAAATAATCGCCCATCTGGACTTCTACCAGAACCAGTGGGATCTCGCCGGGATTCATGATTCTGTGTACTGCACCCCTTGGGACATCCACAGACTGCCCCTGCTTGAGCGGGATTTCCTTCTCTCCTACAGTAACCAGGGCCTCGCCTCTCACTACTGTCCAGTGTTCTGCACGGCGCCGGTGTTTTTGCAGACTCAGCCGCTCTCCGGGGTTGACGATAAGTTCCTTGAGCTTGTGGTCATCCCTTTCGAGCAAGTCTTCATAATGCCCCCACGGACGGTAGTTCTCCCGATCCTCCAGGATCTGGTGATACACACCCACGTACTCGTGCGCCATACGCTGACAGGTGAAACGCTGCTCTACCTCGTCACGGCAGACACGCCGATCGAGTGAATCAATCTTGCCCACCGCCTGCACGGCTGCATCCACATCGTCCACAATAAATCCGGTGCTGCCGTCACGAATGATCTCCGGCATTGAACCTCTACCGAATGCGATCACCGGTGTACCACAGGCCATGGACTCGACCACGCTCAACCCAAAGGGCTCGTCGAAATGAATAAGGTGTAACATGGCCAGCGCACCACCAAGAATCTCCTGTCTTTTTTCCGGCCCGACAGAGCCGATGTATTCCACGGCGGATCCATCGATATGCGGCTCGACCTGTTCATGGAAGTACGCCTCATCCTGCACAATCCCGGCAATCACCAGCCGGATGCCGGTCCTGTGCGCCACCTCGATGGCTTCAACGACACCCTTGTGGGGGTGGATACGCCCGAAAAACAACAGGTAGTCCCCCGCGGCTTCACGATAGGGGAATTGTGCGAGATCAATGCCATGATGGATGGTTGCGATGTAATCGAGCTCACGGCTCTTGTCGGCCTCACTGATCGCCACGTAGTGGGTTCGCTCATTGTACTTTTTATAAACCGGTAAAATCGCCGCTGAAGAGAATCCATGGATAGTCGTGACGACGGGCGTATTGGTAAAACCACTGTAACTGAGCGGCAGAAAATCGAACTGGTTGTGAATGAGATCGAACTCATCCGCCCGCCTGAATACCTCTGCGATATGCAGGCATTCCCACGCCTTTGCATCAATCGAGGGGTCTTCCGAGTAAGGTCGTTCGCAAACCCAGGCAAGCTTGCCACCGGTGAGGGAATCCCCGGTGGCAAACAGTGTCACATCCACACCCATCGCTACCAGCTGTTCGGTCAGCAGGCTGACCACGTTTTCCCACGGTCCGTAATGCCGTGGTGGTGTGCGCCATGACAGGGGGCTTAACATCGCAATCTTCATAAAGGGGCCTGAGTGAAAACCTGCGCGCGGTCCACGCGTCAAGGGAACGCCACAGTAACACGATTAGACGGACGGGTTACGAGAACCGGAAACGATATAATCCCGGATGTGGTACGCATTACACCAGTGAAGACAATTGAGTCTTTCAGCGCAAAATAGTCTACCCTGTCGATAATTCAACATTTATTCGGCGCGGATTGCAATCCAGACCGTAAGGCACAGAGGGCGTATACCGCGTGGATGACATAAAGACAGCAATCAGACCTGCACCCGCCAATCCACTTGCACGGCGCAAGCCGATTGTGATGAATGCGAAGATCGGCCGCGTCATTACTCGGCCGTATCTGCCGTCCGGTGAAGACCGCATCCGAAACGTTATCAGGCGGGTGTTGAGCCTGGACGAGAACGAGGCGTGTACGATACTGGAAACCGTCTTGCAGGAATTCTCCCACCGTCACCGCTACTTCAGGGAGAGCCTGGAGCGAAATTTTAAACTGGTGGCCGCCTTTGTGCCGGATATCGATCGGGTGTCGAAGCAACGGCGACTGCTGATTGGCACCTACTTTACCGCGGAATACTCGGTGGAGGCGGCAGCATTGTTCAATCCCTCCATCGTTAAGGTTGCGAACCAGGAAACGGATCCTGAAGGCGCCTGCCGGTTCATTATGAGCTTCCGTGCCATCGGTGAAGGCCATATCTCCTCCATCGAGTTTCGCGGCGGGATTATCGATAGCAACAATGATATCTTCTTCGACGCCTTGAGTGACTACATAGAAGCCCCGGAAATCCATCCCAATCCAGGCTACAATCGGCACCTCTTCCGGCTGAAACTCCAGGAGATGGGGGCGAGTAATGCGGTAACGCAGCAGCTCCTCAACAGACTGCCGAACAACTTCACCTTCAACGATCTGCAAGGAAAGATCACCGAACTCCAGAACAACGGCCAGTTCCCGCCACAGCAGAAGACGGCTGCCATTGACCTGGCCATGTGGCTGGCGCGATCCAATTACCAGATTCTGTTTCGCAAGGATCACCCGATTTCCGAGCGGGTGATCTTTCCCGTGTCAGCATCCGAGCGCAAGGGCATCGAGGATGCCCGTTTTGTGCGTTTCGTCGACGACGACGGCACGGTGACCTACTACGCCACCTACACCGCGTACAACGGAGAGACGATCCTGCCGCAACTCATCGAGACCTGCGACTTCCTCACGTTCAAGATCATTACGCTGAACGGAACCCAGGTCCAGGGCAAGGGGATGGCCCTGTTCCCGAGAAAGATTCGCGGTAAATACGTCATGCTGTCACGCCAGGATGGCGAGAACAACTCGATCATGTTTTCGGATAATCTGCACTTCTGGCAGCAGGCCCAACTTCTGCAGGAGCCTGAGTTCCCCTACGAATTCATGCAGATGGGGAACGGTGGCTCGCCCATCGAGACACCGGAGGGCTGGCTGGTGATCACTCACGGGGTTGGCCCGATGCGGACCTACAGCCTGGGAATCGAGTTGCTGGACCTGGAAGATCCGACCCGCGTAATCAGCCGGCTTGACGAGCCGATCCTGGTGCCGAATGCGCATGAGCGGGAGGGGTACGTCCCGAACGTGGTCTACAGTTGCGGCGCACTCATCCACCAGGACGAATTGATCATCCCGTATGCCTCAGGCGATCAGCGCTGCGGTATAGCGACCCTGCAAGTACCGATGGTGATGGCCAGGCTGGTATCGAACTCAACCGACACGGTACGATGACAGCACCTACGACACCTCGCGGGCATCCAGCCGGGCAGGCTCTTCCCCCAGCGTAATCTGGTCACAGCCGCGGTGGTTGTAGATAGCGAGCAACGCCGTGAGCCAGCACAGCGAAGACTCTGCCCCCTGATTTTGATTCGCGCCCTGCGCTTCCAGTCCATCCCGGCAACCGCCGGTAGCGTGATCGTAGAGCGGGACCCGCAAGTCGTTCTCACCCTGAAACCAGTTGAGACAACGGTAGGCATAAGCGATCCATTCCTCGTCCTGCGTGCAGTTGAATGCCTCGATGCAGGCGTCCACCATCGCCGCCGCCTCGATGGGTTGTTGATCGAATCGCGCCTTTTCACTACCTCGAGTGAACCAGCCCTGGTTGCCGATAGCAGCGAAGTGTCGGCCTGCCTCATCGGTCTGAACCCGCTTCAACCAGTCGAGCGAGCGCAGCCCCATCTGCAGCATCTCGCGGTCGGGAAGCCACTGCCCGGACAGCAGCAAAGCCTGTGACAACCGGGCGTTATCGTAGCTCAGGTTATCCGCACACCAGGGCCAGTCTTCGGTGGCACCCTCCAGGGACACTTCCTGCGCGGTGAAGTCTCTAAACTTTTTCATAAGCCGGTTCGAGAGTTTCTTGCGCATCCGTTTCGCACGGCTGTCCCCACTGAAGCCGCAAAGATACGCATGAATACCGATGATGGCGAAGGCAATCGCCCGTGGGTGTGTGAAATGTTTGGTGGCGCCCAGCGCACGATGAAACAGGTCGACCGCAAAACCCACCTGTCCCTTATCCCGACCCAATGACACCGCCACACCCAGTCCCCATACTGCGCGACCGTGGGAATCCTCGGAGCCTGATTCCTCGAGCCAGCGGCGATCATAGGACATAAAGTTGCGAAAGCGGCCGGTCTGGTCATTGAAGGCATAGCCCAGAAAGCTCAAATAAACGCTAGCCAGGTCGCCCAGCGAGGAGTCCAGCGGCTGGAGGTCGTGTGCCGTAACGGCAACGATCAGCGCGCGGGCATTGTCGTCCACACAATAACCGTGAGACCGATCCGGAACCGTGTACTTGGCATGCTGAAGCATACCCGTCCCATCGGTCATGCGGCGCAAATGGTCCAGCTTGATTTCCGGTAACCGTTGCTGGCGCAGCCCCAGTGCCTCCAGCCGGTGCTCGGGAACCTTCTTCCGCAAGCGCTGGCGTTTGGCATCTGCGAAGGTGTCCAGATAGCGACAGCCTACGTCGCTCCAGATCATCTTGCGGCCATAGTTATAGGCCCTCTGCCGGGTAGCGAGTAGTTCATCGGGATGATCCAGGAGGTCGATGACTTCCCGGGCCAGGGCGATGTGATCCCGGAATGGAATCAACCGGCCCCGGTCATCGGCAAGCAACTCCTGAGCATGCCAGTAAGGTGTGGATACCACAGCTTTGCCCATCCCCAGCGCATAGGCGAGTGTGCCGGAAATAATCTGCGCTTCATTCAAGTACGGGGTGACATAAATATCTGCCGCGCCGATAAACTCCAACAGATCTTCGTCGGCGACGAAACGGTCGTGAAAAATAACGTGATCGGCAACACCGAGCTCTTTGGCGCGCATATGCAGGCCTATTCGGTAGTCCTCGCCCTGTTCCGCCTTGTGGTGCGGATGGGTTGCACCGATCACCATATAGACGACCTGCGGGTGGGTTTTCACAATCTCCGGCAGAGCATCGATCACCACCTCGACGCCCTTGCTCGGAGAAAGCAGGCCGAAGGTCAAGATGACCTCTTTTCCGGATACACCCAGTTTTTCCTTGTAGGCATCAGAATCGACAAACGGCACGTCAGGGATACCATGGTGTATCAGGGCGATCTTCTCCTCCGGCACCTGGTAGATATCGCGCAGGAATTCGACTGAGCGTTCGCTCATTACTACCAGCCGGTCTGAGAACTCGGCAAGTTGCATCATGATTTGCCGTTCCTGAATGTTCGGATCTTTCAGGATCGTGTGCAGCGTCGTCACGACCGGCATCTTGAGATCACGCAACAGCTCGATGATGAAGCTGCCCCGCTTGCCTCCGAAAATGCCATATTCATGCTGGAGGCAAACCACATCCACCTGTTCAAGGTTGCATAAGTCCGCCGCCAGGCTGTATTCGTTCAGCTGGCTCTGGTTGATCTCGAAGCGCACCTGAGACGGGTAGGAATAGCCTTCTGGCCGGTCGTTCATCGCGACCGCCCAACAGGCTTTGTCCGGTACATTCAACGCGATGGATTCAAGCAGGTGCGTAGTGAACGTGGCAATACCACATTGCCTGGGGAGGTGGTTGCCGACAAGGACGATAGACTTGAGAGCCGCCCACTCTGGTCGTGAGTCAGTCGTGCAGGGATTCTCTATCGACTCACCGTTTTGGCTGATAGTGTTATGCGATGGGGTAGGTGTTTTAATGTTGATGCTCCAGTAGTCGAATGCCGCCAGACTGAGAAACGCGCTGCCACTTGTCAGTCGGCTCTATTATATATGAATTCAACGCAACTGGTTTCAATTCCCGGTTGTCGCTTGAGTAACAATTTGCCAGAGACACGACTGTTATTACTAAAATAACCGCCAAAAAAGAACCCCGCCGGGGCGGGGTTCTGCGTATCGGTTTATTCAACGAAGCCTTGCTTAGACAGTAACATTCGCCGCCTGGAGACCCTTAGGGCCTTTTTCTATCTCATAGGTAACCGACTGACCTTCGTTCAGGGTTTTGAAACCCGGGCTCTGGATGGCGTTGAAATGCACGAACACGTCATCGCCGCCATCGGCCTGAGAAATAAAACCAAAACCTTTGGCTTCGTTAAACCACTTTACAGTACCTGTAGCCATATCACTTTTCACCTTAATAAATTAAACAAATAGAGTGTTGCGTACAGGTAATGAAACGAGGAATTCATGGGGGTAACACGGAGGCAACGACCAAAATTGCCAATAACAGAATCTGTAGCTAATAGCACTGTAGGCGCGTTTCTTTAATTTAGCAAGAAGTATAATTTATATTTCAGTGAGGTAAACCAATATCCCCCGAGGGAATGACAGTCTGGTAACCGCTGGCATTTTTTAAAACATTTTGCGTCAAACCCAGTGTGGTGGAAAGTCACTGAGTCTGTGTGCAATGGCCCCTTCAGGCTGACAATCCTGTCAGCCTGGCCAAATTTAATGAACTATGCCACTGACCAGAGAATTTCTGGATTCCTTTCTGGTCTTCTTGGCTGCCTTCTTTTCTTTCGGCGTCATGGCCGGTTTCTTCTTTTCTTCCCTGTTACTTTTGCGTTCTTTCGTCATGATGTTTACTCCAGATAAATGATAGGTAATCTTCAGGTCAACTATTGCCATATCCGGACGCCTGAGCCCGGTCGATGATTTCCTGGCGTGGTTCTAGAACGTACTCAGCGCCGAGAAAAGGTTGTTAGTCCATGATGGGCCGGGGAAGTATCCGGCTATCTGCTGAGGGAAACCGCAAACGGGTCCTGTCTAATCCCTTCAAGGCAGAGCACACTTATCCTGTTGCTTGAGGTAAGGACGGTTACATTCCCAGCCGTTTCCGGAATAATCGAGATGAGCGTTCTCCGCCACCTCCACAGCGATGCAAGCCCCGTCGTCCCTCCTGTACCCGCGATCGCATTTCCATCCAAGCCCGGACGAAGCGACCACGAAATATCCGTTCGCTGGCACCTCGATGCCCACACAAGCTCCGTCGACTTCGCGATACCTACGATCGCACTCCCAGCCAGATCCGTACGTAGAGTCGCTCAAGTGCCCGTTCGCTGGCACTTCGACAGCCACGCAAACCCCGTCGACCGCGCGATACCCGCGATCGCACTCCCAGTCAGACCCGTACGAATAGTCGTTCAAGTGCCCGTTTGACGGCACCTTGATAGCAACGCAAATTTTCTTAACCTCTCGATGCCCGCGATCGCATTTCCATCCATCGCCGCGGGAGTTCAGATAGGCATTCGAAGGCACCTTGACGAACCGGCAGGTCTTATCAACCTCTAGATAACCTCGATTGCACCTCCAACCGGGTCCGTAGGACTTATTTGTCGGGTATGCATTGGCAGGCACCTTGACGGCTGCGCAGTCCCCGTCGGCATCTCGATAACCCGCATCACACTCCCATCCGTTCCCATAGCTCTTCGCGTGTGCATTCCCGGGTACCTCGCCCGAACTTCCCTGGGCGAACACAAGGCCGTTAACAGCCCCGAGAAGCCCTGCAAGAAGCTGGAAGAGAACAAGAATGGTCCGTGTTGGTCGCAGTTCAGACATGCGTCATTCCTTCCAGTTTAATTTCAAGGAACACGACTAACGCCAGGGAAAGTGCCGCTGATAGAACCATCAACAACCGTCTTGTGAATCTGAATGTTTTTTTAGTCATGGTGCCTCCCGATATATGGCCAAAGAATCGTATTAGCCGGAGAGGATCAGCCATCAAACATCGCTATTAATCCTAATCGGTTAGTGTCGTTGCTGCTGGGCAGCACTCACCGATCTGGATTTCTGCGGAAGCCAATAGAGGCGGGTAAGCTGTCGGATTGTACACCCGTTCGCTATATATAGCGAAACGTTTCGTTATTCATACGCGAAACCACCAACTCAGCCCGGGCCGAAAAACTCTACCTGATCCCGATAGAGGTGCTTCATTGTTTTGAGGCGTTGGTCGCGGCATACATGTCATCGTCGCGCAGCTGTCGGGCGTCTATACCTTTGCAGCCGGATGGGGGAGTCGAGCTTATCCCCGGGTTACATGCGACATCTTCCGTAAAATATTTTTGATAGCTTCCAAGAAAATACGTTCAGCATCGCTATCAGCTTGTGTCGCCGTTGTTACCCGCCCGAAAAACGGGCGACATCATCATTCGCAATTGCCCCTGCCCGAAAAGATCCAAACTGTGGACCGGCTGATTCATGTCTTAAATATTGGTAGCGGACTTTTTCAGATCCAGTTTGCCCCTGGTCCGTGAATTCGCCACCCGCACGGCGGGTTTCATGTGAGAACCGGGGGTCGTGAGGATACCCTGCCGAGCCTGGCCCGTGTTACATTAAACAATCCAGACCATCATTCAATGGCCCGATTGTATCAGGGTCACTCTCTCCGAGGTTTCGTCTTGACGCGTCTGCCGGACACTACTGCTGCCACACTGAGGCGCCTGCTTGCGCTGGCTCGTGATCTGCTGCAAGCGCCCGATCCGCGATCGGTCCTGGAACTGACAGGCCCGGCGATTCAAGAGCTCTTGTTAGCAGATGGTGCCTTGTTGCTCCTGGCCCTCGGTAAACAGGAGCACGTCACGGAATTTGACGGCAACGGCATCATGCAAATCGCGGGTAAAGACACTGCCCTGTATCGCCACGCCCGGCAAGCAATCGATAATGAAACACCCGTCCTGCTTCCTGATATAACCGTTGATCCGCAGTCACGTGACGGCGGCCTTTGCGCCGGTGAGACAGTAAGCCTGATCGCTTTTCCTTTTCCCCCAATCAAGCCGGTTGGCGCTCTGGCTGTCTTCTGGTATCACAGTGGGCATCCCCACCAACTCACCAAACCGATTTCTGTCATGCGCTACATCGGGGAACTCGCGGCCGCCGCACTTGGGAACGTCGGTTACAGGCAGATGATCGAGGGTCGCATTGCAGCCGGAACTGAAGAAATCACTACGTCAGCCTGGAAGCACGCAAAGGAACTCCATCGACGCGACCAGGTGGAGGCAGAACTCCACCACATCTCGGTCACCGACGTGATGACCGGAATGCTGAACAGACGCGGTTTTTTCCTGAATGCCGAACACAGCTTCAAGGTCGCGCGGCGGCAGGGGGTACCGAGCGCGATGATCTACGCCGACCTCGACGAGCTGAAGACCGTGAACGATGAACTGGGTCACGACACCGGCGATCGCCTCATTCAGGATGCCGGCCGGATTCTTCAGGCATCATTTCGCGACAGTGACGTCATTGCCCGACTCGGCGGAGATGAGTTTGCGGCCTTCACGCTCGACGCGGCGCAGCCGGAAGCGATCCTGGACCGGATACAGTCGAACATCGAAAGCTTTCGCCAGCGTTCATCGCTGCCCTACCGGATCTCGCTCTGCATCGGGATCGTACAGTGTAATCCCTCATCCGATCTGACCATGTCTGATTATCTTTCACTGGCGGATGGGCAAATGTACGCGCAGAAAAAGGCACGAAACAAAGCAAGCATCGATGACTGACACCAGGGGTGGGCATAGTTGCTGATCACCTCGACCTCCGCGGGCTGGCGCAGGGTCCGGGTTGCGAACACATGCCGTTGAATGCCTGCGGGATTATGTTGCCATAACACCGTACGACACACTTCGTTAGCAAACCGCATCTGCATCATCAATTAATACGATGAGCTATTTCCCGCGGAAAGGCCTATGGTAGGCATTGAATCATCGCCAGTCCCTTTGCCGCCAACCGGCGCCTTCAAAGAAGGATGGGGCTTCCGCAAGGAGCAGCGCACAACGCGCAGTCATAACAAGCGACAGGCGATGCGTCACAGGAGATTATCATGTCCACATTATCACTTTCCCAACCAACACCCGCCATCAAGTTCGAATATCTGAATTGGCTGGCTACCGATCCGCTGCCACGCGATCAGACCCAGAGCCAGCGCTTACATGAACCGGAGCATCTCATCATCACCACCATCGACCCGGCGTATCGGGACACACCGATCAACCATCCCAATCTGCGCTTGCCGTACCCTGCCACAGATGACGACGACCGTGGCGGCTAAAACGCTCACGTCGTAGCCTTTACAATGACACCTGCTGACGCTGGTTGACGAAAACTCGTCGACCAGCGCCGAGCAACTACGGTTGCTGCCATGCCACAAGCCGGCGACCTGAAGTGAGCTGAGCGTGTCCGAAAATCAGTGCAACAACTGGAAGGAACCCCGCCAGTTGCAGGTGTTTCCGTCGAATCTTCATTTTTGCTACTATGAGCGCCGATTTTCCCTTGGCAAACAAGCTTTGATCTCTGACGAATCCATTGAACCCTCCTGGAAAGACAGCATCCACCGGCAGCGTGAAGAACTGGCGCGGATGCTGCGGGAACCGCTCGCGCTGCTGGCCAGGAAATGCATACCGGTCTGGGATGATCGGGACCGGCTCAATGAGGTGCTTCTGGAAGGCTTCTCGAGCATACCGTATTGCACGTACCTGTATGTCGTCGACACACACGGTGTGCAGGTCAGCGACCACATCAGCCATGCCGGGCTCGTCCCGGAGCACTATCACCTCAATCGCGCCGAACGCCCCTATATGAAGGAAGCAATGCCGGCGTGGGGTTTCCTGTTGTCGGACGCCTACGTCAACCTGGAAGAGCATTGGCCCTCGCTAACAGCACTGCAAGTTGTCGTGTCGGACGCAGGCACGCTGGGGAATCTCGGTGCAGATTTCGACCTGCGCAGACTGCCGGTGACCTCAGCGCTTTACCAGGAACCAGGCACCTGGCGACAGGTGAAGGGCGACCCGGCAATCCGCAGCACACTGTTTCAGCAGACCCGGACCGAGAGCCCGATGGACCGCAATATCCAGAATGCGCTGTCTATCCTGGAGGAATTGCTTACGGAGCGCGGCATCTTCCAGTGCCAGATTCACTTCTCAAGCAGCCAGGCGACGATCTGGACAATCGATGACCCGCTGCGCTATCGCATCCTCGACCAGGAAGTGCTCCAGGATCCGGACATCTGCCTGGTATACCCGTCGCGACCGTATCCGCCAGATGCCGCAATACCGCGGACCGACATCGCCCGGATTCTGGATGGCATGCAGGCGCTGCGCATGGTCGATACGACCATCTATCTGCGCACAGCCACTATCAACATTTACAACGGCATGATCAGCCTGACCTTTTCCTGCGACGGATCGCACTATATGCGCTACAGCGAGTTCCTCGCCAAGGGCCCTTCCTTCTGGTCCGGAGTAGCAGAATGATCGCTCTCGGCATAGCGGAGAGCGTCTGCAAGGTTCTCGTGCCGGTATTGCTTGCAGAAATACACCATTTTTGATGTACATGTAATCCCGTATTGACCCATCGACGCCTTGGCTTCCTCATTCATCCTGTCTTCTTCGCTCTTCAGGATCTCCTCCGTTCTAACGTATGCTGTCGTTTTCACTATGGCTGTATTCTGCGTCAACGCGCACAATCATCCTCAGAAATCCTCTGCTGACAGGCTGTAAGCACAGGAGCCTTTGCCGCCACGCACATAAACCTCGTCCGCCACCTCCTGGATCCGTTTCCGCACGGTGTCGAATGCCTTGAGAAATCCTGCTTCGGCGCTACTCATCTCCGGACAGAGCCGTTTAAGAGCGTCGGCTTCCACAAAGAACGAAACCTCAATCGTGCTATCGTATCCCCAAAAACAGACACGGCGGCGAATTGCTGATTGAGGGCCCTGGCCGTTGTCCTCGCAAATCTCGGCAGGCCGTGTTCGAGATAGTAATTACGCAGGTAAACAATCACGGCCCAGTGTTCGTCGTTCAGGCTGATTCCTTCATTTTTTGCCAGTTCTGCGGATTTATTCCGAGTCCAGCGCTGATCGTTCAGTTCTGCAAGGCGAATACTGGGATATAGGCTGAATGTTTCGGAGTCCTGGGCGTTGTTTACAAATTGTGTCATGGAGTTTTCCTAAGTGGATCAAGCAAGCGGTGCAGTGTGCCTGTTGCTTGCCTAAAGCAAGCTATTGCACAACAGCGGAGGCAGATCGGAGTCCGCGAGAAAGGAGTATGACGGGCAATAGTGACCTTTCGGTCAATGTTGTGCGGCAGAGTGACTTGCATACTGACAGACGAGGTGCTTGGTACAATCTCCTCTCATTGTACCCGGAAAGCAAATTAACCAGGTTAATAAGGCAGGTTATACCGAGCGGCTAAGTATGGTGGAAAACACACACGATGAACCGGACAAGACTTAAAAATCATCCGCTGACAACGTGTAACCATAGGTGCCTTTGCTGCCGCCGACATAGACTTTATTCGCAACCTCATGGATCCGGTTGCGTGCCGCATCGAATGCATTAAGAAATCCCGTCTCGGCGCTATCCATCTCGGGACAGAGCCGTTTGAGCGCATCCGCTTCCACAAAGAACGAGACCTCGATCGCGCTATCATATCCCCAGAAGCAGACGCGGCTACTACTGGCATCGAAACTGCGGCTCGGGTTGGGAAAACTCAGCCTCATCGCCGGGCGCCTGAGGTCTGGACCGGATCGACGTTGTCGCCCGGAGTCATACTTTTCAGAAATTTGAACAGATCACTGTCCGTGGAAAGGACCAGGGTCGTGTTATCAGCGATGATCGACTTGTAGGACTGCATGGTCCGGGTGAACTCATAGAACGCCACCGCTTCGGGGCTCTGGTTGTAAGCACTGGCGTAGATTTCGGTGGCTTTCGCGTCCGCCAGGCCACGGATCTCCTCGACCTGCCGGTAAGCCTCAGACTGAATCTTGTCAAGGTCACGTACACGGTTGCCGCGTATTCTCGCGGCCTCCCCGTTACCTTCCGACAGGAAGCGTTCCGCGATCTGCCGGCGCTCGCTGATCATTCGATCATAGATCTTCGGGCGCACGCTTTTATTGTAATTGATGCGCTTGAAGCGGATATCAAGCAGTTCGATGCCAAAGACCCGAACCTTCTCGGCCGCCGCCGCAAAGATCTCCTGCTCGACCAGTTTGCGGCCCTTCTGGATTGGCACCAGTGACCCCATATCCAGCTTTAGTTCCGCGTCGCTCAGGAGGGCATCGCGCAGCGGCATGCGATCCCTGGTGGTGCGGATGATCTCGATTAGTTCATGCTTGGCGACCGCGTTACGGGTCTCGCTGCCGAGAATATCGTCCAGGCGCGACTGGGCACTGCGTTCATCGCGCAGGCGTAAAAAGTACTGGAGGGGATCCGTAATCCGCCAGCGAGCGAAGAGATCGACCGAGATATAAAGCTTGTCTTTGGTGGGCATATCCGACGGATTGCCGTCCCACTCAAGAACGCGTTTGTCGATCGGATTGACCTCCTGGATGAAGGGCAGCTTGACCTTCAGACCGGCGGTGGTCACGGGAGCGCCGACAGGCTTGCCGAACTGCGTGATAATTATTTGCTCGACTTCGCTCACGGTATAGATCGCGCTCATCAGCACATAGATCACAATGCCCAAAACCACCGAGGCTGCTATTTGCCTGATATTCATGGTTGATCTCCCTTCCGGGCGTCGAGATTCAGCAGTGGCAGTATGCTGCGCGTCTGTTCATCGACAATGATCTTGGCGCGTATGCCCGGCATGACTTCCTGCAGCGTCTCGATATAAATGCGGCGGCGAGTGACCTCCGGGGCCTTGCTGTATTCCGCCAGTAAGGCATTGAACCGGGCGACATCGCCTTGCGCTTCATTGATTCTCTTGAGTCGGTAGCCGTCGGCTTCGCGGATCCGCTGATCCTTTTCACCTTCCGCCAGCGGGATAACCTTATTGTAATCGCGCCGCGCTTCGTTGATCAGCTTCTCTTTCTCCTGCTGGGCCTGGTTGACCTCATTGAACGACTCCTGCACCGGTTGGGGCGGATTGATGTTCTTCAATTGCACCTGGTCGATGCTGATACCCATGGCGTATTTGGTAGACAGTGCCTGCATCTTGGTCAGTGCTTCCGTTTCAATTTCCTGGCGGCCGATGGTGATGACCTCATCCACGGTGCGATCGCCGACGACTTCCCGCATGACGGATTCGGAAACATAGCGGAGCGTTTCACTCGGTTCACGTACTTCGAAAAGAAATTTAACCGGATCCGAGATACGGTATTGAAGCACCCATTCCACCAATGCGGCGTTCAGGTCCCCTGTCACCATTTCCGTTTCACGCTTCCCGTCACGGGGACTTTGATGCGGATCACCGGCACCCGGGGTTGTGAACCCGAACTCCTGCTTCAATTGCCGTTTGACGGGCACGATGGTTGCCGTATCAATGCCCAATGGCAGCTTGAAATGAAGGCCCGGCGGAACGTCCTTGAGATATTTTCCGAAACGTTGCACGACAGCGACAGAGTCGCTAGGCACAGTGTAATAGGCCGTCCATGCTCCCAGACCAACCAGAAGCAGGATGACAAGAACGAGGACGCCACGCGGGCCGCCACCGGGCAGGATTTGCTTGAGCCGGTCCTGCCCCTGCCGAATTAGCACATCGAGATCGGGAGGATTGGGGTTGGCGCCGCTTCCCCAGGGGTTGCCCCGGCCACCATTACCGCTTTGAGATGGCATTGTGGTCCCTTCTACTATGTGCGCTTGAGGCCACGCTCTGGTTAACGGTCATTCCGTCGTCTTCACCTCGTTCTATAGCTTGGCGGTCGGCTTCTTCCCGGCGCGATTCTGTTGTCACTTCCAGTGTTGTCTTACTGGTATCCCTGCCCACTGGGACCGCTATTTCGGTTGCCTGCGCACGCTTGGACTTGTCGCCACGCCCGGCCATGCTCGGATCGTCTTGTGCTCGAGTAATTTTTTTATTCGGCATGTCAAACACCTGTGATTTAACTTGCTTACGTAGCCCACCAGTCATAATTATCTATCCAAACCCGATGTATTCGGAACATTCAGCAGCAATGATAGTGAACGCCGACTAATTATCCTGTGCGGCAGTTTTGGCTTATGTCTGACAATCGATGTTGATAGTGGTTGTGCTTTAGTAACCGACGGGAAAGAACTCTTCGTGCACACCGAATCTGCATTTTTCAATAGCTGGTGCCAAACGAAACGTCGGTGGCGCCTGCCGGTGTGCGCAGGTTGGCAAGGCGGCTACCTTGCGTAACCGGGCCGCCGGCAAAAAGACCATACAAGTACTTGCTTCCACCCTGCGCGGAGAATTGCCGATTGAGCGCCCTGGCCGTCGTCCTGGCAAATCTCGGCAGACCGTCTTCGATATAGGAATTGCGCAGATAAGCAATCACGGCCCAGTGTTCATCGTTCAGGCTGATGCCCTCGTTTTGGGCCAGATGTGCGGATTTTTCCTGATTCCAGTTCTGGGCATTCAGTTCTGCATGGCGAATACCGGCGTATAGACTGAATGTTTCGGAATCCTGAGCATTGCTTACAAATTGTGTCATGGGGTTATCCTTGGTGCATTACATGCGGGCTGGGTGCCTGTGCCTTGCTAACGGCAAGTCATTGCACAACAGCGCTTGGCAGATCGGGGTTCGCGAGAAAGGAGTATGACGGGCAATAGTGACCTTTCGGTCAATGTTGTGCGGCAGAGTGACTTTCGTACTGACAGACGAAGTGCTTAGTGCAGTCTCCTCTCATTGTACCGGGAAAGCAAATTAACCAGAGCAGGTTACCCCGAGCGGCCAAGCATGGTGAAAAGCAAACACAACTTTCAGTTGCAAAAACGCGCAGGTACTCACAGGAATAGTTGAATCGCAAGCGATCAGAGAATGCAATTTCGAATAAGCAGGACTTCTCCTGTGCAGATTGATTTCAGTCGGGGTAATCAGCGCTACGGGCTCGGTCATGATAGTTTCAAAGGACTGGAGACGTTGGTCGCGGCATATATGTCATCGTCGCGCAGCTGTCGGGCGTCTATACCCTTGGTAGCCGGATGGCGGAGTCGGACCGGCGCAACAGACCTAAACCGTGAAAGCTTGCACCGGAATAGCGGCGTTGTGATCGCCTGGAACAGGCAATCCCTGTTTTTCAATCATGAAACAAGTATTTCATTGGTTCAGCAAAACACTTTTTAAAGTCATAAGCCAATTGTGATACATGAACACCGTCGATAACCCGGTGATCGAAAGTCACACAAACAGGCATAATGGAGCGAACCTCGACTTTCCCGTCAACAACCCATGGTTTATCTTGTATCAAACCTACAGTCAGGAGCAAAGGAACCCTCGTATAAGGGCAAAGTGGTGCCCATGCCAAATCAATCCCCAGGCTTCCTACATTGGTAATCATGATTGAGCCAAAAGGATCCTTTGGAATACCTATCCAGGAAAGATCCATATTCAACCCGTAAATAAGCCAGGACGCGATATCCAGATAATATCGGGCCATCCACCATGGCATCTTTTTAACAGCGGCCAAACTACCGGCTAGTTCGCGATCTTTGTGGGATCTCACCAGCTCAACTTTTTCGGCCATCGCCTTGGCTATACCGGCGGTCGACAAATTCTCTGCGTGATGAATCGTGCAGCCAGACAAGGTCGCATTTTTTATCTTGTCGGCGCCTTCGCCTGGAATGTTGATCTGATAAAACAATGACACATGCTTTCGCAGATAGATTCGACCCCCTCTGATCATGGCGTTGCTTTCAGGGCGACGTTGCAAACAATAAGCGGCTGCTTTCCCCACTAAATGCGCAGGGCTGATTTTTACATCGTGCTTGTTTGCATACGCATCAAGATGGGCCAGGGTTTCAGTTATATCGATTTCAGCTAATCCATAGACTGATGGATCTTTGGCCGTTCTCCAGGTGCCCATGGCGACTTTACGGAAAGGCGGAACGTCATCCAAACGCTTTAAATTTACTTTGCCCAATTTTCATCCCAAGGATTGAATGTACATAACCCGACTGCTCAGCATATCAGACTGCACCACCGGTTTATTCATAGCGCAACGCCACGATCGGCCGCAACTGTGACGCCTTGCCTGTCGGGTGCAGCGCGAAGAACACGCCCACCAGTCCGAGTATAAGCAAAATAAACGCCCTTCGCCGCTAGGCGGCGAAGCGTCCCAGTGGCGTCGATACGCTAGCGGACAACCCGTACGGCTGCTAGTCTGAAGCATAAGACGGACTCGCAAGGATGCGATTATGTTGTCGCTGCTGACTGGCAGGGGAGCCAGTGCGAGCGTTGGTGCACGCGTGTATGTGCTCCATCGCCCGGAACGAACCCTTCTTTACCAGCTTGTCGAAGCATACTACCCAGCTTTCCTGTCCCAGCTGCCAGCCGAGGGTACGGCGTTACCGGGATATGTCGAGCGGGAATTCGAGGATTACCTCAAATGCGGCCGTCTGGAGCATGGCTTCCTGCGGGTGTGCTGCGACAGCTGTCACGCCGAACACCTGGTGGCGTTCAGTTGCAAACGCCGCGGCTTCTGTCCCAGCTGTGGGGCACGGCGCATGGCCGAAAGCGCCGCGTTACTGGTGGACAAGGTGTTGCCGGAACAGCCCATGCGACAATGGGTGCTCAGCTTCCCGTTTCCGCCGCGATCTGCATGCAACTACGCATTTGCTCCTAGCCCAGTTCCAGGTCGTCGATAACGGCCTTTAAGCCGGCCTTGGCACAGTCCTCGTCTACTTTTCCAGACGGTGCACCGCTGACACCGACCGCGCCATAGATCTGGCCGCCGGCCTGCACAGGTAAACCGCCCGGAAGCATGATCAGTCCATCAAGTTTTCCCAGCGGTGAATCGGCGCGCGCACCGAGTTCGGAGGTCGCCACATTGAAGGACAAGGCGGCATAGGCCTTCTCTTCGGCAATCCGCAGGGTGATATCCGCCGCTA
>Ga0316189_10002616_pt1 | contig 17613 bp, 11 predicted proteins | sample LowCovwburrow_MG_FD_204930 | JGI IMG/M metagenome (GOLD analysis project Ga0316189, IMG submission 204930) | Coastal sediment microbial communities from Maine, United States - Lowes Cove worm burrow | ecosystem: Environmental > Aquatic > Marine > Coastal > Sediment | place: USA: Maine...
AGCCCCTAATACAATCGAACTGGCGTTCGAAGAGCTATCCGCAGAGGAAATGAGAGCGCGAGCAATAGACTTTAATGAGCTAATGCAGAGAAGAAGAACCGTGCGCGACTTTACCTCAAGGGCGGTAGCGAGGGAGATAATCGATGCCTGTCTTACAGCAGCCGGCAGCGCCCCAAGCGGAGCGAATAGACAACCTTGGCACTTCGCCTTAATAAGCAGCCTTGCTATTAAGCGAGAGATTCGATCTGCAGCAGAAACCGAGGAAGAAGAGTTTTATAGCAAGCGTGCTCCGCAAGACTGGCTGGATGCTCTAGCACCGCTTGGAACCGACTCAGCAAAACCGTTTCTCGAGCACGCTCCTTTTCTAATCGTGGTTTTTGCGCAGAAATTTATCGTAGACTCCAAGGGACGCAAACAGAAGAATTACTACGTAACGGAGTCCGCCAGTATTGCGACCGGCCTGTTGATTGCAGCCCTACACAATGCGGGACTCGCAACCCTGACTCATACGCCCAGCCCGATGAAATTCTTGAATAAAATTTTAGACAGACCGAACACCGAGAAGCCCTTGATGGTGATCGTAACTGGCTACCCCGAAAAGGGAGCTAGAGTACCGGATATACAACGCAAGGCACTGAATGAGTTTGTGAGCGTCCACGAGGAATAGCCTGCTAGTGTCGATATAGCAGAAGCTGATCTACTAATTCGTATATTCCCGTTATATCCAGAACACTGTCATTGTCACGATCGTGCAGAATTGCACAGGAGGCGGCCTCCAAAGCACGCATGCAGTTGCTTCGGTAATCGCAGAAGAAGCCAACTCCCTGAGTCTCATGAATCAGGTACAGCTTGCTGTGAAAGCCTGTGGTCACTATATCGAAGTCGATGCTACTGTATAAATAACTACTCTCTCAAACAGCATCTTCCACCGAAGATTCAATACTCAGTAAACTGGCATGAATCCGATTGCTAATAATAGCTCACAAAAAAGGCCTGAGACGTTGAGTCGCAGGCCTTTTGCATCGATCAAAAGTCTATTGAGGTGGGTTGCCTCTAGGCGTGCCTGGCTTACGCCATTCACCATATAAGTATTCTTCAGAAAACTCAGCGCACTTGAATTCGAGTAGCTGCATATTGTCGGCTACGTGGCGGTATAGTGGAAAACTGATTGTCCACGGTGCAGTAAACGTATTGGGGTCAGTTATGGTGGCTTCGTATTGTACGTGATTCGCGCCTGTTGCCGTCCAACGCTCCTCAACTACCATTTCGTAGCTGTGGTGATTGCCGGAACGGTCGAACCATGTATCAGGCATCTGGCCTGAAACGCGAACTACCAGCGTATCGCCTTCCCAATGTGCATTGGAATGCCCCATCCATGCATCAACCTGCGATTCCAGTTCTGGCTGATCGACGTAGACGATGCGATTCGATTCAGCAAACTCATAGGCGATAAGAATGACGCCTTCTGACTGCACGATCTGAAAAGGGAAAGGCATGTAGTTCGCGCGAGGAACACCTGGCATATAGCACTTAGTCAGGGGGTCATTGTCTATTGCGTTAACTCTATTCTGATCACGAACGCGTCGCGCCTGTTCGTTGTAAGGGATCCTACCGCCTTCCACAATACCCAAGCCGGCTGGCGTTGCTGATAGCGCTCCCATCAAACCTGGATGAGGACCTTCCGATGCCGCATGAGGCTCAACATCATAGTGTGCCGATGTCATTGCCTGCCAAATGCCACTAAGATCTGGCTTGCCACTAGGTGTACGCGGAATCTCTCCGCTCTGCGCTGCTACCTGCGTGATAGAGAAAAAGCCCACTAGGGTTAAAAGTCCAAGCTTCACTATCTGTTTTTCAATTAGAGTTTTCATTTACTGCCCTTAAATTATTTTTGTCTTTTAGCTAATATTTAGGATTCAACAATCCAGTTCCTTATTTTGCGCCTTCTGCTTCCCGGCGCTCTTCCATGCGCTTGCCGCGCAGGATATTGAACATGCCGTAATTGCCTTCGTGGCAAGCATACTCGTATAACTGCCCTGCCACCTTTGTCATCGGTACGATAGCGGTAATCTTGTCCGTGAACGTAGCTGGGTCATCGATAGTGAATTCGTAGTCAACGGTAGCAAACGCGGTGCGTGTGAATTTTTCCGTCAATACTAAGTCCGTGGTATTTCCAGTGCTCGAAAACGTCTGTCGCAGCCCGTTAAAATTCTTCGTCTCTACGACGAGCGAGTCGCCTTCATACCATCCGCGAGAATCACCCGACCACAGCCGTATATCGTCGGTTAATTCTGGCTTGTCTCCAAGACGAACGATGCGTGCATCGTGAATCATCTCAGTCATGATGACTGCAGTATCCTCGTTCTGAAAAATTTGTACGTTGTTGTTGTACAGGCTAGGTGTAAACGGCGGGCCAGAGTTAAAACCAACTATGCAACGCTCTGACGTACCTCTATCCTCAGGTCCATCCTTAGCAATACCGCCTACGACGAAACGCACAGGCCTAGTGCTTGGAATATCGGGACCCAAGCCGCCAAATTGCCTCTGCGCTCCTTCTACGGCAGGAGGAATTCGACCGTTCAGTGGATACACAATATGCGAAGTTCGAACGGTATCGCCGATATTCGCCATTTCCATCCAGAAATCGTTGTAGCCGCCGGGATTATCCGTTGCTGCTGGTGCCTCGGGATTCACGACGAGACGTGCCGCTGCAGCATCGGCAGCAATTGCCTGTGCTTCTTGCCGCGCAATAGCTGCCTGAATCTGCTCCTGTGTGAGAAATTCCTGCTCGCCGAATTGCTCGGGACGCTGCATAGGCGTACTCGAACTAAAGTTCCAAACCCCTTGTAAGTCAGGATGGCCATATTCGGTTCGCGGCACTTCAAAGGCATCATCCTGAGCCATAGCCACGCTACAGATAGTGGCTGAAAATGCCAAAATTAGTGGTAATGAAGATTTCATTCGACCCCCCAAGGGTTAATCATGCTGAGCCCGTAAGTTAGAGGTTTAGTAGCTAAGAATCAATAGAAATGCGGCTAATCCACGGAGTTGCGAGATTACCCGACTGAGCCTCAGTGGCGCGGCTCCTAGAGAATCCAAGAGCCTCACAGGCCGAATCCTCAGGGTTGGAATCCGCACCCTAATAGCAGGACGCTATGAGAGCAATAACAGGGCGAATTCCGAGAGGCTTGTTACTTTCTAGTAAATCGCGCTAGCAGACTAGAGGTATCCCAGCGTCCACCGCCCATCTGCTGTATTTCTGAGTAGAAACTATCTACCAACTCGGCCATGGGCAGTTCTGCCCCATTGTTCTTGGCCTCATTGATAGCGATGCCGAGATCCTTGCGCATCCAATCTACTGCAAAGCCGAACTCGTATTGATCCGCGAGCATCGAGGCAAAGCGGTTGTCCATCTGCCAAGAACCCGCCGCTCCCTTGGAGATTGTTTCTATCAGCGCCTCGCCATCTAGCCCCGCCTTCTGTGCGAAGTTCAGACCTTCCGCTAGGCCCTGAACCACACCAGCGATGCACACCTGATTCACCATCTTCGCGAGCTGACCGCTGCCAGCAGGGCCGAGTAATTTACTGAATTTGGAATAGCTTTCAAACACAGGCTTGGCGGTTTCATAATCCGAAGCTTCGCCACCAACCATAACCGTCAATGCCCCATTCTCGGCACCAGCCTGACCACCAGACACCGGCGCGTCCAGAAAACCAACGCCCTTCTCGGCAGCTAGCGAATTCATCTCTCGAGCCAATGTGGCCGAGGCTGTGGTGTGATCGATTAATAGCGTGCCTACCTGCATAACCGACAACGCGCCAGAATCGCCGAGCAAGACCTGACGCACATCGTCATCATTACCCACGCAGCTCAACACAACATCACAGCCGCTCGCAGCCGCCGCTGGAGTCTCGGCCATGCTTCCCTTGTATTCCTCTACCCAACGCTGCGCTTTTTCGGCAGTACGGTTGTAGACGCAGACATCTATGCCAGCATTCTTAAGATGACCGGCCATGGGATAGCCCATGACTCCAAGTCCAATAAACGCAGCCTTCATTTGTAACTCCTTATCAATTATTTTTCTTCAATCGCTTATTTTCTGTAGACAGACTGCCCTCGGGCAAAGGTTTCGACAATCGCAATGTCTGCCAAGCCTAAGGGATCTGCTGTTAGTGGATTCTGCTCGAGAATGACCAAATCTGCGCGCTTGCCCACCGTTATGGAGCCCTTTTCATCTTCCTCAAAATACTGATAGGCCGCCCCCTGTGTTACGGCATAGAGCGCCTCCATTACTGAGGCGCGTTGATCAGGCCCTAGCACATAGCCGCTTCGGGTTAGACGATTCACCGTGATGGAAACAAGGCGCATGATATCCGGCGGCACGACCGGTGAGTCGTTATGGACGGTGTAGGGAATGCCGAGATCGACCGTCGCCTTCACGGGGCTTATGAAACTTGCCCGCTCCTCACCGAAACTAAGTCGATGCCAGTCGCCCCAGAAATACGGATGTACCGAATAGTAGGAAGGAACAATGCCAAGCTCTTTAAACTGAAGCAGCTGGTCCGGTCTCGCCAATTGCGCATGGATAGCCACCGATCGATGATCGGGAAGCGCAGTTCCGGATACGGCCTCGGCAATGCCGTCTATCATCAACTGAATAGCTGCATCTCCATTCGCATGGGCTAGAACAGGCACGCCTCTGGCTAGTAAATCTGGCATGCGCGCCTTATAAGCTTCGGGACTATAACTAGGATAGGCGACATAATCCGCACTCTGCCCAGGGGGCCCCTGAGTGTAGGGTTGTGACATCCATGCGGTTCTTCCCTGAGGTGAACCGTCAAGGGTAAATTTGACACCGCCAACACGAAAACCACCCGTGTAACTCTGATCATGGCTAACTGCCTGCAACTCCTCATCACTCAGCGGATTAGCCATAACAAACGCAACGATATCTACCGCATAGGGTTCAGCCTCGGCCTCTGCACGCATCAAGTCAGCATAGGCCGTGCTGATGTTCGCGTCCTGTATCGTCGTAATTCCATAGCCCGCATAGATGTCGATTGCTTCCCTTCTGAGGCGACTCAACTGCTCCGGCCCCATATTACCGGTGGACCCGGGGAACGCCCCCATCGCCGTCTCTTCCATTACGCCGTCGGGCTCATTGCTTCCCTCTCGACGCCGAATGATTCCACCCTCGGGGTTTTGCGTTGAGTTAGATATGCCTGCCTGCTCCAACGCCATCGAGTTGGCCGCTAACAAGTGTCCTGAGACATGCCTAACTACAATGGGATGATTCGTTGAAGCGCGATCTAGATCGTCGCGATTCGGGTGCCGCCCCTCCGCCAACAAGGAGTCGTCATAGCCAAACCCAAACACAAGGTCGCCAGCGGGGATTTGTTCCTGCTCTATGCGCAGACGAAGTGCGCGCACGATATCATCTACACTAGTGACGCCGCCGACCGGCGGTGAGGAGAGGTCTAGAAGAGCTGCGTAGCGCGATACGCCGGAGAAATGACCGTGCGCATCGATGAAACCGGGAAGCAAGGCTCGCTCCGCCAACTCCACGACTCGGGTATCATTACCCCTTAATTGGAAGACCTGGTCCCGCGAACCCGCGGCAACGATTTGATCGCCGCGCACGGCAACTGCAACCACTTCGGACGCATCCATCGTTATTATGTTCTCACCGACGAAGATGAGATCTGCCTGTTGCGCAATAGAATGCGCGCCAAGTGCAGACAGAAGTAAAACAGCACTGGCGACGATCATTGTTATTCGTTGTTTTTGTAACACAGCAGTTCCCCGTGGGTATTGGTTCGAATAGCTAGTCAATAGCCTGGCCAAGCAAATAGGTAGCAGCTGACAATCAGCTCAAAAATTGTAAGAAACAAATAGTGCAGCGTAATTGGACTCAGTGCAATAAGGGTGCGAAACCGATTTTAGAAAGAGCGCCTCATAACAAGCTTTAAGCTGATTGCCAGCTCTGCTGCAATACCATTAGCATCTCATCCACAGACCGAAACCTATCTGCCGCATCTTTCTGTAGGCAACGCATCGCTACTTTTTCGAGTAGTGGCGGCACATACTGTTTTGTGACCTCCGAGGGCGGTGGAGGTATATCACTGAGGACACTCTCTACAATATGGTGAATCTTTTCGCCATTGGCAGGACACTTGCCAGACAGAACTTCATACAGCACCGCACCAAAACTGTAAATATCTGTGCGTGTATCAATGTTCGGATCCTTATTGAGTTGTTCAGGCGACATATAGTGCACTGTGCCTTGCACCTTTCCCTGTCCGGTAATAGTGATGTCAGCCGTATGTGGTGAGTCAACATCTACCTCCTCAACCGCCGTGCCATCGGGATGCCAAACCTTCGCGAGCCCCCAGTCAAGTACCAACACCTCGCCAAAAGGGCCTGCCAATATGTTTTCCGGCTTGATATCGCGATGCGCTACCCCGTGGTTATGGGCATACTTCAGCGCATAAGCAACCTGGGTGAGTAACTTCATCAGCTGAGTAAGGTCATAACGCTCCCGATAGTCTAAAATTTCCCTCAGTGTGTAACCATGCACCAACTTCATAGTGAAGTAAGGATTGCCTTTCGAATCACGACTAAGTTCATAGGTTGGCACAGTATTGGGGTGCTGCAACATAGCCGTTACACGCGCCTCTCTAATCAATCGCTGCTGTTCAATCTCATCATTCGCAAATTCTGGTTTGAGTGTCTTATAGCAAATAAATCGTGAGAGATGCAGATCTTTGCATGACTTAATCAACGACTTGCCGCCTGTCGCTATCGTGCTAAAAAATGCATAGCGAGTTCGCTGATCAATTTTATCTGGCAACGTTTTATCCGTTTCCTCGAGGAAAACTGAGCTATAACTTTTCGGTGGTTCTGGAAATTCCAACATGATCTAGGAAACCGTTTCGTTCTGTGTACCAATGAGCTGGCCAATGTATCGCCAGCGGACTACTTGAAAATTAACAGATTATGTAGGCAAAACACAGCGACACATGTCTAGTTTCAGACTAATTGTAATGAGAATGTAGAAACCTCTGGTTTATACTGACCAGATAATTCCTCGCAATATGAACTAAGGGCCGAGAATCCACGATGCCGAATAAAGAAGAGCCGGTAGTAATCGAATCGAGTTTTCACGTTCGCTATGCCGAAACCGATGCGATGGGCGTGGTGCACCATGCTGGATATTTGGTCTACTTCGAGGAGGCGCGCAGTCACTATATGCGCGAACTCGGCAGCGACTATGCGACTATCGAGAACGACGGTTTTCGACTGCCGGTGAGCGAGGTAGGCCTGCGTTATGTAGGAAGCCTGCGCTACGGCGATAGGGTGAAGATTCGCGCATGGGTCGATGAGAACAAGAGCAGACGAATTCGCTTTGCCTATGAAGTCTTTAAGGAAGGTGACGATTCAGTTCTGGTTACTGGTTTTACTCAACATATTTGGACTGACCATTGCGGCAAAGTTACCCGCGCACCTCAGCAGTGGTTAAAAATAATGTCCACCTGAGCCAGAATGCAGGCCGTCAGATCCCTCTCCTTCAGAGTCCAAAACTAAGGGCTAGGTAGTTCTGCCGAGAACTTCACATTAGTACAGAAGAATCTCACAGGAAATGATGCATGGAAATCCCGCCATATCGCTGCTAGTTCGCAGCCGCAAGCGGGTCAAAATACAGCTATTTGGTTGATTTCTGCTCACAGCGGGGCAAACGCACTCCAGCAAATCTGATGAGAAAAAGCGCTAAATTGTCGCTAAAATCGACCAAAATGAGAGGTTTGGCGGATATATGGAGTAACTGAGAGAGTGCTGTTTCCTCTGTACTGAGAGTCGCTATACCGCTAATATCGGATTCTATCTGGGTAATCACCCCGAACAGGCACAGATTCGCCATGAAAGAAGTACTCGACAAAGTCAGACTTGTTGCAGTGAGAACACTCACGCGCCATGTCGTGGCTGCCTTGGAAAACTCAAGTTTACAGATTGAGGCCCAGGCGATGCAGTTCACGAACGCGAAGCTACCGCCTATCCGCGAGGAATCCCGAGCGATTGCCGAGCGCTTCATGACGAACCTAAATGCCTATTTCGATGCCCTTACCAGTTTCAAAGCCAAGGAGGAGGAAGCGGAGCCTGATTTTGACAAACTATCCTTGGTTGACCACGACTATCTGGAGGCGATCATTGCAATGGAGGGCATGGTAAATCATGTTCGCAATAGCGATAGACCAGAATATGTTCGTTTAACAACCCGGCTAAACTCTCTGTTCCCGAATACTACGATTGATGAGACAAACAATCCTCTCGATCCCGAGCAGATTGGCGACTGCTTTAACGAAGCGATTCGCCCCCTCGGGCTTAAAGCTCACTACCTACTCACGATTTATCGCGAATTCAATAAGGTCGCATTCCACAACATGGAAAGCTGTCTTGCTGAGGCAAACGAAGTCCTAATTGAAATGGGTATTATGCCTAATCTCGATGTGAGGGCGAGAAACAGAGAGTTAGCGAAGCAGAAACGCGAGGCCGAGCGAGCCGACGCCGAGCGATCCGTAGAGGCCTCTCACCCGAGAGCGCTCTCTGCTCGCAGTCAGGGCAAGACTGAAATAACCCGCAAGATTCAGGAGACTGTTGAGAACGCGAAGCCTGAACAAGATCACGCCGAAATGTTTTCCATGATGCAAACACTAGTCAGGGGCTTAGCTGATCAGCAGAGAAACCAGTCTACCCTGCCGGTTAGCATGCCAGTAACAACCAGCAATCAATCAACAGATTTACAAGCAGAAAACGAAAACCTTAAACAGCAACAGACGCAATTAATGTCTGTTCTCAATGAGCTGCAAAGCCGCTTGAACCTCGGCGACACATCGAGCGCGCCGCCAAGCAGCAGTGGGAGCGGTGACAGTAATGTCGGTGAATCCATATCGCGAACGCTCGAAGAAAGCAGCAACTCAGGTGATATCGGCGCTATCGACGTGCGCTCCTCCGATGTGATTAATCTTGTCACCCTGCTATACAAGGCAATATGGAATGATGATTCTTTGCCATTGGTGATGAAGGAGCTGATCGGCCGTACACAGATATCAATCATGAAGATCGCATTACACGACACTGAGTTCTTCGATGATGAACAACACCCTGGCAGAGTAATCCTCAACGAATTTGCCATGGCCGGCATCGCCTGGACCGAAAAAGAAATGCTCGAAAGCGACCCTGTATTCATCAAGGTCCGTGAACTGGTAGAGCGCCTATTGGCAGAAGAGAGTGCCGACAAGAAATTCGTGCAAGGCCTGATCAATGAACTGCGCGAGATTAGGAATGACTTCAGCCCGATAGACGCAGAACTCGAACAACGAATTCGCGAAACGGATGACCCCAGCGAGCGACTAGAAGATGTCCATGAATTTGTTAGACAAAAACTTAAAGAACGCGTATTGCGAGACGATCTCGACCCCTCTATTCAAAATCTCCTAGACACTCACTTTCATGACTTTTTGGTAAAACTGATAATAAAAGAAGGTCCAGGAGGGAGCTCATGGAAACCCGTCATGAGCACTATCGATGTCTTATTGTGGACCGTGAAGGCAGATAAACTTCCTGGAGATAGAAGTCGCTTTGAGAAAATTAACCCGCGCCTCTTAGACAATATCGAAAAGGCTCTGGAGATAAGCGGGGCATCTAAGTCGAAAATAAAGAAGATTTTGCGGCAGCTAAAGCAAGTGCAACAATACAGCTTTCATATGGCCCAGATGCAGGGAACAGACAGACTTCGAAGCGTCGGCGGTACGACAAACACTGCAGAACCACCTCGAGAACGCAATGAACCACCTGTTCTGCCGAGAGATGACCCGTATCTTCGTCGAATAGACAAGTTGCCTATCGGTACTTGGTTTGAATTTAAAGGTGCCGCCGGCGTGCCGGTCCGTTGCACACTCGCTTCCAAAATCGACAGCATCGACAAGCTATTCTTCGTAAACAGCAAGGGCGAAAAGGCAGTGGAACTCACCCGTATGCGCCTCGCTCAAGAGCTGAAAGCGGGTTCCGTCAAGATACTCACCGAAGGCTCCTTGGTCGGCAGAGCTATGGAGTCGGTCATCAGCAATCTTCGCGATACCGCGCAAAGCCAAGAATCTGACGCGGCGGCGAGCTAACTAACCATCTATGGCTTTAGTTCGAGCCCGCTGCTGAGCACGCACTCAATAGTCCAATTACAGACTACGGACAATCTCAGAGAATCTTTCATTTACTGGATAGCCCCCGGCTGTCCAGCCCAACCGCACGATAACCACATCGAGCGAGGGGACTACCATGAGGTATTGCTGTCGATTTCCTTGAGCTGAATAGGCATCAACCGGGATATCGGACCAACGCAACTCCTCGTTGCCCCGATTCAGCCACCACTGATAACCATAGGCTCGCTGATTCTCAGAGCCATTTGGTGTTGTTGCTCTATTCACCCAATCCTCAGTCATAATCCTCTGCCCGTTTATGGTTCCGCCATTCAACATCAATTGACCAATGCGCGCCCAGTCTCGTGCCGATGCGTACAGATAGGAGCTGCCCATAAACACACCGCTGGCATCAAGCTCAAAGATGGAATTCTGAAAAGCGAGTACTTTATGAATGCCCTCCATATAAGCATCGTAATTGCCTTGAATGCCGCCCGTCTTTTCGAAATAAATTCGCGCCAGTAAGTTCGCCGTTCCCGAGCTGTAGTTGAAGCGGCTTCCGGGAGCATGCAGCGCAGCCTTTCCCATGACAAATTCCGAGGACGAGGGTTCGGTAAATAGCATCGCAGTCGCATCGTCTCCCGGATTGTATTCCTCGGAGAAGGCGAGACCATCGGTCATGGTTAACATATCGCTGATTCGAATCTTTGAGCGCTCGTCATGCTGCCATAACTCAAAATCAGGAGAGGCATCTAAATCCAGGGTTCCACGGTATTCTAAATTTGCCAGCATGATCGCTGTCAGGCTCTTAGCCATAGACCAGCCAAGCAGTGGCGTATCGCTACCCGCCCCCTGACCATAGGCTTCGGCAATTACTCTGCCTCGGTGGGCGACCAAAAAGGCTCGGGTGTTGAGACCCGCTTCGTTGTCCGTGGCGAGCAGCTGCTCAAGCAGGCCTTCCATAGCCGCATCGGCAATGCCTACCGTATCTCCTGCAGGCCATTTTGCATCACTCCCAGGAACTCGTTCTGTATGCAACGCAGCACGTTGCCCAAAACCTGGAAAATCGATCGCGCAGCCAATGCCAGCAATATGGTTCGCTGTTTTCTCGCTCAAGCCAAACAGGGAAGTCGTTACGCTCTGCTGCGCTTCATTGTACTCCACAGTTAGCTCCTGCAAGATTCCCGAGTACTGCACGAGGTCATCGAAAGACTGTTGCTGGGAAAACCCGGAAACATAGCGCGAACTGCAGAGCAACTTCGAACCTATTCCTGTGGCCACTCCCGGCGCAGCAATTAAGTAAGAAGGAGGAAAACCTGCAAAAGAGACCGCAGCTAGCAAAAACGCGACAAAGGCAATCAGACTGAAGAGGATTTTTCTCATAATTTTGAATTCCCGCCATCTAGCCAAATTAATATTTTGATCTCCAGTATCAGAGAGCTCTCAATCTGCCACCGGTAAGAAATAACATCAACCCGACTGCACCCGCAGATGCTGCTATCCAGTAGGGCAAGCTGTACAGATTAGCGTTGGCTGCAAACGCTAAGCCTAGGACAGCGGGGCCAGCGGCAGTCCCCCAGGAAGACATTAGGTTTGCCACCGCAAAGATCCTAGCGTAGTCGCGAATACCAAACGCCTCAGCTATCAAGAGCGGCTGCAACATGAGTAGGTTTCCGACCGTAGCCCCGAACAAAGCGAGTCCGAGGCAGAGACTCAACACGTTAACGCCCAAGGCGAGCACGCTGAGAGAAACCGCCTGTAGAAACATCATGCCAATGGCGAACAGGCGAATCGACATCCTATCGACTAACCAACCACCAATCAGGCGACCAACGATGCTAGCAATAGGCAGTATCGCGACCGCTATTGCAGTCTGTGCCTCGCTTAATAATTCTCTCGCCAATCCATACTGATGAGCAATGCCTCCGACCTGCGCCATCATCAAAAATATATAGGCGATACTGATTCCCCAAAAGAAGCGCGTGCCCCGCGCCTGCTTAAACGAAATGCCCTCGGGCGCTAAGTCTTCAGGAGCAACAGCAATTTTACTTCCTGCGACACCCTGCTCTGTTCTGGCTGGCTTCGAAGCGATGTACGGTTCTACTCCATCCGGTCTTAACCCCATCGACTCGGGGCTCGCTCGCAGCCAGATCCAAGTGATAGGCACTACGCCCACTATATAAAGCAAGCCCATTAGTGGGGCGGCAATTTCGAAGCCCAATGACTTAACAAGTAATACGCACAGCGGTGTTAAAACAACGCCGCCTAGAGACAAGCCCGTTGACGCGATCGACAAAGCCATAGCTCTTTTTCTATGAAACCAACGAGTTACTAAGGTGGTAGCTGGAATCAACGAGGAGGCAGAAAAACCGATACCGAAAATCATGAAGGAGAGATACAGCTGCCAAATCTCTTGCACGAACGCCAACGAACTCAATGCAAAGCAAGAAATTACGGCCCCAGCACTAATACATATTCTAGGGTCATAGTCCTGCACCCATTTCGCCACCCACAAACCGGTGACGCCGCCGGAAAGGAAGAACAGCGAAACAGCGAATGAGGCTGTCTGCACATTGAAGTTAGGGTTGGCTGCCAGTGCATTCAGATAGATGGCATGATTATAGAAGCTCAGACCACTGGTAAAAGTGAGTTGAGCCAATATGGCGAAGACAATCTTCCATCCATAAAATAGTTTTTTTTTGCTATCTGCCATGGGCATACATACTTAACATCGTCGAATAAATTATCGATTGCTGCTGTTTAATAATAAGCATCAGCAATCAATTCCTAGGCTCGATGTACCGCACATGGAGCGATGACTTTGAATAAATCTAAGCTGCTTAGGACAGCCTTCTTTTCGAATCACTGATTGTAGAAAGTGAAGTAGCCAGTAAACATTTCTTCCCAGCTCTCTAAGCCAAAGATGACTTCTTTGCTAGGGTCAGGATTTGACGGGTTTGATATTGAGTTGTCGAAGGCCCCAATCACCCGCAGCACGCTACCCGCGGCTACGGGCTCAGCCTCATCAAGTAAGTAATCAGGCTGCCATCCATAGTTGTAGGCAGGAACACTAAATAGTTCTCGCACATTCCCCTGCGGGTTCTCCACAACAAACTTCATGCGCTTGCCGCGAAAATTCATTCTGGCGCGCACTCCGGTGACGACTATATCTTGCTCGACTTGCTGCTCTGCCTGAAGCTCGAAATCATTCTCATTCGGCGGCAATAAGAAGCGACTAGCGACCGCATGGGTTAGCCTTTCTTTCAGGTTTGGCTCATTGCTGAAATACAAACCGAATTGAGTTTCATCAACCGTAGACTGTCCGTTAGTTACATAGTGAAATTGCATCGACAGTTTATGGCCTTGCGGAACTAGCACGCCAGTTCCCGCATCGAACTCGATAGCGTTAGTCTTTCCAGGTAGATAGCTACCGACAAAGCGACGCGTCACAGACTCGCTTATCCGCTCGTCTCCCCAGAAATCTTCCTCTGGTGGTGTAACAAATGTCACCAAGTGGTGCAATACAGACTCATCGCCTGCAATGTACTGAATGGCGCGCAGCCATTTGTCCTCGGCGAAGGGTAGCTCGGCATCGTCATAGACATAATCCATTACCCCAATCGCTGGAATCTCATTCTTTGGGCCAGTCACAATGTAGTCCGGCTCGCCGAAGACCCATTCGGTCCGCTCTGTAGCAGCGAACAATTCCAGGGGATCCGCTTCGCTATCACCCCTAGGGGCACGGTTGTTTATCCAATGCACAAGTGTCTGTAGGTCGTCGGGATCAAGATAACGCGCCGATTCGGAGTGGCCAATATAGGGATCGACCTGAGTTGGCGGCATGCGCTTATTGAGGAGCACTTCCTTAATCATCGGTGACCAACCTAGGACCATGATGTAACTATCCAATGCAAAAGGCCCTACTCCACCCTGACGGTGGCAGTCGGCACAATTTTCAATAATGATAGGGGCGATTTCGCTGGCATAATCAGGTGGCGACTCGCTGTGCATTTCTTTCAGTGGGTAGTCGAGAGCGCAGCCCGCTCCGGATTGCCGGATCGTGTCGCTTACACCTTCACCAAGGATAGAGCCCAAGATTGACTCGAGCTCTTGCGAGGGCTGGCCCTGAAAGAAAAGCGAGAGCCGTTCAGGATTAAGCACCAGCACGTCCCCAGCACTTACAATATCCAGCGTTTGAGATATCAATTGGCCATCGTCCTCGAGTATCGGCAACTCAACACCCACTTTACTCAGCTCAGGCCTATCTGAATCTTGAGAATCGATCAGCAGGAATTCGAAGTCGTCACCGGCGTACTGATTCGCGATGCCTATATAGTTATCTAGCAACGTATCCATGGTGGCGCACTCAGCGGAGTAAGCCATGAGTACCAGCGCCTTACGATGCTGATAGCGGCTCAGCTGATGAAAAGCGCCGTCGTCGTCGAGCAAGGCAAAGTCGCCCACACGATCTAAAGCTGCACAAGCGAAAATCGAGAAGGCGCTAAGCAATAGCCCGCTTATAATGTGCAGCAAAAATTTCCAACACTTGCTGCATGGCTGAATCACATCATTGCGAGCCGACTTTTTATGCTTCAATTCCACTGCTTGAATTTCCTGGATTTAGATAAGGTTCTATAGACTATTCAACAGACTGCTCAGATGGGTTTCTAGGCAACTGCCACCTGCACGGTTTATTGTTACTAAAATTGATGCGCGAATCCTCTCATACTCGGGACGATGCTGACAATTCTTCAGCTTGTTACATTTTGTTTAAAACAGGCCCCCTAGCCCGTAGTTGCTAGGCGTATGCGAACTAGACTCTAACAACAATGCCGTTTATCCTAGCGTCCCTGTTTGAATGGATACAGTAAACTAGCATAAGCTACTGTCTTCACTCTGGCAGTATTGAAGAGTAAGACAGAAAAATAGTACTTACCGGACCCGATCTTTGAGGAGAGAACATCGATGCGACAGTATCAAAAAACCTTTGCGCTAATAGCCTTTACACTAACGGCGGTATTTAGCCTTCAGGTGCAAGCCCAATCTGCTGACAATGGCCGATTCCTGAGCCTTGCACCACCCACTGGCCTACCAATCATCCCCGTAATGGAAGGATGGATTGCCAATCCAGACGGCACAACTAGCTTTTCCTTTGGCTATATAAACCGAAACGACGTGCCGGTTGATATCCCCTTAGGCACGGCGAACTACATCGAGCCAGCAAAATACAGCGGCATGCAGCCCACTCATTTCCCGCCAGGACGCTCAACAGGCATGTTCACAGTAACAGTCCCTGCTAGTGAGCAGAACGACGACATCTGGTGGCACATCAAGACTGGCGACGAAGAGCCACTGAAGGTACCAGGTCGACGCGGTGCGTCCGCCTACGAGCTCGACTTTATACTCCCTCGTCCGCAAGGGGCCATGCAGCCTCACGCTGGATTCGGTGAAGACGGTCAAAAATCTGCTGGGCTTTTCGCACAGGTGGGTGAATACCAAGGCAACGTTCAAGCCGGTGAGCCGGTTGTTCTTACAGTAAATGTCGAAGATATTTCTGATCGAGACCCAACTGATCCACGCTTCCTAGAGCCGCTTCCCGTAGGCGTTGAGTTCACTAAGTATCAGGGCCCTGGCATGGTTGAGTTCGAGCATCACGAGAGCACTGCCATCCCCGAGAATCCCTATGACGAAGATGACCGCAGGTTTCGTTTCTTCCGTCAGATCACTCCTGGCCAAGTCCAAGTCGAAGGCGGCAAAGGTGTAGCGCATGTAATTGCTACTTTTTCTGAGCCTGGTGAATACATGATTCACACCAAGGTGGATAACTTCCGCGGCCCAGACAGCTCTAACGGCGACCAGTGCTGCTGGACGAATATTGTTCAAAAAGTAACTGTAAGCCCGTAAGCTATTGTTATTATTGATTTTCTGGTCGACCATGGTGGTCGACCAGAAAGCAATAAAAGACATTTCTTCGAGATCCCCTGCTGTTTAGACGCTAGCCGTTACATTCAGCGAAAAAACTCCCCAAAAGTGTTTCAATTTGTTGCAATGATTCCTCGAAAATGACCGTATTTAATGGACATTTGGGGTGTAGCCAATTAATATTTTGGCCAGACGTAAACACAAGAATACAATCAAAACTTTAATTTAGATCAATAACTCTCAATTTGAGGAGAAAGGCATGAAAACAGTACGCGTATTGACTGCTTCGGTAAGCGGCGTATTCCTAGCATTTGGCCTACAAGCTAATGCACAGGACGACCAAATTACCTACAACAGTCACGTTGCTCAGATTATCAACGAGAATTGCGTTGTATGTCACACGGAAGGCGGCATCGGTCCTATGCAACTCTCTAGCTACGATCAGGTCCGCCCTTGGGCGCCTTTGATCCAGCTGCGTGTTGCTAACCGCGAAATGCCTCCTTATGCATACGATCACGGTATCGGCGTCCAGGAACTTCAAGGCGACTGGCGTTTAGAGCAAGAAGAAATCGACACTATCGTCGCTTGGGTTAACCAAGGCTCACCAATGGGTGACGCTGACATCGCGGCTCCAGTTGCAAACGTTAAAGACCCTAGCGAGTGGAACTTCGCTGCCCAGTTCGGTCAGCCTGATCTAATCGTTCCTTCTGTAGCCATCGATATTCCTGCAAACGGAAACGACCTGTGGCACAAGCATTATGTTGACACTGGTATAACTCAAGATCGCTGCATCAAGGCGGTACAGGTTAAGCCACGCGGCGACGCTACTGCGGTTGTTCACCACGCTAACTCTTCTGTTGACGCACAAGACGAAAACGGCGAGTGGGAACAGTATGGTCAACTAACTGAATACGCTATGGGCAAGTGGGGCGAGCTAGTACCTGAGGGTGTTTGCCGTACGCTTCCTGCTAACTCACGGGTTTCTTGGGACATTCACATGTTCCCAGGCGGTGTTGGCGCAACTGCTCCAGGCACAATGATCAAAGACAATGTTGTTGAAATCGGCCTTTGGTTCCACGATGACGACTACATGACTGCATCAGCAAAAGCTCCTTACAAGCAGGATCTTAAACTGTATCAACTGCGTGAAGGCTATGAGAGTGGCGAGCTAATCGTGCCTCCTCACGGTTACACGATGACTCAGGGTTTTCATTCTTTCGATCACCCAGTTCGCATCGATAGCTTTCAGCCACACGGTCACCTGCGCATGAATGCAGCCTCTCTGGAAGTTTTCTATCCAGAAACTGGCCGCACTGAGCAAGTTAGCCAAATCTCTAACTGGAGTGCTACATGGCACCACAGCCACCTGTATGAGGTAGATGCAGCTCCTCTACTTCCAGCAGGCGCGGTATTGGTAATCAAGCAGTGGTACGACAACACAGCTAACAACCCTAATAACCCTGATCCTGATCAGTGGGTTGTAGGCGGAAGCCGTACTGG
>Ga0316189_10002617_pt1 | contig 17605 bp, 12 predicted proteins | sample LowCovwburrow_MG_FD_204930 | JGI IMG/M metagenome (GOLD analysis project Ga0316189, IMG submission 204930) | Coastal sediment microbial communities from Maine, United States - Lowes Cove worm burrow | ecosystem: Environmental > Aquatic > Marine > Coastal > Sediment | place: USA: Maine...
AACCGCGATAAGCGAAATAAGCGAGGATAAGAATAAATATGATTAATGGCCAGTCCATCTGTTGTCTCCGGGCAGGTTATCGCAATTGACTGTCTTTGCTGCCGCGACGATTAAAACTGGCGCTGCCAGCATTTTTATCATCAAGTTCCGACTGGCAGGTAATGCAAAGACGAACACCTGGCACAGCCTGCCGTCGCGCAAGCGGTATTTCATCATCGCAGGCTTCGCAATTTTCCAGACTCTCACCCTGCGGTAACTGACTGCGCGCGAGTTTTACCGCATCTTCCACGCTGGCATCGATTTGATCTTGCACGGCCCCGTCTCGGGCCCAACCACCGGCCATATCTTTCACTCCTTCTTTCTTCGATTGATGAGTTAGCCAAATTATATGGCAAAAACGGTTTCTGGTTTTAAAATTGTCCCAGGTCAATGATCAAGCGCTTAATCTTGTATCGACATGGTAGGGCGTTTATTCTTGCCGCATCCTAAGTTCCAGGTCATCCTTGGTGAAACTTTTAACTTTCTTTTTAGCGATTCTGTTACTGCCATCTGTCGCCCAGTCCGTGCAAAATCCGCGCATTGCGGCTGCTTCGAGCCTGCAATTTGTGCTGCCTGAAATTGCCGCTGCGTTCAAACAGGAGACTGGTCATAACCTGCGCATTACTTACGGTTCATCGGGCAATTTTCGTCGGCAGATAACACAGGGCGCGCCGTTCGATTTGTTCCTGTCCGCAGATGAAGCCTATGTGCACGCATTGTCCGAGCAGCGTTTAACAATAGATTCGGGCAGAGTGTATGCGCTGGGCAGGGTGGCTGTTATCGTGCCCAAAAATAGTGACATCGAGCTGACGCAGGATTTATCGGGTTTCGCGGCCGCAATCGACGGCGGTCAATTGCAACACTTCGCCATTGCCAACCCCGATCATGCGCCCTATGGCAAAGCTGCACGCGAGGCACTTCAGGCAATCGGGCTTTGGAAAGCAATCGAGCCTTTTCTGGTCAAAGGCGAAAACGCCTCGCAAGCCTTGCAATTTGCCGTTAGCGGTTCCAGCCAGGGGGGGATTGTCGCCTATGCTTTGGCTTTGACACCGAGCATCGCCAGCATCAGCGAAGTGATGCTGATTGACCAATCCAGGCATGCGCCGATCAGCCAGCGCATGGTCTTGTTAAAAGGCGCCGGTGAGGTTGCTCGACAATTTTATGATTTTATCGGTAGCCCGACTGCACGAGAGATTTTGAAAGCTTATGGATACGATATTCCGTTGACCAGCGAAGAGACTAGCTAGTTGGATACTGTCGCCCTGGCACTGTCATTAAAACTGGCATTCTGGACCTGTATTATTTTATGCCCGCTGGCCATTTTTTTTGGCCGTCTGCTGGCCTGGCAGCATTTCCCGGGCAAGGCATTGCTTGAGGCCGTGATAGCGCTGCCGCTGGTATTGCCACCGACGGTGCTGGGCTTTTATTTGCTCATTGGCATGGGCTCGAATTCGAGTCTCGGGCAGTTTTATCATTCAATCACCGGCAACCATCTGGTATTCACTTTTGATGGTTTGTTGCTAGCTTCGGTGATATTCAATTTACCGTTTGCGATCCAGCCCATGCAGCGGGCTTTCGAGGCCATTCCAAACAATATTCGCGAGGCGGCCTGGTGTTGCGGACTATCGAAATTAGAGTCTTTGTGGCGCATCGAATTACCGCTGGCCTGGCCCGGTGCGGTATCGGCTTTGGCGCTAACCTTCGCGCATACCCTGGGCGAGTTTGGTGTGGTACTAATGGTCGGCGGCAATATCGAAGGCGAAACCAAAACCATTGCCATTTCGATTTATGACCGGGTACAGGCCTTCGACAATAATACCGCGGGCATCATGTCGGCGGCCTTATTATTATTCTCTCTGGTGACTATCGGGCTGGTTTATCGACTCACTTACCGGCGCAGGCGTTATGGACGATAACGGCGTTAAACTCAATATTTGTCAGCAGCAACCGATTCCACTGGATGTCGAAATCGAATGCAGCGCTGGAGAATTACTGGCGTTAGTCGGGCCTTCTGGCAGCGGCAAATCGACCATATTGCGAACCATTGCGGGCTTGCATCAGCCCGATACCGGGTTCATTCATTGCGGGCAGGAAGTCTGGCTGGACAGGGCGCGAAATATTCAATTACCCACTCAATCCCGTCACATTGGATTCGTTTTTCAGGATTATGCACTATTCCCGCATTTGACAGCGCTACAAAATGTCACCATCGCACTCGGGCATGTTGATTCGAAAACACGCAAAGGCAGGGCCTTTGAACTGCTCGAACAGGTCAACTTAAAAGGCCTGGAAGATCGACTTCCTGACGGTCTGTCCGGCGGTCAGCGCCAACGTGTCGCACTAGCCCGGGCGCTGGCGCGTGAGCCAAAGATACTCTTACTCGATGAGCCTTTTTCGGCAGTCGATCAGGTTACGCGTAGAAAGCTTCAGCAGGAGCTGGTTATTCTCAGGCGAGACATTCAAATTCCAATATTGCTGGTCACGCATGACCTCGACGAAGCCGCCATGCTGGCTGATCGTCTGTATGTTTTGCACAAAGGACAGACGCTGCAAAATGGTAAACCGGGTGACGTCCTGCGCAACCCTGATAATGCGCTGGTGGCGCGTTTGATGGGGCATGATAATATTTTTTCAGCGGTTGTAGAGGCGCATGATATTACGCAGGGACTCACTCGAATCCATTGGCGAGGCCTGTCCTTAGAACTTGAATTAAACCAGACATTTGAAGTCGGAAAAAGCATCGACTGGGTGATTCATCCCGCGCATATAATTATGCACAGGCGTGATCGGCCGTCTCTCGGTGAACGAGAAAACCCGGTGCATGGCGTGGTCAAGGAGTTGCTCGAACTGGGTGAGACGGCAGTAGTCAGCCTCGAACTCGAAGGTGACGAAACGACCTATTTAAGGTTCACCGTCAGTCGGCATAGTGCCCGACGAAACGGCCTGGCGGTTGGCGTCGATGCCAGCGTGTCTTTACTGGCCGAAGGCATTCATCTAATGCCACAGTCGTAGAGATTTATCGCGCCCGTTTGGTATGATTAAAAAAAACAGGGACAGAATATTTTGAGGGCAGGTAAGTTTCACATGCAAATGAAAACAATTAATTATTCCCGAATCAATCGGTTGGCTCTGGCATTACTAACGATATCGACCAGTGCCTGTCAGTCTCTCGGCGTTGAGGCCTGGCAACGCGACATACTGGCGCAAACCGCGATGCAGTTTCAGGCCCGTAATCAGGAACTGACTAGTGATGATCATTTCTATTTCAGCAAGGAAGGTACCAGCGGCGGTCGTGGTTTTGCCGGTGGCGGTTGTGGCTGTAATTAGCTTATGCGCCTAAATCATCTATGACGATTAAGCGTATCAGCCAGTCATTGTCCTGCGCAACTTGCGCCTTGTTGGGCACAGGCAATAGCCTCGCAGAGCCATGGGACATCGACATCGGTTTGATGAACTACATCGAGCAAGATCGTAATACCGGGGTCGAACTTTTAATCGACGGTACGCGCAAGCTATCGGGCGGCGATAGTTTCACACTCGGTCTACAGCTCGACACTTTAACCGGCGCGACACCCAATGGTGCGACCCCGAGCAACGTCGCTCAGACTTTTACCCAATCCTCCGGCGCTGGTAGTTATCGAACCGCAGCGGGTGATTTGCCTGCTGACGATACCCATATGGATACGCGCCTGGCAGTCGAAAGTGGCTATGTTGATCAACACTCGTCGGATCTGCTGATTGCCTACGATGGGCATGTCTCGATGGAGTTTGATTACCTGTCATTTGGATTTGCCAATAGTTATCAAATCGACTTTGATCAGCACAATACCAGTCTATATCTGGGTTATAGCGGCGAATATAATCGCGTTCATCCCATAGGTAATATCCCGACGCCGTTGGCGTTGATGACGCCGGAAAATACCCTGCAAAACCGGGGTGAGGCCGCCAAAACCCGCACTGCTGGCGAAGTGAGCATTGGCATCACGCAGATAATCGACCGCAGTTCATTGTTTCAACTGCGTTTGACGCACTCAAACTTTTCCGGTTATTTGAATGACCCTTATAAAATACTCAGCGTTATCGAGGATGTGGATTCTGCGAGCCTGGGTGAGACGCTCGAATATCGCTTCGAGGACCGACCCGATTCGCGCGATTTGAACACCGTGTTTTTCGCCTATAAACGCGATCTGGTTGATGGCATTGTCGATGTGTCGTTACGCTATAGCAAAGACAACTGGGACATCAGTGCCTCGACAATAGATTTGCGCTACCGATATCGGCTCGCTGGGGGTGCTTATCTGCAACCGCATATTCGTTTTTATCGACAAAGTGAAGCCGAATTTTTTCGACACAGCCTACCCAATAGCGAAGGTTTGCCCGAATTTGCCAGTGCAGATACGCGGCTGGCCGCCTTCGATGCGATAACGCTGGGTGCCCGATATGGGGCGGCCATCGTTAATGGCAACCAGCATAGTTTTGTCGCCGAGTTTTATACTCAGGATGGTGAAAGCAATCCCGGTGATGCCATCGGACTGCAAAATCAACAAGATTTATTTCCGCGTTTGAAGACGCTGGTTTTTAAATATTTTTTTAGTACGCAGTGGTGATCCCAGGGCATGGAAGATAAGCTATGGAAGATAAGCATTGAATTTAAGTAATGGACGTAAGACATTAATCACCTGCTGCGGCGCGCATTTAATTCAGGATGGCCTGGTGGCGTTACAGTACGTGTTGTTACCTATCCTGGCCCAGGTGTTTGGCCTGAACTATGCGCAGGTTGGATTGTTACGAGCGGTTAGCAGTACGGTGATGTCGGTGCTGGAAATTCCCGCTGGTGTAATGGCTGAACGATTCGGCGAACCCGTGTTGCTGGTGTTTGGACTGGTTTGCGCCAGTGCAGGCTATCTCAGCGTCGCACTGGCAAATGATTTTGAATTGATTGTTTTCGGGTTTTTTATAGCTGGCGTCGGCGCAGCTTTCCAGCATTCGCTGGCATCGGCATTGATTACTGGTAATTTTGACAGCGCCAATCATCGTCGAGCCCTGGGTGTTTATAACTCTAGCGGCGATCTGGGCAAACTCGGCTTTACCGGCATTTTTAGTCTCGGTCTGGGTCTCGGGCTGGCCTGGAATGCGAGCGTGGTTTTTCTCTGTTTGTTAACCCTGATTTTTGCGGCATCTATTCCAGCACTAACCAAAACCGCCCAACGAACCAAAACTCACCATCAGGCTGAGGGTGGAAAACCAGGCTGGGGCATCAAAAAACCCAATGAGTTCATCTGGCTCAGTATTACTGTTTTTCTCGATAGCATGATGCAGGCAGTATTCCTCACATTTATTGCCTTCGTATTGCTCGACAAAGGTGTCGGCGAGGGTCTGGCTTCGATCGCGGTAGTGCTGGCTCTATCCGGTGGCATGGTCGGCAAGTTTTGCTGCGGCTTCCTCGCAGCCCGTTTTGGTGATCGGAAAACTTTTCTTTTATTACAGGTTTTGAGTGTTGCCGGATTGTTATTGTTAACCGTGTTGCCCGCGATGCTGACCCTGATTTTTTTGCCGCTATTGGGGCTAGCGGTTCAGGGTACCTCGACAGTGACTTATGGTTCGGTCTCTGAATTTATCGATAGCAACCGACAGTCGCGCGGCTATGCGTTGATTTATACACTGGCGAACGCATCGTCAGTAGTGGGGCCGTTTATTTTTGGTTTTATCGCCGACCAACAGGGGCTGGACCTTTCTCTGATTGTTCTTGCGTTGATTACCTCGGTCACGTTTTTTAGTAGTTTTGTGCTTAGGCGTTAAGCTGGGGTTCGTTCCTTTTATGCCCAGTGGGGTGCATCCGCAGCCTATAAATTCCCAGCCGTTTCTGAATATCCACAAATCTCCAAATATTGACGCACCACCGACTCTATCCCCTGTTCAATACACTCAACCATCAAAGCATGCCCGATAGACACTTCCAGAATACCTTTTACGGAAAGGAATTCCTGCAGATTATTTAAATCAAGGTCGTGGCCCGCGTTTAGTTCCAGGCTCAGTTTTTGGGCTTCCTCGGCGGCACTACGATATTTTGCCAGGACAGCTTCCTGCTGCGGTGTGCCATAGGCTGCGGCATAAGCTTCGGTATAAAGCTCAATTCTGCACGTGCCGGTTTGTGCGGCGAGTTTGACATCTTCAATTTCCGGGTCGAGAAAAATAGCAGGCCTGATGCCAGCTGCGGACAGGCGTGTGCAAATATCGGTGACGGTTTTTTTATGTATGCTGAGATCCCAGCCGTGATCGGAAGTTAACTGGTCAGGGGCATCGGGTACCAGGGTGCATTGCGTGGGTCGGACTTTTTCGACCAGGCTTAAGAATTGTTCCGACGGATAACCTTCGACATTAAATTCTACCTCATTGTTGCCTGCTAGTAGCTGCCCGAGGTCGATGGTGTCCTGTATGGTGATATGGCGTTCATCCTGACGCGGATGCACGGTAATGCCATGCACGCCGAGATCGATAAATCTTTTTGCAAATTCGACGACGTTGGGATAATTCCTGCCACGGGAATTTCTGAGTAACGCAATCTTGTTCAGGTTAACGCTTAGTTGTGTCATTTCTATCCAGGCCAATCAAAATTAATTTCCAGAGCCTAATATGCCGTAAGGCCGGAAAAGTTTAAAGCGATAATGAGGTTTTTGCTTTAAGACGGCACCGGCTGAACTCGTCGATAGCGAACCTGCCAGCCCAGCAAAAGAATGATACAGGCAGCAAAGCCAACCACTGGCAGGGTGTAATAGTTCAGCTTTTCCCAGCCTAGCGTATGGTGCAGATAACCGGATGAAAATGCGGTGACTGCCGTGGCAGAAAAAACCATGAATTCGTTGATGCCCTGAACTGCGGCCTTTTCGGCCGGTAAATAGACTTCAGTCAAAAGCGTCGTGCCGCCGACATAGAGAAAATTCCAGCCCAGTCCGAGCAGAACCAGACCTATGACGAAATGGCTATAAAGCTGGCCCGATAGCGCAACAAGCGCGCAGCCTGCTAACAGTATTGCGCCGATGAACATGATTTTGAGTACGCCAAAACGGTGGATTAAATTGCCGGTAAAAAACGATGGTGCGAACATGCCAACAATGTGCCACTGAATGACAATGGCGGTGGCGCTAAAGGACATGTCGCGGTGTTGCATTGCCAGCGGTGTGGCGGTCATGAGTAGATTCATGCTGCCGTAGGCGATCATGGCGCACAATGCCGCGACCAGGAAAGCCGGTTGTTTGAGTATCACGCTGAGCGGTCTTTTCTGCCCGCTGGTTTCTTCGCTGGATGGCATGGGGATGCGGATAAAAAACTGAATCACGATGACACCAAAACAAAACAGGGCGATAAAACCATAAGAAGCCGAGAACACCGCAGCCTCGATCATGTCACGGCTAAAACTGGCGATATTGGGGCCGATAAAAGCTGCCACCAGGCCGCCCAGCAGCACCCAGGAAATCGCCCGGCTTTTATAGGATTCATCGACTATTTCGGCAGCAGCAAATCGATAAAATTGTCCAAAGCCACTGGCGACCCCGAATAAGGCCGAACCGATACAAAACATGACAAAGTTGTCGAGATAAATGGCGATTGCCGAGGTGCTGCCGCCAATCATGCCCGCAGCGCCACCGAGGCCAAACCCGACACGACGGCCAAAGCGCTTCATCAAATGCGATGCCGGCATCATAGTCAGCATGATGCAGAAATAAGACAAACCTAGCGGCAGTGTTGACAGTGTCGGATCGGGTGCCAGGGCAACACCGACCAGTGCCGAGGTCGCCATGGCGAGAGAGGTGCAGGACAGCATGAGTCCCTGGCAACTGGCGAGTAAAACGATATTCTTTTTAACCATCGCGCCTTTTAGCACTAATTCGTTATGCCACGCAATAGGCCATTTGTGACATAGGCTAGCATTTGTCCATTAGACACTGCGCTCGGTTGTATCACAGGGATTGTGAGTTATACTTTTATCGACTCTCGTCTCTTCAGACACTCGGTTTTTGATCCGCTGAGCCGAGCGTCATCACGCTAAATAACCGCTGATATTTTCGGAATCGAATAATGCTTAATCGATGGCAATGCAACTATGCAGGCAGGTTGCTACTGGCTTTCATGCTGGTAGTTGCGAGTATTAGTCTTGCCCGGGCGCAAACCACCGAATCGCTAATTTTAAGTGATGAAGAACAGGCATGGCTAGACGCGCATCCCGTGGTTCGTGTTGTTATGGATCCACATTGGGCACCGGTAGAATTTCAGGATGAAAAGGGTGAGTTTCAGGGTATTTCCATGGAGTACCTCAGGCAACTGGAGAAAATTCTCGGCATTCGTTTGCAGGTAGCTAAAGGTTTATCCTGGTCTGAAGGGGTAGCGGCGATTCGCAACAAGCAGTTGGATATGTTTTTTTCGGTCGCCAAAACACCGGAACGAGAAGAATTTGTGTCTTTTACCCAACCTTATGTTTCGATGCCGATTAATATATTTGCACGTAACGACGTGTCTTATATCGGTAACCTGAATAATCTCGCCGGTAAACGCGTTGGCGTAGTAAAGGGTTATGCTATAAGTGAATGGCTGGCGCGTGACTACCCCGATTTAAAACTACAGGCGGTACCTTCAATTGTCGATGCGCTGAAACAGGTTTCGGCCGGAGAACTCGACGCCTTCGTTGGTAATGTTGTCACCGCCAGTTATTACATCGGTAAGTTACGCCAGACCGATGTGCATATCGCTGGCGAGACACCTTATTCGAATGATCAACGCATGGCAGTGCGCAATGACTGGCCTGTTTTCATCGGTATTCTGGAAAAAGCCCTCGATACCATTGAGCAGTCCGATCGAGAAGCATTTTTTAATCGCTGGATGTCGATTCGTTATCAATACCAAACCGACTATTCCCTGGTGTGGAAAGTCGCGATTGTATTCATCATTGTGTTATTGCTAATTCTAGGCTGGATCTATGTCATTCGGCGTCAGAAAGAAGCATTGAGCCTGAGCGAAGCAAAGCTCCGGGAAGCACAGAAAATAGCCGCCATGGGCCGATGGGAAATGGATATTCTTACGCGGAAATCGACCTGGTCGAGCACGACCCTTGAAATTTTCGAAGTCGATGAGCAAAATGCAGCGCCCTCGCGTGGCCTTTTTCTGTCGATTGTTCATCCGGATGATCGGCTATTGGTCGAGAAGGCTTTCCTGAAATCGGTTGAGGAAGGCGCGCCTTTTGAACTTGAATATCGTTTATTAATGACCGATGGACGCATAAAGTGGGTGCGGGAGAGTGGCCAGGTAGATCTTGGTCCGCAGGGTAATCCCTTACGGCAGGTCGGCATTATACGGGATGTTAGTAAAGAGAAATTGATTGAACAGGCATTACGCGAAGCAAAAGAGGCTGCCGAATCGGCCAATCAATCAAAAAGTTTGTTCCTCGCCAATATGTCGCACGAGTTGAGAACACCATTGAATGCGATTCTTGGTTTTTCTGAAATGCTTGCGCAGGAGGGTAAAGCCAGCGAGGCGCAACTGGAGAAGCTGGAGATTATTAATCGAAGCGGTTCTTACCTGTTGGGCATGATCAATGATGTACTCGACCTTTCCAAGATAGAAGCCGGTCGAGTGGAGCTAGAGGAAGAAGTGATAGATTTGCCGCGCATGTTAAGAAATATTGGCCGCATGTTCGAAGTGCGCACACTCGCTGCCGGATTGCGCTTTGAGCTGGAACTCGACCCTGAGCTGGCGCCTGTGGTCAAATCTGATATAGGCAAGATCCGTCAAATTCTGATCAATCTGCTTGGCAATGCGGTTAAGTTTACCCAACAGGGTGGGATCATTCTGCGCGCACGAACTGTGCCTGTATCCGGGCAAAGCGGCAAGGTACGTCTTTGCCTGGCAGTCGAAGACAGTGGGCCGGGTATCGAGCCGGAATTACTGGAAGATGTTTTTATTCCTTTCACTCAGGCTTCACGTCTATCAACATTGGTCAAAGGCACTGGCCTGGGTTTGGCTATCAGCAAATCTTTCGTCGAACTCATGGGCGGTAAAATTAAGGTTGATAGTAAACTCGGTAAAGGCTCGACATTTTCGGTGGAATTGCCGGTGGCATTGGCAAAAGAATCTGCTGTCGTGGTGAATCAGGGTATGAGCAAACCTGCCGTAATCGGCCAGCTCGCCGATCAACCGATAAGACGTATCCTTATCGCCGAAGACAATGTCGAAAACCGCTTATTGCTGAGTAGCCTGCTGGCGCAAACGGGTTTCGATACCTGTACCGCCGATAATGGCGAAGAAGCTGTCAAGTTATTCAAGCAGTGGCATCCAGATTTTATCTGGATGGATATGCGCATGCCGGTCATGGATGGCTACGAGGCGACAAAAATAATTCGACAGTTACCCGGTGGCGACACAGTTAAAATTGTCGCCTTGACCGCCAGCGTCTTTGATGACCAACGCGAGACTATTCTCGCTGCCGGGTGTGACGATGTCCTGCATAAACCCTTTCAGGCGCAGGAAATTTTCGATACCATGGCCCTGCAGCTGGGCGTACGTTATCTTTACGAAAAAGTAATCGAAGAAGTCAGTGATGAACCTGTTTGGTTAAGAGTCGAGGATATCGCTGTCCTACCCGAAGCACTGCGCGAAACTTTACGAACGGCGGCGGCCTCCCTGAGTAGTGACGAATTTGCAACTGCACTGTCGAAAATAGATCAACAACATTCAGCACTTGCCCGAGGGCTTGCGTCTCTGGCACGAAAGTTTCGCTTCGATATTATTCTGAAACTTTTAGACGAAACGGAGACAGGTGAAAAAATTATCGGATAATTACCCTGGAACCACTTTTTCTGGTGGGCAGCTTTACGGTCTAACCCCGTTTTTATTATTGTGTCTGTTATGGTCTATTGCTTTGCCCGTGGTAGCAGCCGATTACACCGGTAAACGAATCATGTATGTCGACTCCTATCATCAGGAATATCCCTGGAGTATCGGTGTTAATGAAGGCATCGCCTCGGTTTTAAAAGATAGCGGGGTCACACTCAAAATTCACCGAATGGATACCAAGCGCAATCGCTCTCCCGAATTTATCCGGCAAGCCGCCGAACGCGCGCATCAGGCGATCGAAGAATTCAAACCGGATTTGATCATAGTCTCCGATGACAATGCGTTTAAGCATGTCGCTCAGGCATTTTATAAAGATGCCGACCTGCCAGTGGTTTTTTGTGGTCTCAATGGTGATGCGGCCAGTTACGGATTACCCTACAGTAATACTACCGGTATGTTCGAAATCGGTCTGATTGAGTCACTGATGAAGCAATTACGCCCTTATGCCCGAGGCGATCGCATTGGATTTCTGGCACTTGATAGCATCTCTTCGATGAAAATCGAAGAAGAGTTTAGCAAGAACGGTAGTATCAACCTGGAAAAGACATATCTGATTGAAAATTTCGAAGACTGGAAGGCGAAGTTTCTGGCTTTACAGAAAGAAGTCGACGTGATTGTTTTTGCGCAGAAAAATGGTATAGAGGGATGGAATAATCGTGAAGCACGTAAATTTGTGCTCGAACATAGTCAGCTGCCAAGTGGTGCACTCGATCCCGATATTATGGACATCGCAGTTTTGGGGTTCCTGCGTTCGTCACCGGAACAGGGTCGCTGGGCCGCCAGTGCGGCGCTGAAGATACTCGATGGTGCAGCACCATCGTCCCTTCCGTCGGTGCGTAATCAACAGGCCCGGGTTGTGATCAACCATGCCCTGAGCGAGAAACTGGGCATCGTCTTTCCGGCAGCGTTGTTTAAACGCGCTGAAATTGTCTGGCCTTATTCGGGTCGTAAAATACTGTCTATTAGCTCCTATCATTATGACGTTGCCTGGGCGAAAGAAATTCAGCAGACCATTCAGGAAAAACTCGCCGGTTCCGGCGTCGAACTACGTACTTTTATCATGGGTGCCAAGCGTGACGGCTCGGAGTTGAATTTGCGTAATAAGGCATTGCAGGTCAAGCAGCTAATAGAAGATTTTCAGCCGGACGTGGTCATTACCGTCGATGACGCCGCAGCCAAATATGTGATATCTGAGCACTATCGGGAATCTAAACTGCCTTTTGTTTTCAGCGGTGTCAACTGGGATGCCTCAGCCTATGGTCTGCCCACCGATAACGTGACTGGCATGATCGAGGTGGAATCGGTGGTTGCGCTTTATAAACAACTTAAGCGTTATGCCCGCGGATCGAAAATTGGCATGTTATCGGAGAACAGTTTTACCCAGCAAAAAAACATCGACTTTCATGGCAGGTTGTTTGGAATAAAATATGACCGGGTTGAACTGGTAGAAAACTTCGACGACTGGAAAAAGGCTTTTCTAGCCTTACAGAACGACGTTGATATGCTGGTGATAGGTTCACCCCATGCGATAAGCGGTTGGAATCTGGATGAAGCGATTCGGTTTGTGCACGAGCACACAAAAATCCCGACTGGAAGTCTGACTTATCACACGGTGAATCTTACGGTTATAGGTTATGTTCGCCTGCCCGAAGAACAGGGGGAGTGGGTGTCACAGAGCGCCTTGAAAATTCTGGATGGTGTCTCACCTGGTGACATTCCACTGGCACAAAATCAAAAGGCCCGACTGGTGCTCAACCGGCGTTTGCTGGAAAAACTGGGCATAGTAGTGGATCGTTCGTTATATCGCATGGCGGATATAATCGAGTGAAGTTCGGACGCCAGATTAATCTCTCTATCCTGATTCTTTTGGGAGGCCTGGCGCTGGTTCTGGTGACGGCTGGTTACTTTGCTATCAGCCGGATTATTGTTCAGGATAACCAATCTGTATTTGATCGCGAGCTGCACAATATCGATAGCAACATTCGGCAAAGCTATAACGAACTGCAAGATGCAGGGCTGCTTGGACTGGACGATTATGTCGGCGCTGAAAAGAATCGTTTGTTGCAAATGCTTGATGGGTATAGCTTTAGCGAGACAGGACATTTGCATATTTTTGAGTCCAACGGCCGAGTTGTGAAGGGTGACGCAGATGGGACGGACGTTTCGTATGAGGTAGCGCTTTTTCAACAAATGCAGAATACCCCGTCGAAGCGGCTGACTTATGAAGAAAACGGATTAGAATTTTTCGCCGTTGGTAAGGCTTCGTCGCATTGGGATTGGCTGCTGGTAGTGACAATATCCAAACAAGAATTATTCGCAGCGCGTGACTTCTATCTTAAGCTGGCACTGGGTTTAAGCTTCCTGGCTTTTATCCTCGCTGCGATTTTTTCTGCGTTTGTTTCCCGCAAGCTTCAGCGGCGTATCGATCAGACCCTCGATTGCCTGCAAGCGGTTGAACGTGGTGATCTCACAAGCCGCATTGCAAATTCATCGGGTGATGAAATTGGCACGATTCAGGCGGGCATCAATTCGATGATCGAAACAGTGTCGACCAAGACCAGCGAGTTAGAGGCGAGCAACCAGAGTTTGCACAAAGAAATTGCTCAAAGAAGAAATGCGGAACAGGCCTTACAGATGGCAAAAAATGCCACCGAGGCGGTCAATCGCGAGCTCAGGATGAGTGAAAATCGGCTGCAGCTTGTCATTGATACCGTGCCAGTTGTGCTGGTTTTGAAAGATCGTCAAGGACGGCATCTGCTGGTGAATTATGGGTTCGAGCAGGCTACCGGTGTTAGTCGCGAAGACGCGCTGGGGAAAACCGTTGCTGATTTATTCCCGACTAAAATTGGCAGAGAAATCTTCGACTTTGATGAAGAACTCATGGCCTCGGGTCGAGACGATCAACGACATGAAGAAATGTCGCTACCGGATGGCAGCATACGAACATTTTATTCGCGAAAAGTCCCTTTCCGTGATGAACAGGGTAAGGTCATCGGCCTGGTCATGGCATCGCTTGATGTGACTGAGCAAAAGCTGGCAGAACAGGAATTGTTAATTGCCAAAGACGCTGCCGAATCTGCGAATCAATCGAAAAGTGTTTTCCTCGGTAATATGTCACATGAGCTGCGTACGCCGTTGAACGCTATACTGGGTTTTTCCGAAATGCTGGCGCAGGATGTTAATGCAAGTCCTCAGCAACAGGAAAAATTCAATATCATCAACCGCAGCGGATTCTACCTTCTGGGTTTGATTAACGATGTACTGGATTTGTCCAGAATCGAGGCCGGTCGTGTGGAGCTAGAAGCCGAGAAAATTGATTTGCCCGACATGCTCAAGACTGTTGCACGCATGTTCGAAGTGCGGGCCTTGTCTACCGGCCTTAAGTTTAATTTAGAACTCGACCCGGATATCGCGCAAACCGTTAAAACCGACGTTGGCAAGCTACGCCAGATTATCGTTAACCTGCTGGACAACGCCGTGAAGTTTACCAGTGAAGGTAGTTTTACGCTGCGAGCACGAACCTTACCCATTTATGACGACCCCGACGTTGTGACACTCAGAGTGATGGTAGAGGATACCGGTATTGGTATCGAAGAAGCGCAGCAACAACGCATCTTTCAGCCATTTTTGCAGGCATCGCGTGCATCGGCTATCGCCAAAGGCACAGGGCTTGGGCTGACCATCAGTAAATCTTTCGTCGAACTCATGGGCGGCAATATTAGTGTTCAAAGCACGCCTGGGAAAGGTTCGAAATTTACCTTCGAGGTTCCGGTCGCTTTATCCAAAGGGCGGATAGAAACCTATGACGGCGTTACTGCTATTCCCGCCGTTGTCGGCCAGGAAGCAGGCCAGCCGGTCTGGCGGGTGCTGGTGGTAGAAGATTATTTCGACAGCCGTTTGTTGCTTAACAGTCTGTTGGCGCAAACCGGCTTTGAGACCCGTGAAGCGGAAAATGGTGAAGAAGCCATCAAACAGTTCGAGCAATGGCAGCCCCATTTCATCTGGATGGATATGCGCATGCCGGTGATGGATGGATACGAAGCCACCAGAATAATTCGTCAGTTACCCGGCGGCGATAAAGTCAAGATTGTTGCCCTCACTGCGAGTGCCTTTAAAGATCAACGCGCCAACATTCTGGGCGCAGGCTGCGATGATGTCATGCACAAACCTTTTCAGGCGCGCGAAGTTTTCGATGCCATGGCCAGGCAGCTCGGTGTGCGCTACATTTATGATGAAGCCATTGAAACCTGGACCGATGATAGCGCCCTGCAAAATACCGAGGCTGTGCAGGCAATACCTGAAGGTCTGCGTGCGGAATTACAGGCTGCTGCCGAGTCTCTAAGCAGTGCTGAATTTGAAACGGCGTTAGCAAAGATAGAAATGCAGGACTCAACACTGGTGAGAAAACTGGCCGCATTAGCGCGCGAGTTTCGATTCGACCTCATTCTAAAGCTTCTCGACGCCGGGGAAGCAGGCGAGACAGAACAGACATGATGAAAAACAATCTCGGCGTTAATAGCGAACGATGAAAAGGCAAATGAAATCCGTGTCCTTGAGTCATCGTCTGACTCTGGCAATGGTGTTTGCTGTGACGCTCGTTATCGTGCTGGTTGCCGGTGGGTTTTATTTTTATACCGCGAATAAATCGCAGCAGACGTTTGAACAAAATATTGATCAAAAAATCAGTTACCTCGAAGGCGCACTTGGACCACTGTTGTGGAATATTAGTACTGAAACAGTTGTCCATGTTTTAGAAATAGTAGTTCAAGATGACCTCATCGTCGGCATTATCCTCAAAGATGATCAGGGTAAAGTTCTTTATTCGAAACAGCAGGAAAACAAGGGTGATATAATTCATCGTCGGCAAATAATATCCTTCAATGACGTCAGGGTTGGTGACCTGGAAATTCAGTTTAGTAGCTCCCACCTCAATGAATATCTGACGAGTATTATCTGGGTCAGCCTGACTGTCTGGGTTCTTGCGGTGGTTAGCATCAGCTTGCTGTTATCTGTTTTTATTCGAATATATTTCCGCGGCCCGCTAGCCACTTTCACCAGGCTGGCTCGGTCTTATCGGCAAGAGCCTGCATTATTACCGATTGAGGATACACCTTTCGTAGAATTCCAGCCTATCGAAAACGTGGTCAGAAGCTTTGCCAATGATACAGCCAGGCAAATGCAGGAATTACGCGATAGCGAGGCTAACTATCGCGCACTGTTTGAAAATGCGCTGTACGGCATTGCAATCACCGGACAGGACTTTGAATTCGTCAAAGTTAATCAGGCCTGGTGTAACCTCATTGGTTATAGCGAAGCGGAACTACTCGATGGCATGCGGGTGTCGGATGTGACAATGCCGGATATAGTGACAGAGAGCATGGAAATACTCGATAAGTTGATCAAAGCAGAAATCACAGAGGGTAGCCTGGAAAAACGTTACAAAACAAAATCAGGCTCGATTATTGATGCAATCACTTTTGTCCGTGGCATTTATGATACCGACGGGCGTTATATCGGTAATGGCGCTACCATTCTTGATATCACCGAACGCAAGCGCGCAGAGCTCGAACTGGAAAAATACCGCAAGCGTCTGGAAGAAATGGTTAACGAACGAACCCGAGAGCTAGGCGAGAGTGAAGAGAAATACCGGATGCTCTACAATCAGTCTCCGAGCATGATGGTATCGGTCGATGTTAGCGACCGTAAAATTGTTGAGTGCAACGATGCCCTGTTGCGAAACCTGGGTTATAGCCGCGAAGAAGTCATCGGTATAGAAATTTTTGAACTGTATCATGCCGACTCGTTAGAGGCTGCGCATGATGTCTTCAGGCACTTTTTGAAAACCAGTCAGGTGCGTGAGGCTGAACTCCAGCTTGCCAGGAAAGACGGTGAAAAAATCGATGTATTGCTGGATGTCTCCGTCCGTGAAGATAAAAAGACGGGTAAAAAATACATCTTATCGGTATGGCGCGACATCACCGATCGCATAAGAATAGAAAGGGATTTACGGCGTACCAAGGAAGACCTCGAATCAGCCAACCAGCGTTTACTCGAACTCGATAAACTCAAATCTATGTTCATTGCGTCGATGTCACACGAACTGCGCACACCACTGAATTCGATTATCAGTTTTAGCGGCATCCTGCTCCAGAATATTCTCGGTGAGATTAACGAACGTCAGCGTGATAGTCTGGAACGTGTGCAGCGTTCGGGCCGACATTTACTTTCGCTGATTAGTGACGTCATCGACATTTCCAAGATCGAGGCTGGCAAGATCGATTTGTATGCCGAGGACGTTAATCTGGCAGAACTGGTAGACGAAGCGCTCGATAACGTACGTGTCATGGCCAGGGACAAGGGCTTACAACTGATCTCAGAAACAACGGTCTGGCCAGCACTTCATACTGACCCCAGACGCCTGTTACAATGCCTGGTGAACTTGCTCACGAATGCAGTAAAATATACGCTACGGGGCCAGATTACCCTGGTAGTGAGTAGCAATAAAGATAATGTCTACTTCGAAGTCATCGATACCGGGATTGGTATTAGTCAACAGGATATTACAAAACTATTTGTGGCTTTTTCGCGCCTGGACTCGCATTTGCTGATCAACCCCGGTGGAACGGGTCTCGGTTTGTATTTGACCAATAAAATCGCTGTCGAATTGCTCGAGGGGAGTATT